>ERZ761592.519-NODE-519-length-10698-cov-9.932538_pt1 | contig 10698 bp, 14 predicted proteins | sample MGYA00433095_ERZ761592 | MGnify/ENA primary metagenome ERZ761592 (study PRJEB28899, sample SAMN03785554) | bioreactor sludge metagenome | biome: EBPR Sludge; feature: EBPR Bioreactor; material: 0.22µm filtered reactor supernatant | place: Saint Lucia: Queensland... | reverse complement strand
GCTGACGGCGAAATCGACGGGCACACTCAGCCCGCCCAGGGAGGGCAAATCCAGCCCGCCAATACCCGGCATTGCCACGGCCAGGGCCAGCCCCGCCATCGCCCGCCGGAAACCGGCCCCAATCCCCTCGGCCATGGGTGCGCCCACCTGGTCGGCCATCACCGCCGACGGCGAGCGGATGCCGAGCAGCCCCTTCACCCCATCCAGAGCGCCCTGGGCGGCCCCCTTCGCCGCCTCCACCAGCAGCCCGCCCGCGCCCCGCAGCCCGTTGGCAATCCCCTCTACAATGGAGCGCCCCAGCGCGCCCCAGTCAATCCCACTGATGGCGCTCTTGACCATCTCCAGGTATGTGCCGATAATCTCGAATATCGCCCGGAAGGTGCGCTCGGCAATCCCGCGCAGGGTCTCCCCGGCCCCCTCAAAATCCCCGGTGATGAGCTGCATGATCACTTTGACCACATCAAAGGCGTTTTTGAGATAGGTATCGAAAATTTTGGCGACGACGGACATAAAACCGCGCACGATTGCCATGATGCGCTCGCCGTTGGCGTCCCAGAACTGGGTGATAGCCCCCACTACCGTCTCCACTGTCTTGCGCATGAGGGGTAGATTGTCCCGCACCCAGTCCGTGACCCAGGCGAATGTGCCCTGGGCGTTGCCCAGGCTTGGCCCCAGGACGCCGGAGAGTACGCCGGCCACCCGATCCACCACGGACTGCACGGTGGCGGCGATGGCGGGCCAGTTGGCCTGTATCCACTGGACGCCTATGGCGGCTTTGTCGGCCATCCACACAAACCACTCTCCGACCACGGGCAGGGCCTTCTCTGCGGCCCCCACCAGCATCGAGAATGCCGGCTCAGCCTTTGTTCCCACATCCACAAGCATCACGTTCCAGGCAACCTTCAGCTTCTCTAGCTGTGGCCCGATGCCCTGATTCATCTGCTCAAAGGCCGCCTCTGTCGCCCCCGTCGCCGTGCCCATCTGGGCCAGAGCGCTGCCGAATGCCTCTGTGCCTTTGCCAGTCAGGGCCAGGGCCGCATTGCCTGCCTCCACACTCCCGAACAGGTCATTGATACCCACGCCCGTGCTGGCCGCATACTGCTCCAGCAGCTTCAGAGCATCCTGGGTATTGCCCCCCTCGGCCACAAACTGCCGGAAGCTCTTGCCCGCAATCTCCTGAAATACATCGGCGGTCTTGCTCCCCTCTTTGCTCATCTCCACAAAGAGTTGCCGCAACTGCGTCGTCGCCACACTCGTCGGCACACCCTGCGCCGTCATCGCCGCCAACGCCGCCGTCACATTACCGAACTCTACGCCCAGCGCCGCAGCTGTGGGGTTGACGTTGAAAAGGTTGGCCGACAACTCCTCAAACGTCGTCTTGCCCAGCTTCACCGCCGTGAACATCAGGTCGCTGGCCTTCGATGCGTCCATAATGTCCGCACCGTAGGCATTGACCGTGCTGGAGATACCATCCACCGCCGTCTCCAGATCCGTCACACCGCCCCGGGCCGCCTTCTGCGCTATTTCGAGGAAGTTGAAAACATTATCCTTCGGCACACCCGCCGACAACGCCTGATAGAGAGCGGGGACTGTCTCCTTGGGCAGCACGCCAAACTCTTTGGCGAAGCCCTTCACATCCTCCTGCATCTTGCCCATCGCCTCGCCGGTGATGCCCGGCAACAGGGTGAACACCTCATTCATCGAGTTCTGGAACCCCACGAACTCCTTCACCCCAGCCGCGCCCACACCCGCAATCGCAGCACCCGCCGCCGCCATCGCCCCCAGCGCCGCCTTGCCCGCAATCCCGGCCAGCTTGCCACCCCACGACGAAGTGGACTGACTCGCCTGATTCAGCCCCCGGTGATATTCAGTTGCGTCTGTGGCCAGCTCAACAACCAGCCGTTCCATCGTCGTCATCTACATCCTTCCCTCAATCAGCCCCTCCCCTAGCATGGGGGAGGTTGGGTGGGGGTGAATCCTCGACCGATAACGATTCTTATCGCCCCATCTCCCCTCCCCGCTTTTTCAGGGGGAGGGGTCGGGGGTGGGGGTTCTCTTGTCCTCCCCCCCAAACGCCGCATTCAACATCTCCACAAACTGCAACTGACTCTGCCACGTCTGCCGTTGCCTCGCCTCAAATTTGAGCAGAAAATCCTTCGGCTCAAAGGGCCGCCGTCGCTTCGTCCGTCCCCGGTTCACCTCAGCGATCACACTCGCCACCAGCGCCGCCCGCCAATCGTCCCTCTCCTCACCGAACGGCTCAATCCGGCTGAAGGCCACCCAATCCACAAGCTCTGTGTAGGGCATCTGCTTCAGCACGTAAATCGGCTGTCCCAGGGCCAGCGCTAACCGGTGCCAGAATTGTCGCTCTGGCGACTCCCGAAGTTTTTTTCCGCATCCTCCACACTCAGCCGGCTCAACTCAGTCGCCTTGTCCGCCAGTCGCCCGATGACCTCCGCGGCTTTGCCCTGTAGCCCGTCCGTGTCGGCGTCGGTGAAGATGCGCCGCCCGTCGCTGTCCACCACTGTGCGCGACACAATCCACGCCTTCAGCCCCGCCATCTGGCGGGCGTCCTTGATCTGTCCCGTGGCGATGTCCACCATCTGCATGGAGCGCATCTCCACCTCTTCCCGCTCCAACGCCGTGAAAGAGCGCACATAGACCTCGCCCCCCCACTCTGGCACGTCCACCAGTTCCCGCCGCAAATCCTGCGCCTTCAGAATCGCATCCCGATTCAGCATCGATAGTCCTTTCTCCCCTCTCTCCGTGGGAGAGGGGCCGGGGGTGAGGGCTTACGCCAGCGTCGGCGCACCGGTAATCTTCAGCGTCACACTCGCCGTCAACCCATCCTCCACGGGAGCGCCCGGCTCGAAGCTGGTGACAAAGGCCGTGAAGCTCCAGGTAGTCGGCGCGGCATCCGGGAAGGTAATCGAAAAGCTCCCGCTCGCCCGTGTGGTGAGGAGGTAGAGCAGCCCGCCGCTGGCATTCTTGTGCGTGGCCGCCGCCGGGTCAAAGACAATATCCACCCCGATCTCCCCGCCATCCTTCAGCCCGCCCACAAACTCCCGCCAGGCCGACGTAGACGAGTGGTTAGTCACATCCACCGTCTCCAGGGTCAGCCCTGGGCCGGAGATGTTCGTCACCCCGGCGATTGTCGCCGCTGCCAATTTCAACAGTGTCCCGTAGGACGCATAATTCGCCATCTCTCAATCCTCCCTATGAAACAATCAGCACATGGCCCAGGTCATCGACCAGGTAGTCGGTGCCGTCCCAAATGAACTCAAAATCGCTCTCGACCTTCGGGTCGCCCGTGCCCAACATCGTCACATTCGCCGCCAGCTTCCCATCCACCGGCGCCGTCGGCTCAAATCCCGTCACAAAGGCCCGGAAGGCCCACGTCGTGCTGCCTGCATCGGGAAACGTAACCTTGAATATGTCATAATCCCGACCCGTCAGACTCGTCCACTTGCTCACGTGGCTGGCCGCAGCCGGGTCAAAGACCAGAGCGAACGTCAGTTCCCCGATCTCCTTCACGCCCCCCACCCCTGCCCGGTATGCGCTGGCCGCATCGTGGGCCGTCACATCCGGCGTATCCAGCCCCAGCCCCGGCCCCTGGATGTCCTCCACCTGGGCCACAGTCACATAGCCGTTCGTCGTATCAAACTGATGCAAAATCGCACCGAGTGCTGCATAGTTAGCCATCAGATGTCACTCCAAATGTAGTACTCCACAATCCGCCGCTGGTCATTCGTCTCCGGCGCAGGGATGGCCCTATCGTTGAGACTCAGCGCCGCATCGATGCGCACCCCGGCCACCGTCCCCCGATAATGCTCCAGCGCCCCGTGCAGCGCCTGGGCCACAGCCTGGGCGCTCGCCGCCGTCGCCGCCCATACATCAAACTGCATCCACGTCCGGATCAGCCCCACCGCCCCGCTGTGCGCATGTACCCGCATTGTGCTCACCCGCAAATAGCCGATGCCTGGCAGCGTGCCCCGGCGATAGGGTGCAGGCTCTATCCGGTCGCCCACCAGCCCCGCCAGCGTAGCGTCGCCCGTCAATATATCAACCAGGCTCTCTTCCAGACTTGCCACCCGTCACCCCGCAATTCGCTGTTTGCCACCTGCCACCTGCCACCTGCTATCTGCTACTTGCCACCTGCCACCTGCCTCACCTGATCCGCCACCGCCAACCGAAACTGGCGCACCGCCTCGCCCTTCTGCTCATCGAACGCAGGCCGCAGATAGGGGTGCGCCGGAATTTCCACCTTCCGGGCAAAGACCTTCTTCCCATCCACCTCAAACGCCAGCATCTTCGCCCGCTTCGGCACAACCGTCCCGCCAAACTCCTGCATCGCCGCATACTCCAGGTCAGTCCCCACCTGCACCGTGACCTTTGCTCCGTTTTTCTCGGTCGTCTCGCTGTGGATGCTTCGCCGCAGCGTGCCGGTGAGGTAGGGCGCTTTGTCATGGGCCGCGTTGCGAATCTCCTGCGCCCCCGCGTGCAGCGCCTGCTCCAGCACATCCCCCTGGGCCAGACGGCTCAGCGCCGCCAGCTTGCGGTCCAGCCTGTCCAGATTGCGCACCCGCACCGGCTTGCTCACGAAACCACCTCCACATCCAGATAGGTCGTCTTGCCCTGGCTGTCTATGCTCACCCCTTCAATGTCATAGGTCACACCGTCCACCACCGCCCGGTGCGCCTCCGTCACCGACGTGTACGCCCCGGCCAGCGCCACCCGCTTGCGCCGGCGCACAAAGTTCTGCCCGCTGGTCTCTGTCTCCCCATCCCGAATCACAGGAGGCTCAGCCACCGCACACGCCAGGCTCACGTGCCCCGCCAGATTCGCCCAGGACGGAATAGGCTCGCCCAGCGCGTTGCGGCTATTCGTCGCCACCTGAATCGTACACGCCGACGGATAGAAATTCGTCGCCAGCCCCGCCAGCAGCCCCGGATGCACAATCCCCAGATTATTCGCCATCTATCCCCCCACACCAGCGCCGGTTGAGTAGCCGAGTCTTCGAGGCGTATCGAAACCAAGCGGCTCACCCACGCAACACCTGCTTCCGCAGCCGCTCACGGGCCGAGAAATCGTCCACCACCATCTCCGCCCACTCAAACGCCCCGTCCTCAGCGAACTCCTCATCATCCGCCTGGCTGCGTAGCTTGTCCGCCCGCGCCATCAACGCCCTGGCCGTGGCCGCCCCGTCCGTGCGCAGGTCCATCAACTGGATCACCTTCTGCACAAACGCCTCATTGCTGGCCATCGTCTCCAACGCCAGCGCCGCCGCCCGCTTCAGGCTGTCGCCCTCCATGTCATGGAAAACGGCAAGCTCCGCATCCTCAAACACATAATTCGTCGAATCAGTGTCGAAGATGAGGAGCCTGATTTTCCCGGTCGCTGTGCTGGTATCGTAGGTAAACGCCATCTCTCACTCTCGTTTGCTTCAGCCCCTCCCCCGCAGCGGGGGAGGACGGGAGGGGGTTCGACCGATAATTAGCCTTATTCGCCGACGTTCGCCTTGTAGCTCTCGACAATCCGCCGGGCCGTCACATCGCCGATCCCCTTGATAGACGACAGCAGCGTGACCATCCGCTCCTCATCCAGCCCCACCATCTCCCCAGAGCCGGATGCGCTGGTGGCAGACACCGCCGCCACCAGCTTCTCCACACCGTCCGCCAGCCGTTCCGTTTGCTCCAAGAGAGCGTATAGATAAAACTCGCTCGTGCTTACCGCTGGTGGCAACACTCGATTCGCCATTGCTCCATTCCCCTCTGCGCCTCTGCGCCTCTGCGGGAGACTAGCTGTTGCTCCCGTTGCTCGCCACCGCGCCCTGCGGGTCCAGCAGCGTGCCGCCATAGGCCAGCACGCCCTTGAAATCCTGGCTCATCGTCTCAAAATCGCCAGCGTTCTGGTCCATCCCGCCGCCCACCCGCACGGCATTGCTCATCTTGCGGAACAACTGCGGCTCCTCGAAGCCCGCCAGGAAGCCCACCTCCGCCGCCGGCCGGTCGCTGTCCGGTCGCACATAGAGCGACCAACTGGTGTTGCCGTTCGACGTGGCGATAATCGGGATGTACGGATTCATCACCGCCTCCAGATTGCGCACAATCCAGTTGTTGACCCGGATGGTCTGGTTTGTCACACCGCCCTCGGTCGCCACATCCACCGTCAACTGGTTGAGCAGATTCTGGACAGTCACGTGCAGGGCCGGGGGATATTCCAACACCACACCCTCCACCAGAATCGGCTCGCTGTCGCTGTCGGTGAAGCCGAGCAGCGTCTCAAAGGCCGTGCCCAGCGAATCAATCGCCAGGTCCGGATTGCTCGTCAGCAGGTTTCCGTTGCCACTGCTGAAGAACGTCGCATCCGGGCCGCTCGAATCATAGAGCAGGTCGGTCACGAAATAGGCAATCGAGCGCCGCCCGCCCCGCCCCAGCCGGTCCGGGATGCTGTCAAACGCATCCAGGTCGTCGTTCATGATCGCCCGGAACGACAGCCGCACACCCTTGCTGTAGAGGCTGGGCGTGTAGGTGTAGTTGTCCTCTGCCAGGGTTGTGCTATAGGTCAGGCTATCCCCATCCACCTGCTCCGTATAGCGTCCCTCGGCCCCATTCAGCGCCAGCCGCCGCACCGTGCGGAAGTCCCGCAGCGGTCGGCTGACCCGCACATAGCGCCGCCAGCCCTGGGGGAACTCCCGGAAGCGCCCCAGCAGCATCCGGTCCAGCACATCCCCCATCAGATTAGGGAAGTCCGAAACCGTGTAGGCTTCGCTCAGACGCATCAGCCCTGGGTAATTGCTCTCGATGGCCCGGGCCGTACTCACATGGCTCGGCGCAATCGCCTCCTTCAGCGCCCAGCTCGGGGCGCGGCCCGCCAGCATATCGGCGATCAGCTCCGCAGCGCTCGCCACCCGGCTCTCATGCAGCGGGTCCGTCTGGTTACCCCAGCGACCGCTGCCATTCCCCCGCCGCGGCACACGGCTAAACCCTTCCAGCGCCCCGCCATTCTCATACCGCTCGCCCTGCCCGTTCTGGGCAGTCTTGTCAAATGTAATCATCCCCTCATCCTCCTGATGTCAGTTCACGCACCACGCACCACGCACCATTACGCCCGTGTGTACTCGACCCAGATGGCATACAGATGCAGAGCATCGGTCGTATGCGCCCCAGGTGTCAATTCGACCGTCAACGTCTGCGCCCCACTGGGCACATCCGCCGCGTCGATGCTGATGGTCTTCTCCGCAATCGACGCACTCAGCGCCGCCGAATCGTCCTCGACCTTCGTGTCGCCTTCGTTGAAGTACGAGTCCGCCGAAATCACCGGCGTATCCGTCGCCCCGGCCATCGCCGCCCGCAAGTGTACTTCCACCGCCGACGCCTCATCCAGATCAGGAGGCAACGGCACCTGAAAGACAATGGCGTCGCTGTTGGATGCCGCCCAGCGCAACCGCAGCGCGCTGTCCGTGTCGCCGTTGGTAAACTCGAAAATCGGCGTGGTGTCGCTGGCCAACAGACCACCATTGCCCGCAGCGTTGGTAATGTTGTTCGAGACAACCTCCCGCACGCTGGTCAGCGGCACCGGGATAAACCCGGTTTTCAGCGTAGTGCTCAACTTCACCGCCGTCACCGCCCCGGACGCAATGTCCCCGGTGTTGACAGTCCCCGTCCACGCCCCGGCGTCCACGTGCGCCACCTCAATCGTGGCTGTGGACCCGCTGCCTACCGTCGCCATGGCAAAGCCGAAGAAATAGCCAGAGGCTTTCTTCGACAGCTTCGGCGTGTCCGCATCCACATAGTAGATGGTGTCACCCACCGACACCGCACTGTTGCCGCTGTCGTCGATGCCCTTCACCGAGAAATTCCCGGTAAACGGCCCGAAATAGACAGTCGTCTCCGTCGCACTGTTGCCGCCCTCGCCCTCATCGGTCAGGGCAATGCCCGTCCGCTCCCCATAGCGCACCGGGTCCCCAGTCACCGGCGCGGCAGGATTGCTCACCACCACCGACAAATTCAGCCCCGGCTGCCGTGTAATGTTGCTCGCCATCGGTTATCCCTCCCGCTCAGTTGCGAATCCCAGATCGGCGAACGCATTCGCCAACCGCCGCTCCACCACCGCCATATCCACACTGCCGGCAGCCCCCTGGCCGCCCCCCATCCCCTCGATGCGGCCCTGACCCCAGCCAGCCGCCTCTTGCAAATACTGGGTCTCGGCTGCCACGCTCTCCTGCACCCGCTGTTTCAGCCCGGCCACATCCAGCTTGCCCTGGCCGTCCACCGGAGGATTGTGGCTGCACGCCTGCTGCAACCGGGCCACTGTCACACCCGGCAGCGTCACCTGCGCCAAAGCCTCTCTCACAATCCCCTCAGCGTCCCGCATCACCAGCGTCTCCGCCAGCCGGTCCCGCTCGGTCTCCAGCGCAGCAATCCGCCCCTGCGCCTCGACCAGTTCCCCACGAACCTTCTCCAACTCGTCCATCGGTTTCTGTCCTCCTGTAGTTGGGGCTGGCCTTGTGCCTGCCCCGCTTCTCCCCGATTCCTCGGCTGATAATGCCCTATTATCGGTCGGCGCTTGTGCGAAAATATCCCGCTGATACAACTGCGCCGCCCGTCCCTCAATCGCCGAGCGGAAGGCGTCCAGCGCATCACCAATCGCCGAACTCAGCGCAATCCGCTCCTCCCGCGTCAGATAGCCCTCGCCGAACATCTCGTCGGCCCGGGCCGTAAAATCGTAGTGCAGCCGAGCCTCAAACCATTCGCCCACATTCCGAGCTTCAGCCAGTTTGGTGTCGCCGTCCGCCGTCCGCCGTCCGCCGTCCGCCCCCGCCCCCGGCCTGGCTGCCTCAAACATCTCCACAATCCGCCCGCCCGCTCCCGGCTCCGTCACAAAATCCACCGAACGCCCCACAGTCAACGCATTGATAATCGGCCCCTGCCGCCCCTCGGCCTCACCCGTCGCCGCCCGGCCACTGGCCCGGATGCTCACCCCGATATGCGGTGCCAACTCCTCCACCGCCGGAGCGTAATCCCCGAAAACCTTCGCATCCGCATACAGCCCCGGCCCGGCTGCCCCGCTCTCCTCCCAACGGGCATCAGAGACCAACACAGCAGCCAGGTCCCGCAGGTCGCCCTCTGGCCGCTCGCTCTCTTGTGCCATCGTGGGATGATTCCAATACATCTTCGTCCCGGCCTTGAACGTCTTCGGCCCGTCCCGGCGCAACGTCTCCGCCGGATAATAGCCGCTTGCCCCCCAGCCCGGTGCGATCAATTTCAGCCCCACCGTGCCATCCCGCCGCACAGCCTTCTCCCGCAGCGGCACAAACTCCCCGGCCAGGCTGCTCTCCTGTACGGGCTGGCCTTGTGCCTGCCCCTCTTGTGCCTGCCCCTCTTGTGCCTGACCTTCGTTTTCTTTGCCCATCATCACCCCCAGAAAAACCAAAGAGCGCCAGACAACCGTCTGACGCTCTTGGCGTTCCGATATGCACCCAAAACCTGATTTGTCGCCGGGGTCAGGGTGAACCCAAACCCCGGCACAACCCCACAAGTGGATGCGAGACCCAAACCCAGAGTGTCGCAACGACCCTACTCTAGCACATCTGTTCCCTGTTGTCTAGTGTCAACCGCACGGATGGCCTGGGCGCGCACCGAACGCAACTCGAAGATCACCCGCACATCACCCCGGCGAAACTCCATCCGCTCTGCATACGGGTCATACCTGGCCCACAGGCGGCCCATCCGATCCCGCAATTCCATCCAGCGCTCCGCCTCACTCAGCCCGTCGATGTTGAGCATCTATGTCCTCCTGGAGCGCGGACGAGAGCCTTTCCTGAAACTCCTCAGCATCCACAATCACCCTCTGGCTGCCATCGGGCCAACGAATCAATGCGATCGAACGTCCTTCGGCAGAGCGCTCGAATTCCACACTGGCGAAAAACTCTGTGTTATAAAGGTTGCCCTTGACCTCGATGAACGCCATACCGTCACCTCGCCCGCCGATACTGTGCCGTACACCGACAACCCGGAAACCGTAGCGGCCTCTCGTGCCCACTGGGGAACATCTCAGCCACATCAATCCACCCCGCGGCCTGATTGTCCACACAGCCCTGGGAGACTCGCTCATCGCCCGACGTGCGCCAATACTTCTCCATCCGCACGCCCCGCTCGGCCAGCCCCAGCGCCACAATCCGGCTGCCCTCCTCATACGCCTGGCCCGCCTCCGTCACCGCCACCAGCGTGGCCCGGTCCCGGATGTGCTTCTGCGGTTTCAGCCCGGCGAACCCGTCGAACTTCTCCCGAATCGCCTTCGCCGTCCGGGTGTAGCTCCACCCCTCGTCCACCGCCTGGGTCACCAGCGTGCGCATCTGCGAGCGGGTCTCCTCATTGATTTTGGTGACGAGCTTTGCCCCGTGCTCCTCCAAATATGCCACTGCCCGCGGGTTGCGCAGACTGAACGCCTGCTCCACATCCTCGCCCAGCGCCGCCGCCAGCGCCCCCGCCCCCAGCACCAGCCCCAACTCGTTGAGGTCCACCACCGGGGCCAACATCAGCCGCAGCATCTCTGTGGACACATCCCCCCACAGCCGATGCCACACATCATCAGGAATCGGCGACGCCTCCCGCACCAGGTGGGGATCAAGCCCCCCTCCCCGCTTTTTCAGGGGGAGGGCAGGGGTGGGGGTTCTCCCCCCCTCCCCTGCTGCGG
>ERZ761592.516-NODE-516-length-10729-cov-8.935638_pt1 | contig 10729 bp, 9 predicted proteins | sample MGYA00433095_ERZ761592 | MGnify/ENA primary metagenome ERZ761592 (study PRJEB28899, sample SAMN03785554) | bioreactor sludge metagenome | biome: EBPR Sludge; feature: EBPR Bioreactor; material: 0.22µm filtered reactor supernatant | place: Saint Lucia: Queensland... | reverse complement strand
CCCCTACGCTACCAGACGCCGTCAGGGATTTCACGCAGGGTTGCCGAAAGGACACTCTCCTTGCCGCCGCTCGAGACCGCAAGAATTTTGGGGAGCGAGCGCGAAATCAAGCTGACCGACCTCAACCGGCGCCTCCCTTGGTTCGAACATGAGGATCGGATCGTCGGGTTCGCCAAAGCGAGCGACCTCGTGTCCCACATGTCCAAGTCGGTCAGGCTCAGAGCCGCCAATGGCGTGGACTCCGCCACGTTTATCGAATGTGGCTCCACCTTCGGTGACAAGCGAGTAAGCGCATGGGAGGCCCGTAAGCGCGTTGCCAATCTCGTGCGGCAAGCCTGGGAACTCACCATGGAGGCTAAGGGCCTCGGCATCCACCAGCAGGCTGGTGGCCGCAAGGTCTTCTACGTCACGCCCGAGCTCACCAAGGGGCGTGGCGCGAAGGTCGCATTCCTCGATGTCGATGGCCGCAAGCGCCGCAAGGGGCTCAACGGTCGTAGCGAACGCAGGAAGGCCAATTGGTGCTACGCCGTGGGCATGGTGCCCCAGTTTGACGAGCCGCAGCGGATTGAGTTGCGCCCTACCATCGTCTTTACCGACGACGATGGCAAGCCGCTGGACACGCCGGCAAGGGCGCAACGCCTGCGGATGGGCTTTTGCCGTAGTTGGTGGAATGACCGTTGGCGCGGCTTCCTGCGCGCCTTCCTCGCCTTGGTTGCGGACGGCGGTTCCGAAATCAAGCTGCCCGTGGGCTCGGGGCGCGAAGTGGTGGTGTCGGCCACGCCGATCATGTTCAGCTCGCCCGCTGGCCTCTCCGACTTGGCTCCCTCGATCGACGACGATCCGATCGAAGATCCTGACGACGACTTGGGCGAAACTGATGACTTCGATGACGAGGAGGTTCTAGTATGAGTCTCGACCTCAACCTCATCGAGATCGCCGAACCCGAGCTCCTGTTCGGGTATGGGCAATCCATGGAGCATCCCAAGGACGGCTTACTCCTGTACGGCCCCAAGGACAGCCCGCAAGCCGGCTCCAAGCTGCGCATTGGCGTCGTCTCCACGGCCGAGGGGCTGCGCCGGTATTCGAAATGCGTCGAGCGCCTCGCCAAGCCCATTGCCCCGGCGCTGGCTGACAACCCCAACCACACTTTGTTTCCTGGCTTCCAAGCCTTGTTCGGGGTGGAGTGGCCCGCGCAGCCCGCGACATAGCTCGAAATTGACGCTGCCGAGCTCGCCAACGCGATCCGAATCGACGACCGCCATCAGGCGATCCACAAGGCGGTTTCGCTCTATTCGGATGCCATCGCCAACCACTTGCGCGACGGCAGCGAGTCGGCCATTGATCTGTGGATGGCTGTGGTGCCGGAGGAGGTCCACAAGTATTGCCGGCCGCAGTCGAAGGTCGAAGCCAGCGAAAAGAAGCGCTCCGGCATTTTGATGGACAAGAAAGCGGCTACTCGCCTGCTCAAGTCACCAGGCCTGTTCGACGAAGATAACGCGTCGGCCGAGATTTATCTCTACGAGCTTGATTTCCACAACCAGCTGAAAGCGCGGCTGTTGGAAAACAAGGCTGCGGTTCAGGTAGTTCGCGAGACCACGCTCGCGCCCGAGGAATTCGTCCGAGACAACGGAATGCCGGCGCGCGGCCTTCAAGACCCGGCTACATTGGCGTGGAACCTGGCTACTACCTGCTTTTTCAAAGCCGGCGGCAAGCCTTGGCAGCTCGCGACTTCGCGGCCAGGCGTCTGCTATGTCGGCATCGTGTTCAAGAAGGACTTCTCGTCGGCCGAGCCAGGCAACGCGTGCTGCGGCGCTCAGATGTTCCTCGACTCCGGCGACGGCGTGGTCTTTCGTGGAGCTGTTGGCCCTTGGCTCACCTCAACGAAGGACGACTTCCACCTCCCCAAGCAGAAGGCCAAGTTGCTGATGGCGATGGTCGTTGATGCGTATCGCAAGAACCATGGCGGCCAAGCCCCAAAGGAGCTCTTCATCCACGGCAAGACGCGCTTCTCGTCCGATGAGTGGGAAGGCTTCAAGGAGACCGTTCCCCCCGAGACTAACGTGGTCTGCGTGCGAATCCGCCCGGACGCCGGCATGAAGCTCTACCGGCACGGGACAATGAACATCGCCCGTGGGGTGGGCTGGGTTAAGTCGGAGTTGATGGCGTATCTATGGACCAAGGGTTTCGTGCCGCGGTTGCAAACCTACGCCGGCCGCGAAGTGCCCAATCCCCTGACGATCGAGATATGCCGCGGCAACGGGGACATCAAGCAAGTCATGGCCGACGTACTCGCCTTGACCAAGCTTAACTACAACGCGTGCATTTTTGGAGATGGTGTTCCGGTGACGCTGCGCTTCGCCGACGCCGTGGGCGAAATCTTGACGGCGGCGCCTCGCAAGAACGAGCTGCCCCCTCTGCCGTTTCGCTACTACATATAGCTGGTAGTCAGTAGCGAAATCGCCCAATTAGGAAAAATGGGGTTACTCCGTTTCGTGTGGAACCGCCTCGGCGCCACAACTCCTCCCGCAGAGCCCTTCGGGCGCCCCCACCCCTAACCCGCCCCCAAGGGCGGGGAAGTCCTCGCCGCCGGACGGGCTCGGGAGCTGGCCACCAACAGCCGCGACCAGCCCCAAGCCCTTGAGCGTATTAGCGTTTCGGACGCTGTAAAGGGTCTGCTTCGCCGGGCTTCGCTCCCCCTTGACAGTACCCGCAACGCTGGTGATGTCCCGCCCCTCGGTTCGGGCGGATCCTAGCCGGGCTCGGCGGGTAAGGCGGGTTTCCACACGAAACGACATAGACCCAACGAATCTACCAGATCGACCAGATTCTCGGCCCGCGCCACTGCGTCACCCGCGCGGCGTTGCAGGAACGCCTCGGCGTCTCCTGGGCCACGCTCAAGCGCGACCGCCTGAACGCGCCGATCCGCTTCGACCGCAACCTGGGCGGCTACCGCTTCGAGAAGGCCGGACAGCGGGTCGGCGCGCACCATGAGCTGCCCGGCCTGTGGTTCAGCGCCGAGGAAATCCATGCGCTGCTGACCATGCATCATCTCCTGTCGAACCTCGACACCGGCGGCCTGCTCGGGCCGCAGATCCGGCCCCTGCTCGCCCGTCTCTCCGGCCTGCTCGGGAGCGCCGACAATCCGGCCAAGGAGGTGCCGCGTCGCATCCGTATCCAGACGGTTGGTGCCCGCGAATTGCACCTGGACCACTTCCAGAGCGTCGGCTCCGCCCTGCTGCGGCGAAAGCTCCTGCTCATCCGCTACCATGCGCGCGGCACCGACGAGGTGACGGAACGCGAGGTCTCGTCGCAACGCCGCAACCACCACCGCGGCAACTGGTACCTGGACACCTGGTGCCATCGTCGGGACGGCCTGCGCGCCTTCTCGGTCGACGCCATCGAACACGCCGAGATCCTCGACACGCGCACCCAGGATGTCGCCGACGAGCGCCTCGACGAAGTGCCGGGATCGGGCTACGGCGTCTTCTCGGGTGAGCGCATCGCCTGGGCGGTATTGCGCTTAACGCCGGAACGGGCGCGCTGGGTCGCTGCCGAGCGCTGGCACGGGAACCAGGCGGGCGCGTTTCTCGCGGACGGCAGCTACGAGCTGCGCGTTCCCTACACCGACGACCGCGAGCTGATCATGGACATCATGAAGTTCGGCGGCGACTGCGAGGTCGTCGCGCCGGACGCGCTCAGGGCGCGGGTGGCGGCCGAGTTCGCGGCGGGGCTGGCGCGCTACGGAACCTCGGCCTGATCGTCTGCGCAACTGTTCGTCGGCGCCGCGCACGGCACGATGCGTCCGAGGTTGATCCTGCACGGGTGATCGGCCTCGACGCTGCGGGCTGTCCTCTGGTTGATGCCCGTTCGGGCAGCGAGCCTGAGCGGCTTCCCGAGGTCGATGCCGACCGACCGGGTGGCGAGACGGGCGTTGCGGTGATTGCCGCGTGCCGAACGATTCACTCGACGCAGCGGCGCGCCGTTGAGCAGCAGCAGCGACGACGCAGTCGATGACGCCAGTGGTCAGGAATACAAACGGAGGGGCCTGTTCCGCTGAAGCGGTTGATCGGCCGCGGATCGGAAAATGCGCGCATGCGGCAAGAAAGAGCCCGCCGTCCGGCGGGCTCTTCGTCTTCGAACCGTCCTGCAGCGGCAGGCGCGGTAACCGGCCAGCCCGGGCGCCCGGCTAGGAAGCTTCCTGGACCTCAGGAACCTTCCAACTGCCATCGAGGATCGACGGCGCCTGTTCTGCGGTTCCCTTGGGGAAGGCGAACTCTCGACCCCAAGTGGAAGTTGAGATCACGAAAAGCAGATCAGGCTGCCGTTCGATACGGCATGCCATCGGTCCAGTGATCGTGCAGGTAGCCATTGTTGCGCAACAGGCTCGTTATCGTCTGCTCGCTGACGTCGAACTCGGCGGCGGCCTCTTCGATGGCGTAGGAAGAGAAATCACCGTTCAGGAAAGACGTCAATGAATCGATGGGGCAAAGAAACTCTGCGGCGAAAGCGCGCTGGTACTTCTGACGGAAAGTCCATAGGTCGGTTGATACAAGCCAACGCAATTCGTCAGCCGCGGGACGGAGGTACTCGCCCAGGAAACGTGCCAACTCGAAGCGTTTCCCGCCAGGGTTGCGCTTGCGCGGAACGAACTTCAACCGGTGATCGTTCGTCGGTATCGCCACCGCGACTGGCGACCGTCCAACCGGCACCGAGTATTTGGCAGCAGCTTCACTGCTCATGCCAAGCAGGTCATGCAGACTGCGGTCGGGAACTGGGCCTCTGACATTGCCAATCTTGTTGCGAAGCGCACGAGCGTCATGAACCGCGCGCTCCCAGGGTGCCCCGTGGTCCAGGTGATCGATGCTGCCAGGCGAGAGGTCGGGGCTGCCAACAATTCCGTCGGCGCTGGCCAGCTGCCCAATCAGCGCCAAATCCGGGGGGGCTCCCGACGCTGCAATCGCCGGTGCCAGTTCTGAAAGTGCCGCGTCTCCGACCTGGCTCTCCCGCTGCAGCGCCGCGTCCAGCGCTTGCTCCGGACACTCCTCGGGATCAAATCCCAGTTCGGCCTCCAGCTTCCGCCGGCGGACCGCCTCGGGGTCGGCCAAGTCTTCCTGCACGAGGGCCCACAGGTGCGCCAGATTCGACCCAGCGAGCCCCTTGGCATCCAGGCGGGCCAGCACGCTGCATATGAAGCGCTCGACGCTCTGCTGAAAGCCAGTCAACGTGATCATTCTCGGCACCTGCAGCGCTTGCAGGTACTGCACCGACTGCTCCGGCACCATCGACGTCCCGGCCCACACGTGAATCGCCTCACCATCCGGGATGAAGATGACGCGCGGCCATACGAAGCCGTGATTGGCTGCACCGAGTTCATGGACCATACGCCAGTCATGGCGAGGCTGCTGCGTTGGCAGGGGCTCATGGTTGAGGCGCCACCACGAACTCGCAAACCACATGGCCAGCGGGTAGGCAGAGACAAAGACGTTGTCACGCACGGTCTCCGCCCAGATGTCCTGGTTCCGAGTCAGGCTGATGTTGTCGACATACATCTCGACACAGGCTGCTGTGGCCATGACTTCCGGTTCCCCGGGTACTGATGCCATCCACTTTGCGTTGATGCGCAGCTCAGCCATTGATGCACCGCCAGCGACGAATGACTTCCAGCGACAGCGGATCAGTCTCAGGCATGGGGTACCCGTGATAGGTCCCCAAATCCGGGCTTTCAAGCTGCGCTTCCACGGCAAGACCGTCGTCAGTGACTGCCCATACGTTCTTCGGCCAATCGCCAACCATCCGGTCGCTGACAAGGCCCTTGCGCAGTCCCGCGCGAAGTAACGCTTCAGCTTCGTTACGCTTGAGAATCTTGGCGAAATCGCACAGCGATTTCCCTTGTCTTGGATCGGAAGGTGGAACGAGCCCAAAATCGCCGGGGTTCTTCTTATGCTCCGGGTTGCCGCCATAGCGAGCGCGACTGGCCAACGCACGGAGTTCGGCCACGCGAACTTCCACCTCGGCGGGAGAGAGTAGTTTGCGCTTGGGATTGAACTGTGCGTAGCGACGCTTCATCGTGTTCAGGGGAGACAAGTACCGCTGTTGAGTCTACCAGCCCATTCGATGGTACTGGCCAAAATGGACCGGTAGTTCGCGTTCGTCATCCGGGAACGCCAACGGTCAGGCCATTCAAGCTGACAGCGACAGCAATCCGTGCGACTTCAGCCATGCATCCTCGCCACCCCCAATGACTGCTCTGGCCGAAAAGCAGGCCGACCCACTACAGCGCCGGGCGGCCGGTCTCTGATCGGGGTTACCTGCCGCTCGGGCTGCTCGATCTTCAGGGGCCGCTGCGGCCGCTACCGGCCGGTCACCGACCGCCGCCATCCTACACCCAGTGGCCGCTTCCTGCACAGGAGCGGTCGGGAAGTCGAGAGAATCCGCAGCTCAGCCCAATGGCGGCTTCTGACCGGTCGCTCGCGGCCAACCTTGGCTCACCGTGAACAAGCATCGGGGCCCAAGGACCGGATGTTGTATCGGATTTCTGCAAACGCGCCTGGCCCCTGCGTTGCCTCCCGTCCTGTGCGAGGATGCCAGGCGGCGGGCTCACAGCAAGGCGATGACTGAGACCGCGGATCACTCGAGGACTGCCATGAACAACATGGAACGTATTTGTCAGATCGACCGGATTCTCGGCGCACGCCACTGCGTCACCCGCAAGGAGTTGCAGGAACGTCTCGGCGTCTCCTGGGCCACGCTCAAGCGCGACCTCGCCTGCATCCGCGCCCGCCTGAACGCGCCGATCCGCTTCGACCGCAACCTGGGCGGCTACCGCTTCGAGAAGGCCGGACAGCGGGTCGGCGCGCACCATGAGCTGCCCGGCCTGTGGTTCAGCGCCGAGGAAATCCATGCGCTGCTGACCATGCATCATCTCCTGTCGAACCTCGACACCGGCGGCCTGCTCGGGCCGCAGATCCGGCCCCTGCTCGCCCGTCTCTCCGGCCTGCTCGGGAGCGCCGACAATCCGGCCAAGGAGGTGCCGCGTCGCATCCGTATCCAGACGGTTGGTGCCCGCGAATTGCACCTGGACCACTTCCAGAGCGTCGGCTCCGCCCTGCTGCGGCGAAAACGCCTGCTGATCCGCTACCATGCGCGCGGCACCGACGAGCTGACAAACGACACCGACCGACGGGTGACGATGACGAATCTCCCCTCGCCCGCTCGCTGGCGAGGGGTCGGGGGAGAGAGGAACAGTCATGGCTTGCATCATCCGGAGTGTCCGGCGAAGCCACGACCGTTGGCTCGATTCGGCCGGCGCGACCGAAATCCGGGAATCAGCCGGCCTTCAGCAATCCGACCAATTCAGCCTTGCTCGGGATGCGCCCGGCCACCTTGACCTGCTCGTCGACCACCAGTGCCGGCGTCGTCATGATCGGATAGGCCATGATCTTGTCCATCTCCTTCACATGCTCAAAGGTCGCCTCGATTCCGAGCTCGGCCACGGCCTCGCGGGTCAGCTGTTCGAGACGATTGCACTTGGCGCAGCCACTTCCGAGAATCTTTATGATCATGCTTTCACCTCTTCGAGAGTCTTGCGCTGTGCTTCAATCCAGTTCAGGGTACCGATGATCAGCGCAATGAAGCCGCCGATCACACCCGCCAGCAGCCATGACGACGTGCCATCGACCCAGGCGCCGTAGCTCAGGCCCGACACCGTCGAGAACAGCGCCACCAGCCCGACATAGGTCCAGGCCCGCAGCTTGCCGATGATGGCGGCGGTGATCAGGATGCTCTGCAGGGACAGTTCCGGGTCGGCCATCAGGTAGGCAATGAGCGGCCCCGGGTGCATGCCGAGCGACAGGAACATCCTGGCGATGGGGACTTCGACCAGGGTCGGGAAATACATGAAGACGCCGAACACGACGCCAGCCAGATTGGCCAGCACGGTGTTCTCGCCAGCCACCATGCGAATCCACTCGGGCTGGATGAACACGCGGATGACGCCGACGAGGAACACGCCGACCACCAGCAGCGGAAAGATCTGCTTCACGAAACGCCCGCTTTCCCACAGCCACTGCTGCACATCCCAGGGATCGAAGCGGCGAGCCAAGGGAATGAGCGCCAGACAGAACAGCGTCACCGCAAGGCTTCGCCCGGTCACGGTCAGCGCGATTCCGGCATCGTTCACCTTGCAGCCCAGCGCGGCAAACACGAGGGTCAGGATCGTCAGCCCAAGGGCGATCGGCGTGCAGCGGTTGAAGCCTGCATCGACCTTGCCCAGCCCTCGCCAGGCGAACACGCCGATGGCCGCCAGCAGGGCAATCAGGATGGCCCCTTGCAGGCTCAGGCCTTCCGCACCGACGGCTTCATCGACCGGCACCCAGCGGTCGAGGGTTTGCTGGATGGCCGTTGCGCCGCCCCACGGCAGTTCCGTGGCGAACAGTACGGCCTGCAGGAAGTCGAGCTTCAGCGTACCGGAAATCAGGAGTGCCACCAGCGCACCGATGAAGAGCAACGTCTTGCCCGGGATGCCACCACCTTCGGCAAAGGTCTGGGCACCAGCCACCCGCGCCACATCCGTCTCGCGGAAGATGATGGCCATGATCATGCCGATGCCAATGCCGAACGACAGCGCCAGCAGGATGCGGGCAGTGGCGAACTCGGCGCCGAGTGCGACGCCGGTATAGGCCAGGGCCAGGATGTTGGCTGCGGGCGCGAAGAACAGGAAGGTCACCGCCGGGCCAAGGCCAGCACCTTTCTTGTAGATGCCGGCGAACAAGGGCTGGATGGTGCAGGAGCAGACGGCCAGCAGGCTGCCGGCGCCGGCGGCTGCCGAGTAGGACTTCCATTTCGGCGCATCGGGTCCGAGGAAACGGATGATCGACTGCTGCGGCACCAGGGCCGCCAGCGCGCCGGCGATGAAGAAGGCCGGTACCAGACAGAGCAGCACGTGGGCGGCAAGATAGGAGACGAGGCTGTCGAGGCCGCCTTGCAACGCGGTCATCATCCAGTTCATGGGTGACTCCCTGTTGACCAGGTTTTCTGCGTCCTCTCGTACGGCCCCATCGAGGCGTTCGCGACCTTCGCCACCAGCAAGGCCGGAATCGAGCACGCGCCCATCCCGGTCATGGCGGCCTGCCGTGAAAGTCGGCCTGGCGACTCACCCAATCCGACCCTTCTTTCGCTCACGGCATCGGCTGCAACGAAACCCGCCGCCCGCGCACGGGGCACGCGCGAAATCCGGGGGCCTTCATGCCTGGACGCCCTTGCGCTGCCACAGGCGGCCGAAATCGAAATCAAGGGCGCAGCGGGACAGTTCGAAACGGCAGGTCTCGTCGTGGAAGTCGCCGACCTTGCGATATTCGCCCTGCACCAGACGCCACACCTTGGCCTTTCTTGCCTCCGGGTAGACCAGCACGTAATGGGACACGCCTTCCGCGCGGTACAGATCGAACTTGAGGACTTCATCCCGGCGGGCAGTCCTGGGCGAGATGACTTCGAAAATCAGATCGGGGGCGCGGGTCAGCCGTTCACCCTCAGGTTGGTGGCAGATCACCAGCACGTCGGGCGGGACGACGGTGTCCTCGGCAAACTCCACGTCGATTGCCAACGCCGCCTGGCAGTGCGGGCAATCATCGAGCGATTCGTCGAGTTGCCGGAATGCGGCGGCGCTCACCCGCTGATGACCGAAGCCGGGCGACGGGGCCATGGCTGCCGGTTGGCCGTGAATCAGCTCCCAGTCACCTTGCCATTGCTGGTAATCCTGCACCGTGCAGGCTTCGCTTGCTGGCTGCGTGGGCATGGCGAGGAGGACTCCCTTCGTTTGCAGACGGACCGGGGGTCCGACGGAGCCTCATCAGTGTATGAAGCCCGATGGTTGGCCGTCAAGCTTGGTCTTCGCATTGCGGGAGTGCTTCGCGACAGCACCCCACACGGTCCGGTGAGAGGAAAGAGTCCGTTGGCGCGACAGCTGTCAGAGGATGAACGGGATTTTCCGGTGTGCGCGGAGGTTCTTCCGATGAAATGGGCTTAACGCTCGCGCCAGTATCCCGGCTTGCGGCGCTGGTGCGCGACAGCGAGCACTGTCACGATGCTGCCTCGAATCTCGTAGAAGACCGTGTAGGGAAAGTGACGGAGAACGTGTCGCCTGATCGCATCCTCGTCTTCGGGCCACATCAGCGCATCGACACCAAGCCGATCAATTATCGCAAGTGCCTCGGTTCGAAAAGCATCGGCCGCAATGCGACTGCGCTCGACGTACCAAAGGAACGCCTCTCTGATTTCCGCCTCTGCCTCAGGCAGAATCTCGACGCCAAAGCGGGTCACAGAACGCTCAGTCGTGCCCTGGCTTCCGACCAAGACACGGCCGTGATCGTTCCCCTTCGCAGGGCCGCTTGCCGCGCCCTGACCTCCTGCCGCCACGCTTCCGCAATTGAAGAATCGTCACTGCCTTCGAGGCTATCGAGTAGCGCTACGGCCAAGGCCGAACGCTCTTCGGGCGGCAATCCGAGAGCTTCGTCGAGAATGTGGTCTACGTGGGCGTTCATGCGGCGAAGTCTAGCACCGCAGTTGGGATCGGTCACCGTTTGCGTCGAGCCGACAGCCCTGAAGCATGACCCTGCCGAAGCGAGGCCGATTGCCGAAAGCCCTCGTTTTGACCCCTGGGGCGGTCAGATTGCGGGAGGCTGGCGGCAGGTGAGGGCTGGATCTTCGGCTGGTGTGGGGTCCGTGAAGAGGG
>ERZ761592.515-NODE-515-length-10748-cov-14.114000_pt1 | contig 10748 bp, 13 predicted proteins | sample MGYA00433095_ERZ761592 | MGnify/ENA primary metagenome ERZ761592 (study PRJEB28899, sample SAMN03785554) | bioreactor sludge metagenome | biome: EBPR Sludge; feature: EBPR Bioreactor; material: 0.22µm filtered reactor supernatant | place: Saint Lucia: Queensland... | reverse complement strand
GCAGTCTGAGTTCAGTGCGGTCGACGACGGTGTAGCCGCGCTTCCAGTTGCCGAAGGCGATCGGGAAGGCGTTGCTGCCGACGCCGGGCATGAACTCGTCCTCCCAGACGGGGAAACCGAGCAGCCGCGAGGGCTGGCCGGCGATCACCGATTCCTGCCAGAGGTAGTTTTCCGTGTCGCCGAGGGACTTCAGCTTGCGCAGCTTCGCGGCGACGGCGGAATTCATCATCCATCCGACGCTCGAGCCGACACGATAGGCGGGGCTCAGCGCCGCCACCAGGTCGATGAGGACATCGATGCCATTGTGGGTGGCGTCGAAGATATCCGCCGCGACGCCGCTCTTGACGTATTGCAAGGTGCCAAGCGGCCGCGTCGTGTCATCGGTCGATGCGGTTGGCATCGTCAGGAAGCCGCGCGGCTTCTCGATCCCGTTGCCGGTGAAGAACGCTTCGCCTTCCTGCAGCGCGAATTCGTCGGACACGTTCTCCTGGAGCCATTCCGAGAGATTGAACGCATTGTCGTCGAGGAGGCGCGCCGTGATCTCCGGCATGGCGTAGATCTCGCCGATCGGGGGCTTCACGGAAGCAAGCGTCGGGGTATCCGTTGCCGGCCGCTCGGACTTCTCGCCGACCCAGCCGGAGGTCGCGCCGCGGCGGCCGATCAGCTTGTAGTAGTCGGCGAAGCTGGTGCGCACGACGTTCGCGACGCGGCGGATCGAAGACAGCTCGACCAGCTGATTCTGGATGACCCGGTCGATCTCGTGCGGAACGGTGTAGCCGCCGTCGGGATCGCTGTCGGTCGACATGCCGCGCGCCTGGGCGATGCTCGCCATGGCCGACGTGTCGCCCCGCCGCATATAGTCCACGACGGCAGCGACGGCGCGCGTCCGGTCGGCCGGAGACGGAAGATCGTCGTCGGAAATTCCGAGACCGCCGACCTTCATGGCGGCGAGCTGAGCGTTGATGTCGTCGATCGCCGCGTCGTTGCGCTGGCGAAAATTATTGAACGCCCCGGTCAGTTCGGTCAGCACGGCCGTGGGGTTGCCGGGGGCACTGAGATGTGCGGCGACGATGCCGCGATTGCGAGTGTTCAGGTTCACTGTCCTGTCCTTTTGTCAGGCAGAGATTTGTCGTCATGCTTTCCGAATGCCGCCGCCATGAGCTTGCGCCGCTCAGACCGTGATAGGCCGGCCTTCATCAACGCCAGGTCGATCTGCCGAAGCGGAGAGGGAAACGGCCTCCCCATGACTTTCGCGACCAGCTCCGCTGCAGCTCTCGACATCATGACGAGAGTCCCTGCGGTTTGATTCCGTTCAGATGATTTCGACAGCGCCCGGCTTGTCGGCTACCGCAGCGCCCGGCTTGCGGCCTAGTGCCTCTAGGCAGGTGACCCTGCAGCGCGGAGCGTGCAGGGCAGGATACGCCCAGAAGATGTGATCTCACTGTACGACCCTCATCTTCGGAAGGTCAAGCGATTTGAAGCTTTCGGCGATGTTTTCCAGCATGCCGGCAACATCGTCGGCCGACGCGTCGCTGATAGCCATCAAGGCGATAGCAGCTCCCTTCACCGCGCCCTCGAAAACGGCCTCCGCTGCAAAGCCTGTTCTTAGCGGAAGCTGCGCCACGCTCGACTGGACCGCGGCAACCTGCCGGTCGTGCACCGCATGTTCTTGCTCGTTGTCATGCCTCATTGGATCACCTCACAAAAAAACTTCTGGCTGAATTCCGCGGGGAAAAAGAGCGTGCCCCCGGACGGTCCGGCGCCCCAGGCGGCCGAGATTTGACCGCCCCCCCCCTCTGCAGGGTCGATCCTTCCAACTCGGCCTCGATGCTTCCGCATCCTTCCGGCCGAAAGCCCGGAATTCATGGGGTTTGGAAGAATTTGGAAGGATGGAAGGATATTTGTCGTGTGCGCATGCGCACGCGCGCTCGCGCGCACATGTGAGAGGCTGAAACTCCCTTCCATCCTTCAAGACGTTTCCAATCCCTTTGATTTCAAAGGGTTGGGCGTGGAAGGATTGTTCTGCAAAGCTTCCAATGGAAGGATCATCCATCATCCTCCGCCTGCTCCTGTGGGAGGGGCGCGGGGCCGAAGTCGGCTTCGGCCTTCACGAGCCGGCAATTCAGCCAGTGCATCCCGTTCGAGTGCATCGACCGGTAGCCCTGTTCCTTCATAGCCATGGCGAGCCCCTTCGGCGTCCATAGCCGCTCACCCTCGGCCCGCGCCCAAGCACAGAACAGGCCGTGCATCTGCGAGCTGGGCACGCGCTCGCCGTCGACGCGCGCCACGCAGCTGGCAAGGAACCTGCCAAGCGGATCGCTGTCGTCGCGATACTCGGCCGTCGCGGCTCCCACGTCGTCGGGGATCATCAGGCCGTTCTCGAGATAGTCCCGCAGGCCGTCGAGCAGCCGGTTGAGGATACCGGACGCTTCAAGCTTCAGCTTCGCCAGCAGCTCGGGGTCCGGCCGCTCGACGGTCACCGGCCAAGGCACCAGCACGACACGCCGCCAGATCCCCTCATCGGTGCCGCTGATCGAAGGGCGGTAGTTGCCGCTCATCGTCAGCTTGAAACTCGGGCGAAACTTGAAGTAGTCGCGGTTGAGATGCCGCGCCTGTATCGGCTCGCCGCCGGTCACCAGCTTGATCAGCGATTCGGCGAGCTTGGCGCCCTTCTCGGGCTCCGAGGTGCGCAGGAAGCGCACGCCCGGCAGCAGCGCCAGATCAGGCGTCGCCGCGCCGGCGTTGCGCCCCTTGCCCTGGTCGAGGAACGTCTCGATCGGCACGGTCTCGCCGTAGTCGCCGGCGACGTGCGCCCACGTGTCGATCAGCGTCGACTTGCCGTTGCGACCCTTGCCATACCAGAAACAGAGCTTCTGCTCCGAGGTGTCGCCGATCAGCGAATAGCCGCCCCACTGGTGCAGGAAGCGCCGCACATCGGGATTGGGCTGCACCTCCTGCAGGAAGCGGTCGTATGTCGGGCAGGTCGCCGCCGGATCGTATTCGACCGGCGCGAGCTTGGTGATGTAGTCGGCCGCGGCATGGGCGGCGAAGCCGATAGGATCCTCGTCGCCGGCGCGCGGGGCAACGGTCAGCGTCCCGTTCTGCACATTGACGCGCATCGGGTCGCTGTCGAGCCTTTCCACCTCCACCGTCAGGAACGCTGCCGAAAGGTTCAGGACGGCTCTTATCTTGGTCGCCGACTCGGATGCTCGACCCCATTTGGCGAGCTTGTCGGACAGCATGATCGGCTCGCCGTCCTTTTCATCGACAACGAAGTCAGCCTCGCTGCTGTCGCGAAGCGTTGCCGCCTCGACCTGGATCGCGCGGACCGTGTCGAAGGCGGCGCGGTCCGCCTGCGCACCAGCCTCGTCGCGCGCCCATCGGCGATCGTCCCATACATGCCAGCCTGTCGCCGACACGCGGATCAGCCGTCCCTGCATGCGGCTCGCATGGCGCTCGGCATTGCCGAGGTCGGTCTGCGGCATCAGCGCGCGGGCGATTTCGTCCCGTAGGCCGGGATGCTCGCGAGACAGATCGTGCAGGGTGGCGTCGCGTGCCGTCATTCGGTCACCCGAGCGCCGAGCGCTTCAAGCATGCGCTCGACCTCCGGTCGCATGCTGTCCACTACGTCGATCAGGTAGCCATCGCCGACCTCGGCGATCGCGCATTCAAGGTCGGAGAAGCGTTCGCGCAAGCGATGCGCGACGGACCCCACCGTCTCGTTGTGGCCGCCATGGGCAAGGCAGCGGACCGGCGCCGCAACAATAATCGGGTCGGGAACAAGCGAGAGGGGCGGCAGCCTTTTCCGCACGTTCTTGGGGTTGGACACGCCCGAAGAAAGCTCAATGTTTTCAGAATGCCCGCTATCGACGGTTGGACTAGCCAAGCCGTTGATATCGCCGGAAACACCGCCGCCCCTAGGGCGTACCAGCATCATCTAGTTTCCCTTTCCGTTCAAAGGCTTGCGCGCGCCGTTGTCCAACTTCTGGCCGAGGTTGGACACACCGCGTTCCCTTTTCGCCCTCGCAAGCTTCTCCATGCCGCTGTCGGCGAGAGTCTTGCGATTTGCCTTCTTCGTGTAGGTCCGCGCCTCGGCCGGCGTTTTGTGGCCGAGGAACGACATGATTTCGAATTCGGTCGCACCGGCGTTGGCCAGACGGGTCGCGCCGGCCTTCCTAAGGCCGTGCGACTGGCAGTCGTAGAGACCGAGCCCTTCGGCGGCACATTGATCCTTGAACCAGTTCCCGAAGGTCGTCGGCTTGTAGGGGCGATGGTCAGCGCCATGCGTCAGGAAAAGCAGCCGGTCGTTCGGCACAAGCTCCAGCACATCACGCAGTTCGTCGAGGATCGGAAGGTCAACCTCCCCGCCGGTTTTGCCGCGGCGGTAGCTGATCCTGCCGTCGCGCACATTCTGCCATCCGAGACGGATCACGTCCTGCCGCGCAGCGCCGGTGCACAGAACAAGGCGCATCGCCAGCACTGGTTTCGAAGTGACGCCATGGAACGCCTCGAACTTCGCAATCTCATCGTCGGTCCATGTGTGGAAGCCATCCGGATTTTCCGCATAGCGCTCAACGCCAATAGTCGGATCGTCAGGCCGGATACCCTTGCGGATGGCAAAACGGATCAAGCGTCGCAGCAGCTTTAACAGCCGGTTCGCCATGGCAGGCTGGTGCGCCTTCTTCGCCATGAGTGCTTCTACGTGCTCCGCACGTAGGTTCTTCACGAGTTTGGTGCCGTGATCCTTGCGGAACCTGTCGAGCTCATGCAGCAGATTGTATTTGCTGATCGCCCCAAGCTTCTGCCACTTCGGCGTGCGCATGTAGTGTTCGATCAGCCAGTTGAATGTCCCGTGTGCAGCTCGCGGCATCGCTGGCATGGCGGAATTGGCCGCGGTCGCGGCCTCATATGCGGCTCGAAACTCGGCGGAGCCGTAGGATCCAGGCAGGTAGCCGGCCGGCCTGCCCTTCATCCGGAAACGCCAACGCACCTTGCCATGGCGGTCGACGATACGGCTGACGCCGGGAAACGGGTTTTTGGCGCGGCGTCTCACAACACATCATCCCACTCGTTGCGATCGATCTGCCGCCGATCATCGGCGACACGAATGGTTTCGGCCATGATCTCAATCCGGCCGTCGGGATGGCTTACGAGACGCGCCCGTTCATAGCCCGCCTTGTGAGCGGCGCTGAAAAGGCGTGTGGCGTCAGCTTGCGTGATCTTTGCAGGACGCGGCGACATCTCACACCTCGACCTGCTGCGGCTCCACGACGTAACCCGTCGCGTCGTGGGCCAATTCGAGGGCCAACTGGTCGAGTAGAGCACCCGTCAGCACGAGCCGGTGTCCGGCATACATCGCACCGGTTTCGTCATAAACGCTGGCGCCACCGCTCAATCGAGCGACGATATCGGTCCGATCGGTAAACAGAACACGGAGATTCAAGCCAGCTTGGGTAAACTCCACCCAAGCCATAGATCCGTCGCACAATACCTCGATCCGGTTGACAATACCCCCGTGTCCCGAAAGCGGTAGCATGAGGAATTCTGTAAGCGACCGCAGCGTGTCGAATGGCCATGCAGTGACGTTCGGTGGAAGCACGGGCGCCAGGTCCATAGCGCGTGCCATCACCTGCCCCGCCTCCGTCGGCCGACGCGCGACAAGGCACAGAAGTATCAAGGCCGCTTCGAGCGGCTCCATATGCGGAGCATGAACACCGCGCGGACCGGAGCGGATCAACGACATCTGATAAAGATGTCGCGTTCGCTGGTCGATTTCGCCGGCGGCATATTCGGTCCGCGCCGCAAGGGTCGCCTGCAATTCCCTCGCTCTCATCGCCGTTCCCCATTCGTGATTTCCGCAATATAAGCGCGTTTCGCTTCTTGTGAAGACCACGATAGAAGATTTTTCGATATTTTTTCGAGGGTTAGAGCGTTCTAGAACGCGCCACAGGAAAGCCCCGTGGCGCATTCTGGCGATCAGGCGAGATAAGTCCTGCCCACCGCGACAGCGCGACCCTCTGGCCGGCCGGCAGCGGCCGGCAGCGAAATGCGGGTAACCTCGCCGGTGTCCTCGTTGCGGCATCGCCAGATGACGGGCGGCAGCGAGGGGCGGGTTGCGATGATGGCGCGCTCGACGGCACGCGGGTCGATTTCAGTGATCATGATCGGTCTCTGGTCTGCCGGCTTTCGAAGGCCGGGTGCCCGCGGTCAGCGCGGGCGCCGGGAAGTTCGAAACACCGCCAGAGACGATGCGCGTCGGCCTTTCCCTCGCGGGTCTTGTATAGCCGCCGCCTTCCCGGCATAGTGCGCCGGTTCGCGCCGGCGGCTACCGGCACGTTCGCTTTCGATGGCAGACATGATCCCGGCAAGGATCGCCCCGCCATCGCTCTGGGTGCCTACAGGCCCGGCAAGGCCTTCGGCGGGAGTTTCGAAGCTCCGCCTGGCACGTTCCGCTTATTCGTCCACATCGTCAAGCGCTCCCCGCGAGGGGAGAAGCTTGCCCTTTATGGTATGTGCGAGAGATCGACCGGCCCGAGCTCTAAGAACGCATGATGAGGAAGCCGCAGCCCATAACGATCACGCGGATCGACGCCGCGCTTGATCACCTCTCCTTGATGATGGTCCGAATGCGGGATACGGAGACGCACCTCCCGCTCTGGAAGCAGCTCAACGCCGCGCGACTGCAACTCATCGAGGAAGACGCCATTCGCCGCGAAATAGCCGAACGGGCGGACCGGGAGCGGGATCGCGAATGGGAGGAGTTTCGCGAGAGGCGCCAGCGAAGGTTCACAAAGAAGAAGCCCAAACCTTAGCCGGGCGCGCCCCAAGGATTCGCAGAGCCGAATCCCTGAATTCCGATAACCTCTAACTTATCGGAACCGTGGCCAGCTGTTTCACGGGAAGAGCACCGAAACAGATGGCTCGACTCCTTCAAATCGACCTGCTTTGATCAGTGAGATGGGAGGGGGAGATGGCCGATTTCATTCACGCTAGGGAATATCTACACGCAGGCGATGTCGTGATCGTTCAATGCTCGCATCAGTGCAACGTTGTCGTGATGGACGATCAGAGTTTTCAAGCTTATCGGCGTGGGCAGCAGTTTGAACACTATGGCGGATTCTTCACGCATTTTCCCGCACGAGTGCGCGTGCCTTCCGCCGGCGACTGGAACACCGTCATCGACCTAGGCGGCGGTGCGGCCAACATCCGATACGATATCAGCTACCTGAAAGGCTGATGCCTCGAACGCAGCCTGAGCTGTCGCGTCGCCCAGCGCGCGAATGATCGCCGCCTGGGTGCCGTTCCGGACGTGGGCGCGGGACGCGATACCCCGCGGCGTCGGCGCCGTTGTGTCGCGCTCCCACACCAACTCGCCATTTGCGTCGTAGACGGAGACTCGCATCACTCTCTCCTAAGCCCGCCGCTTCTTCGTCTCGCGCTCGGCCGCGCGCCGCTGCTGGCGGTTTGCCGCGAAGGACGCGGATGCCCCTAGTCGCGAAACGTTCGTGCCCCGGTATGGATCGATGATCTCGTCGACCCTGTCTTCCGGCCATTGATGAACGGTATCGATCGTCACGCTGCGCGCATCGATCGTGGTAATGTCGAGATGGCCACCGACCGACGCATGGCGCTGACCGTCGGCCGCGCCGGACGCCTGTTTGCGGCGAGCCATATTGGCCACCTCGACGACGAACAGATCGAAGCGGCGGCTATCGATGATGGGTTGATGCCAGGCGCTTGCGTCCTCGCCGCAGAGCACGGTCGTGTCGCTTCTGTAGAGGCGAAACGGCTCGATGGCGACACCGGTCTCTTCGCGCATTCGAAAGCTGTAGATGGCGGGGCCCGCCGCACCGACGCCCGCGATACAGAGTTCGACGTCGAGGCCGGCGCATTCCTCGCGCAGATGCGGAAGCGAGTCGCCCAGCATCGCCATCGCGACATCGAAACCGGCGCGCTTCACCAGCGCGTCGACCTTGTCGACCCAACGAGGCGTGAGCGCGGTATCGCCTCGGGCCGCGATGGCCACCGAATGCCCGTCGACGACGTGCACCTTGCGGGTGAACGCAACGATCGTGCCGTCCGTGAGATAGGAGGCAGCGTCGGTCGCGAGCTGCACCCAGCCAGCGCTTGCGTGCGCCATGTAGAAAGACATCGCTATTCTCCGTTTTCGGCTTTGCCCTGGATGCGCGCAGCAATCCGGCGGCCATGGTTGGAATTGATCCGGAGCCCGGCGCGACGGAACGATGCGGCGACCTTCTGCTCGACGGGCGTGCGGAACATCTGCGAGCGCTCGAACAACAGGCGGTCAATCGTCTCGGCGACGCGGTTGGCGTCCTTCTCAAACTCGCGAAGCCCCTTCTTGCGCGCGGCTGCATCGAGCTCGTCGAATCGCGTCGTAGAGAGCGCCAGTTCGGCGTTCATGGCGGCGGTCGCCCGCGCCACCGCATCCTCGCCCAGCCCGGCCTCGCGGAGACTGACCACCAGTGCCGCGTTCTGGTCACGGATGCGCGCCGCGACTGCGTCGCGGTCGGACATGCCGCCGATCGCAACCTCGCGCTCACGCCGCGCCAGCTCGGCAAGCGCGTTGTCGCGAATGCGGGCAAGCGCGGCCTGATGCTCCAGCGTCGCCGCCATCTCCTGTTCCAGTGAGGTCGCGGCCTGGACGGCGCGGCCATAGGCTTCGGTCGCGCGCTGCAGGTCGGTCATGCCGGTTGCGGCGAGTTTCGACAGGTCGTCGATCGCGCCGCCGAAGGCGTCGACCCGCTGCGTCGCCAGTGCGGCACCGCTGGCGCCCGTCTGGAACGCGACGCCAAGCGCCGCCTCGAGCTGTTCCGTGCTGATCTTGGCGAGGTCCAGCCGGGCGCGCATCTCGTTGATCCGCTCCAGGAACGGCGCCATCACCTCGTTGAGCCGCTCCATACCGGTGATGTCGTCGGGCAGGTTCACGAACCGGCCGATACGAGGATCCTCGAAACCGCGCGCGACCAGGTCGGGCCGCTGAGTGATCGAACCGGCCACCTCGCGCTTCATCCGGTAGCCTTCGGCCGCGATCTCCGCTTCCTGCACCGCGATCGCCGCGCGCTGCCGCTTCAGCTCGATTTCCAGCAGCTGTTGCTTGGCCTTGTATTCGCGCTCGCTGCTGGCCACGACCAGCGCCGTAGTCGCGTCCTGCATCGTGCCCGTCGCCGAGATGGCGTCGGTATAGGTCTTCTGCGTGCCGGCGAGGTCAGCGATCATGCCCTTGATGCTGCCCAGCGGCGCCGCCTGATCGGCCAGCGCCCGCGTCGCATCGTCGATCGCGAAAGCCGCCTCGCCGCCGCTGGCGGTGACGAAGCGATAGGCGCCATAGATCGCCGCCGCTGCCGCCAGCCACGGCCCCGCGGCCCGAGCCAGTCCGCCGAGGATAGCGGTAGCGTCCTTCCATAGAGCGTTGAGGCCGCCCTGCGCTGCGTAGAGCTGTGCGATCTGCGGCCCCTGCTGCGCAGCGATCATCGCAAGCGGCGCGCCCAGCGCCACGCCCTGGGCGATGTCGAACGCCTGGTAGCCGAGATTCTGGCGCCGACCGCGCCCGAAATTGTCGTTGTCGGCCATCGCCGCCAAGCCCGCGCGATGGGATGCGGCAAGCTGCTCGTTCGCGGCGCGCACCCGGTTCAGGTCGACGATCTGCTGCTCGCGCAACCGCTTGATCGTGTTGGCGGCCTCGACCTCCGTGGCCACGCCCCGCCGCACTGCGGCGTCCGTAGTGAGGATCGCCCGCTGCATCGCATTCCGCTGGCGCATCTCCGCCGCCATCAGCGGGTCGAGGCTGGCCTGCAATTTCTGATATTCGGTACGAAGCCGCGCGGTGGACTGGATCGGCCCGACATAGCTGCCGACACCTTTCTCACGGGCAATTCGCGCACGCTCTTCCGCATCCGCCACACGATTGGTGGATTGCTCAAGATCCTTGTTGGCGCGCACGCCCTGGGCCGCGCCTGCGACGGAGCCGCGAGCATCGATGATGACCTCGTGAATGATCTGGTGCAGCTCAGTCGACAAGAATCTCTCCCGGGGCAGCGGACGGATCGAAAAGGATGCGGGGCAGTGCGGGATGACGCGCGGCAGCCGCGACGGCGGGGTTCGGCGCCTTCAACGGGTGGAGATTTTTCGATGCGATCGAGGCGATGATCCGGCGAGCCTCGGCTTTCCGCCCCGCCGCAAAAAGGGCGTGCGCTTCACAAACCTGGCCATGCATCTCCATCAGTAAGCGGTCGGCTTGATCGGCAAGCGCGCGCGAGGTCTCAACGCGCCGTTCGATTGCCCGGATGGCGGCATGCTTGCCCTCGATGAGGTCGGCGAGGGCCAGAGCGTTCTCCGCAATGTCGGCTGGCGACCAGCGCTTGTGGGTCTCGGCGAGTAGCTCGCGGGCAGAATTGGCGGAATTCATGGGCGGTAACCCTCCGATTGAAGATCGCGGCGGCCGGTCTGACACCGGCCGCCATGTTGCCGGGCGCTTCCGTAGTGAAAGGTTCTACAGTTGCGCCCGGCGCCGGCGGTTGTTGCGGACACTCACCGGTTGTCCGGCTCGGTCGCGGGCGTCCGAGCTATGCCTCGCACTTCAACAGCTTGATCGCGTTCGTATCGGTCGTGGAGCCGCCGACGCGCTTGGTGAAGTAGAACCGGACCCAGCCCTTCTTCGTGTAGGGATCGCGAAGCAGTCTGAGTTCAGTGCGGTCGACGACGGTGTAGCCGCGCTTCCAGTTGCCGAA
>ERZ761592.513-NODE-513-length-10776-cov-27.680254_pt1 | contig 10776 bp, 15 predicted proteins | sample MGYA00433095_ERZ761592 | MGnify/ENA primary metagenome ERZ761592 (study PRJEB28899, sample SAMN03785554) | bioreactor sludge metagenome | biome: EBPR Sludge; feature: EBPR Bioreactor; material: 0.22µm filtered reactor supernatant | place: Saint Lucia: Queensland... | reverse complement strand
ACCACTCGCCCAACGCCGTGACGAATGCGCCCCAATCCAGCGAAGTGACGAACCCACCAGCCCAATCCAGAACAGCCACGAACGAAGACCACGCCAGGCTGCCCACGTACTGCGACCACTCACCCAACGCCGTGACGAAGCTGCCCCAATCCAGTGAGGTGACGAACCCGCTCGCCCAATCCAGAACAGCCACGAACGAAGACCACGCCAGGCTGCCCACGTACTGAGACCACTCGCCCAACGCCGTGACGAATGCGCCCCAATCCAGCGAAGTGACGAACCCACCAGCCCAATCCAGAACAGCCACGAACGAAGACCACGCCAGGCTGCCCACGTACTGCGACCACTCACCCAACGCCGTGACGAAGCTGCCCCAATCCAGTGAGGTGACGAACCCGCTCGCCCAATCAAGAACCGTCACAAAGCCATCCCACGCTAACTGCGTGATGAACAGGTCCCACTTCAGCAGCGCAACCAATCCGTCCCATGCCAGTTGCTTGACGTAGACGGCCCAGTCCGCCAACTGCGTGACGAACGCACCCCAGTCCAACGAGGTCACGAAGCCGCTCGCCCAGTCCAGGACCCCAACCATGCCGCTCCAGACCAGGTTCTTCACGTACTGTCCCCAGTCTGTGAGGGTGGCGACGAACGCATTCCAGTCCAGCGCAGCCACAAAACCGCCCCAGTCCAGATCCGGGATCAGCGTGCTCCAGTCAAACGACCCCGACTGCGCCGACTGCACTATCCTGTTCACATACCCGGGCAGCCCACCCAGCACCTGCTGGATCGTCGCCCACGCCGCCGCCGTCGCCTGCTGAATTCCGCCAAAGTTGGTCGCCCACGCCGCACCCAGCAGCGCCACCGCGCCGATCACCAACCCCACCGGCGACGCCAACACACCCACCGCCGTCGCAATCATCGGCAGCATTGCCAGCACCGGCCCCAGCGCCGCCACCAGGCCAGCCCCCGCCACAATCAACGTCTGTGTCGTCGCATCCAGCCCGGCAAAGCTGCTGGCCAGGGTGCCCACCCAATCCACCAACGGCGTCACCCGCTCCAGCACAATCCCCAACGCCGGCGCCAGCCCGTCGCCGATCTTCTGCGCCAACACTGTCGCCTTGACCGACAACTGCTTCATCGTGAAGCCGGCCGCATTGATCCCCTGCGTCTGCGCCGCAAACGCCGCCTCCGAAGCTCCGGCTACATCCTGCATTGCGGCCATCTTCTCAGTGAACACATCCGCCTGCGGCCCGGCCAGCGCCAGTGCCAGCGTCTGCCCTTCGATGCTGCCGATGTAACTTTGCAGCGGCACGCCCGCCGCTTCCGCCGCCGCCACGATCTTTTCGATGGCGCCCTGCATCCCTTCCTGCTGCAAAAGGGCAGCGCCCGTTTCGTAGCCGAGGGAGTCGATCAACTGCGTCATGCTCTCCGTGGGCGCCATCAAACTTTGCAGCACCCCGCGCAACTGCGTGCTCACTTCTGCCGCCGAGCCGGTCACGCCGGTGGCCGTTGCCATCACGCCGAAGAGTTCTTCCTGCTTCACCCCCAGCGAGGCCGCAATCGGCACCACGCGCCCCATGCTGGCCGCCAGTTCCGGAAATGTCGTCTGTCCCAGCTTCACCGCCACAAACGCCAGGTCGCTGGTCTTTTGCACCGCCTCGGCGCTCGTGTCGCCAAAACCCTTTGTCACTGCACTGGTCAGGTTGATGGCGTCCGTCGTGGTGGCCAGCCCGGCCGCCGCCGCCTTCGCATTGATCTCCAGAATCTCCGCCGTGTCTGCCGTGTCGCCGAACGCCGAAACGACCTGGTACAGACCATCCGCCAGATCCGCCGTGTCCTTGCCCACGGTGACGGCCATCTCCTGGATGTTGCCCTTCAGCGTCGCCACCCGCTCTGCGGCCAGCCCCAGGCTCTGCGTGTTCGCCATCCCTGCATTCAGGTCAGTGGCAAACTTAATCGCCGCCGCGCCTGCGCCCACCAGCGGCGCCGTCACACCCATCGTCATCGTGCGCCCGACGTTGGTCAGCTTGTCAGTCAGCGCCTCCGTCTTCGCCAGCGCGCCGCCGATCCCCCGCTCGAAGTTAGCGGCATCCATGCTCAGTTGAACAGCCAGATTCGCAATCGTGCCCATGTTTTAAGTCCCACAAGTGTTTCTTGTCAGACGTTCACTTGCCGCCCAACGCCGCCTTCATCTGCGCCATCAACCGCTGCGCCGTTTCCTCCGGGTCTTCCTCATCCTCGTCAAACTGGGGCATAAAATCACGCGGCTCATACGGTTTCTTCCGCTTCGGCGACCGGTTCACATTCGCAATTGTGCTCGCCACAATTCCCATGCGCAGGTCGTCCCGCTCCTCGCCGAACGGCTCAAGCTGGAAATACGCCAGCCATTCCGCCAACTGGCTGCTGCTCATCTCACACAGCAGCCCATCCACATCCGGGCGCCCCAGCGCCAATGCTAGTCGAAAGGCGAATCTTCGGCTGGGGCGCCGTCGGAGTTTTTTGCCAGCGCCGCCACATCCTCATCACGCATCCCGTTGATGCGCTGCGCTACCGAAAAAATCCGGTCCAGCGCCGCCCCCGACTTCGTGCCCAGGGCATACTCATCCTCATCCGAGAACATGCGGTGGCCGTCCTCATCCACCAGACACAGGATGCACAGCCGCGCCCGGATGCCCTGGAGGTTCAGTGACGTTTTCTTCCCCTCCCGCTGCACCGTAGACGCCTCAAAGTGATCCCGCTCCGCCGCGGTCATCACCTTCACCTTCACCCACGCATTCCAATCCGGCACAAACAGATCTTCCGTCACAATGTCCTGCTGGCCGAGGATGTCCGCCTTGCTTAGAAATTGCTTCCCGTTGCTTGTCACTTGCTTCCCCATTCCGCCAACTCCGCTTTCGACGGGAACAGCCGCCCGTCAGGGTTGATATGCCAACAAAAGATGTTCGTATCCACCAGGAAAGGCCACCGGCCCCGGCGCTCGTCACAGGGCCACCCCGCCCGGCGCAGATAATCGCCCCGCATCACCCGGTCGCACCATTCCAGGTCGCTGGTCGTCGCCGTCAGGTTGTATTGCCCCGTCGTTGGGTTGAACCAGCCATCGCGCGGCGTGTTGAACACACGGCGGGTCTTCATTCCGCCCACCGTGTACTCCTCGCTCTCCGCCCACATCAGCCGCAGCACGCCCATGTGGATCAGCAGGCAGCCCGTGGGTGCGCCGTCGCATTCCACCACATCGCCCATGCGCCAGCCATCGAAGAAGGAGTTGCCCCGGCCCCGGAAGACCATCGGCTCCGACGGTTGCGCCCGGCTGAAATAGAGACCCGATACCACCGGCGCCGTCGCCTCCCGCATGTAGCGGTTCAGCCGCACAAACGTGTCCGGCGGGAGCACCACATCATGCTCCAGCAAGAACAGCCACTCCATGTCTTTCTCGATGGCGTCCTTCACGATCAGGTTCTGCGCGTCCGCCACCTGAAAGCGCAGCGGGAACGTCCCCGCCATGTACTGCATCAACTGCGCCATCGACCAGTTGATCGGAATCAACTGCCCGTAGCGCGCCGCAACCCATTCAATCCTGACCAGGCCGGTGCAGGCCGTGCCCACCAACAGCCGGTTCGCATACCCCGGATCACCGCTGTCCATCACGACAGTGCGGATCGGACGCACCGGCCCATCCGAACCCCGACCGTCAGGAAGGGGCGCCACCGCCTTACCGCCTGACAAGCGTCACCTCCAGAATGCTCGCCACATCCCACGCCAGATGCGCAATCCGCCACGGCTTCAGCTGATACCGCTGCCACAGCCCGCTCTTGTGCTCTGGGTCGCAATGGTAGAAGGTTGCCTCCGTCACCGGCGTGCAAAACGTAGGATCCTGCAAGAACGCCTGATTCATGCCGTAGGGCGCCACAATCAGAAACTCAGCGCCGGGCCGGAGCAGCCGGTGCACCTCATTCATAAAGCGCAGCAGACCGTACCGGGCGCGCACCACCCGCCCGATAGCATGATGCGCCATCGCCCGCACCGCGCACCCATCCGCCAGCGGCCAGGGCGTGTCCATCAGGTCATGCACCAGGTCAAGCCCCGGATACGGCAGATCGTCGAGGTTGAACCAATCTTCGATCTGCCGCATCCCGCACCCGATGTTGAGCATCAAGGCTTTGTCAGCCATGCATCAAGTCCCGTAGGTCCATGCAGCCGAGCCGGTCACTTCCAGCGTCACGCTCATCGCCAGCTTATCGTCGAACGGCGCCTCGAAGCCGGCGCTCTTCACAAACGCGCTGAACGCCACCTTGTGCGACGGCGTGCCGGGGAACGTCACCGTAAACGTCTCCACCGTGCGCTGCGCCTGCAGATAGAGTAGCCCGCCCGTGATTGCCTTGTGCGACGGCTTGTTCGGGTCGAAGTTCAAGTCAAGCGTCACCTGCCCCAAATCGATGAAACTCGCCACCTTCTCCCGGTACGCGCTGCCGCTGTCGTGCGCCGTCACGTCGATCACTTCCGTGTCGCCATCCAGCCCGGCGATGTTCGTCACGTTGGCAATCGCCACCGTACCCGTGCCCGTGCCAAACGAAATCGTTGTTCCAAAACCAGCCTTGCCAGCCATCTCTCATCCCTCCTGATACTGAATCATGAAGTCCAGCGCCACCCCGTAGCGCCCGGCTTCCGTGTCTGTCACATCCCGCTCACCCACGAGCAGGCAACTCTCCACACTTACCGTCCCCATCGCACCCCGATAGCCGTCCAGCCGCTGACGCACCGCGGCGGCCAGGCCGGAGGCGCTCAGCGGCAGCGGCGCCCAACACGTCACCTGCATTCGAGGCCGGGGCAGACCGTCCGGGCCGGCCAGGTCGTGCTGTCGCCGCGTGTCGATGCGTTGATAGACCAGCGCCGGCAGCGTCGGCGTCTGCGGCAGCATCCGGGGATACATGCGCGTCCCCACCAGCGCCGCCACAGCGCTCCCCGCCAGCGTATACGTCCGCAACCCCTCTTCCAGCGTCATGCGTCACCCATCACCTGTCACCTGCCCCAGAGGGGCGCTTGACTTTTGCTCCTACAACAATGAGTTGTCAGCCGTTCACACTGACTCCACAAACCCGCGCACCGCATCCTCGATGGCCGCCACAATCTCATGCTCGTGCTCATCCAGCGCTGGGCGCATGTATGGACGCGGCTCCATCCGTGACGTGCCAAATTCCAAATGCTCAGCATATTCAGCATTTGTGCCGATGATCGCCCGCTCCGGCGTCACCTCGAACACCTGAATCGATGACTTCAGGTTGCCATAGTCAACCGCTGGCGCCTCGCCTGGCGCACTGGCCCTGTGCTCCCGGCCGCCACGCGCATACGTCTCGCCGGATTTCTCTTCCGACATTGCCACCTTCGCATACGTCTCGACGATGCGCGCCCCGGCGTCCAGACCGTCCCGCTGCGCCTGGCGCCGCTGCGCCCCGCGCAGTTGGTTCAGCGCCCGCCGCAGCTCCGCCGTGCCCTGCACCCGTACTGTGATATCAGGCATTACGTCACCGCCACCAGCCGCACCACCACGCCCGTCGGCCCCCGCTCCACCGGCCCATCGATCCCAAAGGTCAACGTCGGCGAAAGCGCCTCGCCGTTGCGATGCGTGATCACTACCGAGTCTTTCCCCGTCAGGCTGGCGCCATCCGCCAACGCCAGCCGCAGCGACGCCTGCGCCACTGCAATCGTGCCGTCGCCGCGCCGGCGTTCCTTCTGGCGCGTGCCCGTCACATCCAGGCCGCACGCCACCCCCGTGCGCAGCGTCCAGCCCTCCACCTCGCTGCCAAACGCATCCACCGTCGGCGCCCAGGTGCGCAGTGTGCACGTGTCCAGCATGGCGCCGTTCTGCACGCCACGCATCGCCGCCAACTCCGCCGCCGTCAACGCCAACATCGTCACTTGCTCCGCTTGCGCTTCGAGGAGGGCGCATCTTCAGGCGCCTCGATGAACTCCGCCACGTCGCTGTCGTTGCTGGTAACTTCAACCAGCTTGAAGCCGGCCCGTGCAGCCGGCTGCGCACCGGGCGGCAGCACAACCAGCTCATCGCCGATCCTGACCGTAGCAGGCGCCAGTGTTTCCTGGGAAACATCCACGACCACCCACCCCGCCTGCTCCAGCAACTGGCGCAGCACCGTCTCCCGTTCGGCAACATCCTGCGTCTGGCCGCTGCGCGGGTCTCGATAGATCATCAGTCCTCCTCCGGCAAGTTCCCGATCCAACTCTCCACGCGCACCGCGCCCGCCGGCGGCGGTTCCGCCACCATCACGAACGTGCTCGTCCGGCGCATCGACCGGAAGCGCCGCGCCTGCTGCAGCATCTGGTTGTACGCCTGACTGCGCTTGTAGTCGCCGCCATCCGCCGCAAAGTCGAAAGCGGCAGCCAGCGCCGCCGCCTTCTCCTCCCAGATATCCGCCGCTGCCGGGTTGATGTCCCAGGCGCCGGCCCACAGGTCGCTGTCTGGCGCATAACCGTCGACGTCGGCCAGCGGATAACGCTCGATGCACTCGCGCAGATCGGCGTCCGTGTAGGTCGTCGCCGTCGGCTCCGCCGTCAACCGGCGCAGCCTTGCCACCATCGCATCAGGAATCGTCACCGCCATCGCTGCACCTGGCCTACTTAACCACGCCGATCACCGTCACCGTCACCGGGTTGCTGTTCGTCACCGTCGCATACGCCCGCAAATAGCGCCCGAAAACCGCATACTGCTGCATGTCGCCGGCGTCCGCCGCGTTGCTGGTCACAAAGGTTGCCCCGTCCACCCAGTTCGTACTGTCGTTCGAGAATTGCAGCTTGAGCGTCACCGTGTTCACCGCCGTCTGGTCGATCACCCACTGCAGATCGACCTTCTCGCCGGCAATGATCGCCTCCGTCCCCGCCCCGTTCGCCGTCAGCGGCGCAGCACGCCAGAACGTTGCCACCTGCGGCGCGCCGTTACCCGGCGTCACGCTGACCGGCGTCGGAATCGCCTGCGGCGCGGCCAGCGCCGGACCGGCGCCCATGCTCGCCGACAGCCCCACCAGGCACACCAGCGCCACAACCAGCGCCACCCCTACCCACACCCGTGCGTTCTTCATCTCACCTATCTCCTTGTCAATGACCGGGCGACCGCAGTCTCCCAATCTCGCAATCGCTCAATCTCTCAATCTCTGCGCCCTACCTACGGCAGCAGCACCGCAAACGGATAGCGGTTCGCCGCCACCGCCTGCACCCGGTTCACCGGGTTCGGCAACTGCCAGCCCAGGCGCATCGTCACCCGCAGCGCCACCATGTCCTGCTGCGCCAGGTTGTAGATGATCGCCCCGGCGCCATCCTGGATCACCGCCTGGTCGAGCACCTTGTACGTCACATCCTGGCGGATGCTGTACATCGCCTGCTGGTAGTCGCCGGAGATCAGCAGCGAGGTCGCCGGGTCCACCGAACCATTGGTCGGGAAGTCCATCGGCACCCCATCCAGTTCATACGGTGTAGCCGCCTGCGGCGTCCGGCTGAAAATCGGCACCCCCGTCGCCCCGTCGCGCAACCCGCGCAGCTTCGCCTTCATGCTCAGCGCCGCCACATGGCCCGTCACCGCAAAGCCATCGGCTTCCACCTTGCTCAGCACGCCGCCGTCCGCCATGATGTCGTCATAGATGTCGGCGCCTGCGCCCAGCGTCACCGTATGCCCGGCTGCCGCAGCCGCCGTCACAATCGCCGTGGGCCACGAAGAGGGCGCATTCGTGCCGTAGAACACAGCCTGGTCGATGGCCACGCCCAGCGCCTCGATCAGCAGCGGGCGCAGCTCGCCCCACACGTCATATTCGCTGTCATCCAGCACCGCTTCCGGGATCGGCACAATCGCGGCCAACTCTTCAGCCTCGATATACTTGTTCTCCCACTGCGACCGCGTGGTCTGCTTCAGCCCGGTGTCGCCGTTCACGAAATAGGCGCTCACCAGCGCCGCCAGCACCGGCATCCGGGTCTTCTTGCTGCTCATGTTCGGCAGACGCCGCGCCATGCGCAGAAAAACCGACTGCTGCGGCACGTGCTTCACAATCTCCTGGCTCACCTGCTCAGGGATCAGCGCCTCCGCATCCGTCCTCGAAATCACACTGTTATAGACTGGCATCTCACTCCTCCTGAATCAACTGCATCACCCACCACGCCCGGACGCAGCCCGAATGAACGCATTCATGCTGCGCCCATCGTCCACGCCGGTCTGCTTCGCCCCCGCCCCGGCATTCGCCGGCGGCGTCACCCGCTTGAACAACTCCGGCGCCGTTGTTCTCAGCGCCGCCCAGTTCGTCTTGCCGTCCTTGTCGATCAAGTCGGCGTCATTCGCCACCAGCCACGCCAGCCGCAGGTTTGTCACCTCTGCCGGCGCCGACTCGTAGAACGTCGCCTTGCGGCTGGCGCTCTCGAAATCGCCGCTCAGCTTCTCCAACTGGGCGCGCAACTGGCTGCCCTGTTCCGCCTGCTTCGACAGATCGTCGATCTGCTTCGCCAGCGACCGCCGCTGCGTCCGCTCATCATTCAGCGCGTTCTGCAGCTTCCCAATGCTACCCGTCACCAGCGACTTCACCTCGTCAGCCTGGCCGTTCAGCCACTCATCGAACGACGCCGGTGCGCCGTTGCTGGCCGCCCCGGTCCCGTTCTTGTCGCCATTCTCGCCGCCCTGCTGGCCAGCGCCGGACGCGCCCTCGTTGTTCAAGGCATCCTCACTCATATTCGCATCACGCTCCTGGGAATTGGCATCACGCCGGAAGACTTTGCATCACGCTCGACGCTTGGCATCACGCCGCCCGCCGCCCTGCTCGCCAACAAAAAAGCGCACCCTCAAAGAAGAGAGTGCGCTCCGGTTGTCGGCCACGCATATCAAGTTATCGCCCATCACCGGGCTAGAGGTAGTCTAGCACAAATGTTTGCGCCTGTCTACCGTCCCACAATCATTTCTTGTCGGACGGTGGCAGACCCACGATCACCGGCCCGCAAGTTCACGCGTGACTTCTTCCCTTACCGCCGGTACAACGCTATCGCGCCATTCAAAGACAATGCCATGATCGCCTGGGTACGGCGTGCGGTGCGTGTGCTCCCCCATCCAGATTTCCAACGGGATCAGGTCGTCAAACGCTTTACACTTTCGTTTCTGCGGAATAGCGTGTGCGCAGTACGTGCATATTTTGCTGTACTCAGGAATGTTGAACTCGGAATCATCAATACCCATGAATGGTTCGCTCATACCACCACCCGTCACCTATTTTTGCACCAACACGCGTCCAGACTTCGTGTTTGTGATTTAGCGCGGCATCTTCCGTTGACATTTCTTTGCGATCAATCGCTTGCCAAAAATCATTTCTAACCTGAGCATCAACCTTATCATACACCGGTTTTATGTCTTTGTTCCACTCAAGATCACGATCCAACCGGAGGCGGTGCAGATATTTCCCGCCAACTGCTCGAAGCTCTGCCGGTTTGTACGTGGCCGCTATCATTACGTCGGCACTCGAAAATGAGCTGCCATCCGCAGTAAGCGGGTGATTATGAGTCACCACACAACCATCGAATAGCCTGGCCTCGTCCGCCGTGAACGCTACTTCATCCGTTCCGCCCTTTTTGTAAAGCACCCTACGCCCACGCGCATCGACCACCGCCATCTCTTCGTGCGTGCGAATCTTGTAAATCTTGCGCTCTGCATTCTCGACAACCCGCGCCTGCGCCGCCAATCCCATCCGTTGCAGCGCCCCGGCCCCGCCCGGCAGCGACCGCACCGGCGCCGGGACCAGCGCCCCGCCCCACGTGTCATCCCACTGCCGCGTCACCAGGTCATCCAGCCCCACCTCGCCCCGCCGGTACAAATCCCAGCGACTCGGCCCCAGCATGTTGCGCTGCACGCTCTCCGGCTGCCGCCTGAACCACTCCTGCCCCGTCTCGAACTGCACCGGCGGCGTGTTGCGCAGCACGGGTATCGCCGCACAGCGGCCGTTCACGTGTTCGTCAAAGGGCTGATCCAGCGTGTACTGCCGCCCATCCGCCATCAGGCAGCCCAGACACGTCCGCTCATCCTTCGCCGCCAGCCGCCGATACCCCACCACCACGTTGCTCTGCCGGTAGCTTTCCAGCGTCGTCTGCCGGTACACCCGCAGCGTCTCCGTGCGCGCAATCGTCGCCATGCGTGTGAAGCTCTGCGCCAGCCCATTGCGCAGCGCGTCCCGCGCCGTGCGCAGCGGGTTCCACCCCAGCGCAATCCCATCCACCAGCCGCTGGCGCAGCGCCTCAGTCCCCACCCGGCCCGCATCCGCCAGGATGTCCCGCACCGGCGTCCCCGCCCCCGTCAAGCCGACCATGTTCTCCACCGCCGACACCGGCAGCCGGTTGAACTGCACCAGCATCTCCGCCTCGGTGGCCACCGCACCCAGCGCCGCCTGGCTGTGCGAGATAGCTGCATTCAGCAGCGCCTGCTGCCGGTTCTCCACCCGCCCTTCGACAAAACGGGCATACTTGCCAAGCTCATCATCCACCTGGCCCATCAACTGCTGATAGCGCCGGCTGCGCCCAAGCTGGCCCATCGTCACCCGCCCGCCGCCTTGCAGCTCCAGGGCGAGCGCATCCACCTGCGCCTGCAGCGCCTGCTCCACGCCCAGCCACTGCTGCGCCATTTCCTGCTGCATCGCCGCATCCCCGCGCAGCAAGTCAGCGCGCCAACTCTGCATCATGTCGATCACAACCGGCGGCATCGTCTTACCTTTGGTCCAGCCACTGGCGCAGCATGGCCACCGTGCCGCGCAC
>ERZ761592.506-NODE-506-length-10981-cov-69.761303_pt1 | contig 10981 bp, 8 predicted proteins | sample MGYA00433095_ERZ761592 | MGnify/ENA primary metagenome ERZ761592 (study PRJEB28899, sample SAMN03785554) | bioreactor sludge metagenome | biome: EBPR Sludge; feature: EBPR Bioreactor; material: 0.22µm filtered reactor supernatant | place: Saint Lucia: Queensland... | reverse complement strand
TGCATCGTCGGAAGGACTTTCGCCTTCGGTGCCTTGCTTGGCTTCCATCACAAAGTGACCGGCCCGGTAAAGGTCGATGAAGCCACGCGACTGACTGCCGGTATGGATAAAGGTCACCGGACGCTCGAACCGGTAGGAATCGCGCTGGGCCTGGGCCGTGGCGGGATCGGGTCGCGGAACGCCCAGAAGCTCGGTCAGGTCATTGGCGAAGGATTGGAAGTTCGCCCGTTCGCTTCCGCCTGACTGTTTCCAGCGGTTAATGAAATCTTCAACTTCCAATGGGCTGCCCGTCCGATATTGCCAGGCGAGTTAAAGACACAATGCCGTCGCGTGGCTAGAGCTTTCGGATAAGACGCTTGCCGTAGCTGTGTGGCGCTGCATAGCGCTGTGGACTTGCGGCCCAATTGGGGCTGACAGTACAGCCAAGAAATAACAGTCCATGCCCCCGCGCGTGCGTTACTGTGCGCTATTCGGGCAAATCCCTCGCCACACGCCATCGTGCCCAGCGCCGCCGTTGCGCCTCGGCAATCCGTTCGCGGCCCTCGGGCGTTCTGGCCCCGGTGGACATGCCCCCGTGAAACTTGCAGCGCAGCTTGCCCGGTTCCGACTGGCAGCGGCAGGCGGTGCCCTTCCGGGTTTTGGCATTGCAGCGCACCCTGCGCCGGGCGGCGGCGGCCGCAGCGCGGGCCTGTGCGCGTGCCAACATCGCCGCGAAGGCCGCAGCCTCAGCCCGCTCCATCGCTCCCCGCCATGGGCTAGCAGTCATCGCGCGCGCGCGTTCCGGTCTGGCATAATCCGGCAGGGGCAGCACCTCAGCCATGCGGCAGACGGCCCATGCGCGGCGGTCCACCTCGGTCTTGCATTCCCAATAGCTGACCGCATGGCGGCCGATGCCCGCCCGGCGCGCCAGATCGGCCGGCGACAGCTTCGCGGCCCGCCGCAGCACCGCCAGTTCCTTGCCGGTCATTGCCTCACCCCATCACGCGCCCATGCGCGCCCATGACTGCCAAAACCTGTGTTTGCAGATCGGCGCGCCGATGCCCGCCGGTCCTTGCCATGAAGTCGCCAGACTTCCGGCCCGCCCCCCCTGTCCGGGGGGGGGGTCATTATGTGGAAACGCGCACGCGCCATCCGTCGCTGGTCCTGCGCATTGAAGCCCCAGACATTCCACCGCCCCCCGGTCATGCCGCACCCCCGCTGCAATGCGGGCAGTCGCCGGGCCGCACCCATGCCCAGCAAGCACCGCAGAACAGCCGCCCGTCCGGGCCGTGCCGGTCCCATGCCGACAGCCTGCGCCATGCGTCCAGTGAGACGATGCGGCCTGTCCATGTCTTGGGGTCGCCAGTGAATGATCGGCCATGACGGAACGGGTCGTCACCGGGCCGGGGCTCCTCGGGCGCGCTGGGCGATTGGGCGGGTATACCCCCTTCCGACAAAACCGACACAACCGACAAAACCATGTCTGGTTGTGCGGCGCGGGGGGTCAATTCTCCTTCTGGTTGGGTTTCGTCGGTTGTGTCGGTTTTGTCGGCGGGGGGTAATGCCGCTTTTGCGGCCTGCAACCAGCGTGTCATGCCGCCCCCCGCAGGACAGCGGGATTGACAGCGAACAGCCGCTGCGGCCGCCCACCCTGCGGCATCGGCGGGGCTGGAACGGCCCGGATAATGTCCGCTTCCTCAAGTGCCGCCAGACCGGGGTTCAGGTCGTCGGCGGTTGCCAGCCCTGCCCGTTCAAGGCGCATCACATCGCGGGCCGTGAAGCGCGACAGCCCCTGTTCCCGGATCAGCGCCACCAGCCGCCGACCGGCCCTTTCGCCCTTTCCGCAGGATGCGTCGGCATAGGCCCGCCGCGCCATCGGCAGCAGGTAGCTTTCCACCAGATGCGCAGCCCGGCCGAAGTGATAGGCCCCGATTTGCCGGGGTTGTGGCGCGTCGTCGCTGGCCCATTCCATCATCGCCAACACCAGCGACAGACGCACGGACAGGCCCGGCAGCTTGCCGATGAAGGACAAGAGCAAGCCCTCGGCCCCGGTTTCCCATTCGCGGACCTGTTGCCGGAAGCCGTCCAGAAGGTCGCGGGCATCATCCGCGAACGGCACAATCCACGGGCGCATCTGCCCGGCATCGTCTGTCGGCATGTCCAGCGTCAGAAGCCGGGCAATCGCCGCGTCAATGAATGCCTCGTCATGCTGGGCGTTGGGCCGCTTGATCGGGGCCGGGTTCGGCCAGACCGGCAGGAAGCGCGCCAGAAGGCCATCGTCATCCGTTTTCATCAGCAGGCTGCGCAGCCGGTCGGGCTGAATGCCGCCTAGAACACCCACGGTCAGACGGTCCACATAGACCGGATCGCGGCCCATGCGTTCGACCGAATAGGCGCGGCCCCCGTAGGCTTCCAGCCAGAACGGCCGGTCGGACCCGCCGCCGGAATACCGCGACATGCCTTGCAGCCAGCCAGCCAGCTCGTCACGGGCCAGAAGCGTGCCGCGCGGCTGTCCTGCCGTGATGACGGCCAGTTTCTCGACCGTGGTGTCTGACACGGCAAGGCGTGGCATCACGGGTTCAGGGCCGGGGTTCGCCGCAGCCGGGCGTGACGGCGGGTCGCCCCCGTCCTTGATGGCGGCCTTGACCGCTTCCTTCCATGTGCTTTCGACCAGCTTTGCCACTTCGGCGCGGCCCTTCCAGTCGGTCAGTTCCGCTTGGGCCTTCTCACGCAAGGCCCGTTCGGCGCGTTTCAGCGGCACCAGCACGGCATCTAGACCGGGGCTTTTGTTCATGGACGGGTTGCCGATGGCGACAGCCCAGATGACCGGCGGTTCGGACCAGCCCTGCCACGGCGACGGCCACCGCGTGTTGCCCACCAACGAACCAGCGACAGCGACCAGCGCCGCGAACACATAGTCCGGGGGCGATGACTTGGCCTCGGCAGCATCGCGCACCCATGCCGCCCAGCGCGGCGACAGAATGTCATCCAAGGGCAGGTCGGGCGGCGGCGGCAGTTCGGCCCGCAGGAAGCGGGAATGCGGTTCGGGCCAGTCAGCCTTGAAGTCGTGAACCTGCGCCGCGAAGGCGGGATTGATGGATGCGGGCGCGGTCATGCCGATGCCCCTTTCTGCATGAGAACATCGTTCCAGTCTCGCCCGGCAGGGGCGGGGAACAGCGTGATTGACCAGCCCAGGGCGGCGGCGCGGTCGGCAAGGGCATGACCGGCAGCACGGCCGGCATCGTCGCCATCGGCCGCTACGATCAGGGCACCGGGCACGGACGGCAGGCGCAGGCCCGACATGCCGGATGCGGACAGGGCGGCCCAGACCGCCACAGAGCCGCGCAGCGGGCCGCACAGCAGGCTTAGGGCTGTCTCTATGCCCTCACCCACCGCAAGGGCATCAGGCCCGCCAGAGAGCCGCACAGCGCCGCCAGCGACGGCCCCCAGCATGGCCTTGGGCGGGGCCACATCGGCTTTGCCCATGCCATCGGCGCGCAGATAGGTGCGATGGACGGCGAAGCGGTCGCCGCCCTCGATAGCGGCCACCAGCGCGGGCAGGCGCTTCGCGGTCGCCCCATGCCAGCACGCGGGGTGAAACCGCAAGCTGTCCGGCAGCGCGCAGTTGATGCCCCGCGCGCGCCGCAGATAGGTTTCCGCGATGGTGCCACCGATCGGTTGCGCCTCGGCCCAGATGGCCCGCGCCTGCCGTTCGCGCTTCTCGGCTTCGCGCTGCAATTCGGCCTGATAGCGGGCCAGTTCGGCCGGGTCGGTTTGCGGCACCGTGCCCCGGCCTTCGATGATGCCCAGACCGCGCAGGGCGTCCAGAACGGCCGTGAAGTCGCAGCCGGTCTTGCAATGCGCCAAAAGCCGCCCGGACGGGCCGTCAGACAGCGACAGGCTGGGGTTACGGTCGCCATGGGCCGGACAGCAGGCCAGCCCATAGCGACCGTGCCAGCGGCCTTTGAGCGCGGCGGTGATGCGCTGGGCTTCGGTCATGCCTGCACCCCCAGACGCCACAGAAGGCTGGCCCGCGCTTCGCCTTCGCGGTCCAGCACCGCAGCCCGGATTGCAGCGTCCTGCCGAGCGGCGATGGCATCGGCCACCATGCGCGACAGCACGTCAGGGGGAATGGCTTCGGCCTGCACAGTGTCGCCCGTGAATGCGCGACGGTCGGTCGGCTTCGGCGGTGCGGTCGGCAAGCCCAGCGCGGCAATCTGCGCTTCTGTCACGGCAAGGCGGGTGAAGGTCGGCACAGGCCCGCCCAAGCCGCGCACCATTGCGCCCACATCTTCGGACAGGGCCGTGAACAGGTGAACACCTGACGGGTCGTGGTCGCCAATGTGCAGAACCTCGGTCCGCCCAGCCCCGGCCAGTTCGCGGGCAAGGTCGTGCTTCGCGGTCAGGCTGTCGAAACCGCCCGATGACAGCACCGCCACGCCATAGGGGTTCGCGGCCCGCGCCAGCATCGGGGCCATGCCTGCGGCTTCGCACAGAAGCCACAGCCGCACCGCCTGACCTTCCTGCCGGTCCAGCGTGAAGCGGCGCGCTGCCACGGCCACCCCGTTCAACCAGTCGTCAGGGCTGGCCCATGCGTCGGCTTCATGCCGCGTTCCGCCGTCATCGCGGATGGCATCAAAGCGGATCAGCCCGGCGCGGCGGGCGCGGCCCATGGTTTCGCACAGTCGGGAATAGGCTTGTTCCGTCTTGTCGTAATCGACAGTGCCGACCAGCCGGTAGAACACCTGCCGGATGGTCAGCGGCAGATAGGCGGCATATTCGGTCAGCACTTGGGCGACACAGGCCAGCAAGGCCAAGGTGTCAGCGCGCGGGTTCCATGGGGCAAAGCCGCGCGGACGGCCACGGCGGGCGGGCATCATTGCATCGCCCCCCAAATCAGACCGGCCAGCGCCATCGCCTGCGCTTCGGTCAGGCCATACCGCAGCCGCAGCCGGGCGATTTGCAGTTGCAGGGCGGTCATGCGACACCGCCTTTCAGCCGCAGCGGGAAGTGCGAGACTTCGGCCGATTGCAGCTTGCGGCCATGCGTCACGGCCCAGTTGACCGCGAAGGCGACGGCATCGGCCCGCGTGGCGAAGTCACCGACCAGCGCGCCGCTGTCCTTGGCCTCTGTCCAGTCGTAAACCCAGAAGCGCAGGGCCTTGTCGGCAGGGCCTTCGTAAATCTCGACCCAGCCAAGGCGGGCCGTCTGTGCGTTCATGTCGTGTGACATGCTGATTTCCTCGGCATTGCGCCGGGAAGCGGGGCAGGCTATCTTGCCGATGCGATTTCAAGACATGCCGACAGCCTGCAAGCCCCGCCCTAGCCCGGCGGGGTTTCCCTTATTTGGCGGCTGCGGACGGGCGGGTTTTCACCCAATCGTCAATGACCTCAGAAGGCCAGCCGACTGCCCGCGCACCCAGCTTCACGGGCGGAGGAAAGGTCTTGTTCTTGATGCCAAGGTAGATGCTGGGCTTAGAAAGCCCGGTTGCCTGCATGACCGCAGGAAGTCGTTTGATGTGTCCCATCCGGGGCAGCGTCCTACACATTTCGTGGATATCCGCTGTTGCGGATATCGCTACTCATGGAGTAGGAACGGGGCGTGCGCTGACCAGTCTGGTCACACCCGGCCCCGTCGCAGCATACTCGCCAAAGTTGCACTGCGACGGGGTCACCATTTTCCTACAGTTCGCCTCAAACGGCCTGAGACGCCCCTATCCCTAGCGATGGGGGGCGCTGCACTCAATAGCACTTTGGCCCTTGTCCCCAGAAAAGGTGATAGGGCTTTTCCTATTCAACAAAGGGACTTGTCGGTAATGCTACCGGCGTGAACCTCCATCCCCTTGGAATCCTTGTCCACAACCCCGTTCACGCTTTAGCCCCGCGCTAAACTGATTCGAGATACGTCAAGCGGCACCCTTCCCTCAGGCACGTTTTGCCGTGTCTTTCTGAACACACCTTAATTCGTCACCCTCCTGCCGGCAGGCGAATCACCTTGCCCTGCACGTCGCCAAGATAGCCTGCCCAGCGGTCCATCAGGTCGCGGCGCTTCTCAAATAGGTCTGACCTCGCGTAAACCTGCGACACGCTGTTGCCGACCGTATGGGCAAGCGCGGCTTCGGCCACCTCGTGCGCGGCGTTGGTCTTTTCCTGCACCCAGACACGGAATGATGTTCGGAAGCCGTGAACATCCACGGGGAAGCCCAGTTCCTTGACCAGCTTGCTTAGGGTCATGTCGGACAGCGGCCGACCTTCCCGGTATCCGGGGAAAATGAAGGGCGAAACCAGCGTCTGTGTCGCGGAAGTCGCGGGTGTCGCGGTCGCAGGCCGCAGCTTTTCAGCTTCGCGCAGGATGGCGATGGCACGCGGCGACAAGGGAACGCGATGCTCGGCCTTCATCTTCATCCGCGAAGCCGGAATGACCCAGACCCTGGCGGCCATGTCGATTTCCGACCAGCGCGCCTCCCTGACCTCGATAGAGCGCACGGCGGTCAGAATCAGAAATTCCAGCGCAAGCTTGGTAGACATGCCCGCGCCGTAAGCCGCCAGCGCCGCAAGGAAGGTCGTCACCTTGTCATAGGGCAGCGCCACGCGATGCGCCTTGACCTTCGGCACCTTCGGCAAGGCCCCGTCCAGATTGTCGGCCGGGTTGTCCTGCCGCCAGCCTTGGGCGATGGCCCATTTCATCACCGTGCCGATGCGCTGGCGCACACGGCGGGCCGTCTCGGGCGTCTTGGTCCACATCGGGGCCAGCACCCCCAGCACATCGGCCGTGGTCACGTCCTGCACCTTCATGCGGCCCAGCTTGGGGAAGGCATGGGTTTCCAGCGATGCGATGAAGTCCTTGCCGTGCTTTTCGCTGCGCCATGTCGGCAGGTGGATTTCGTGGACCCTGCGGGCGGTTTCCTCGAACGTCAGCACCGCCTGCGCTTCACGCTTGGCGCGCAGCGGGTCGCCGCCTGTCCGCGCGTCCTTGTGGTTCTGCGCCGCCTTTTCGCGGGCCTCGGCCAAGCTGACCGCCGACAGTGCCCCAAGGCCCAGGTCCACCCGCTTGCCGCGAATGACGATGCGCTGAATCCACCGCTTGGCCCCGGCTTCGGTCACGACAAGGTGCAGCCCCAGCCCGTCACCATAGCGGCCCGGTTCCGTCACCGTCCGAACGAATGCTGCGGTCAGCCCTTTGCCGGTCTTGCCTGCCATCTGTCGTCCCACATCTGCACCCACAACTAATGTGGGACTACTCTAGACCGCTTTAGACAACGATAAACGAGTGATGCAAGCATATCCTTTGTTTCATTGGATTCCTTGGACTTCGTTAAACCGCCTGAAACGTTGGTATGGTGGACCTTGGCTCCACCAAATCACTCAGATAGCGTGTTGAAATGCCTGTGAATTTTCCGCAGGTCTTTTCCCACATCCCACACTTTACCCCACATCGCGCGCCGGATGCCCTTAGACTTCACGACACCGTGTTAGACTTCGGGCCGGTTTTCCGCTGGCAGTTTCACCGCGAAACACAGCCGGTGCGCACCGCGCTTTTATGGCGGGTGAAATAATCTGCGGATGGCATGGGCGCGGGTGTGGTCGGGCCGATCCGGCAGGCAATGAGCCACCCCCCCTGCCGCGCCGCGATGCCACAACCCATCCACGAATGAGCATGGAACCCCCCTAGTGACGTTCTGGCGCTAGCGGGGCTTCGGGGTGCGAATTACCCCCGCGCTGCGATACCCCGGAAGGACCCAAGGACCCCGGAGGCCGCTTTTCAAATCGAGAATCGGCCATCGTCGGATATGCGCGCCTGGTGCAGCATCGCCAGGCTTTCCAGTAGCGGCAGAACGCTTGTCACACGGCCCTTGTGGAACCTGCGGGCGATCTGGTCGGGGCTGGCTTCACCCATGTCCTGCAACGTCGCGCGGACGGCGGCAATCTGCTCCGGCAGGGTCTTCGGCCAAGGAGTCTTGTCGGTGGATACGGCGGGGCCGATGTCCATGGCGGTCTGCTCGCCCTTGGCGGCAACGGCACGGCCTTGGGGGTTCTGATAATCGGGGCGCAGCCAGCGGACCAGGCCGCGCGCTTCCTCGGCCGCGCGGGTGCGATTCAGGTCCACCAGCCGGTGCAGGATTTCATCGTCTGACAGGTCGGCGGGCCAGCCATAGGCGGCGGCAACCTCGCGGTCGATCTGGTCGTGCAGGTCGCGCAGGATGCCGATCAGGCCCTGGTCATAGATTTCGCGGTCCTTGCCCTCGATCCGTTCCCCGGCCCGCAGCTTTTCCAAGACGTTATACATGGCCGTGAGCGTGAGCTTCGGATGCGCCGCCTGCTGCGCCTTGCGGTGGGCGTCCAGTTGTTCGCCAAGGCTGCGAAGGCGGGTTTTCTGGGCTTCGGTGGGGGATGGGAAGGGGAAGGGGTCGAAGCAAGAAGTCTTAAGATAGCGGGGCCTATCTTCAAGCGTAGACCCGGCATGGGAAGCCCACGTCAGATGAAAATTGCTACTCAATACAGCCAATATTTCTGATCGATCCGAAGCGATACAGATCAGCGCGTCATCTGCAAGGATTGACGAGTCGAGGAAGACAAAGAACCTGTGCTTCGCCGTAACTGGCGTAACAACATACCGACCAAGATCGGCCAACGGTGGCCGGAGTTCCTTTCGCGGCTCCCCGTGAATCCACCAGTAGCGCTTATAGGATTGGCGGTTATTCTGGTCTCGTTCCGGCTTCACCTTGTCCAAGACGTGCTGATAGACTGCGGGAAACCGAGCACGTGCATCCGCCTCTGTCAGCCCGTAAAGGTCGATGACCATAGCTCCGCGAGGGATAGCCGTCAGATCACGCCCGTTGCGATATTCGCGGATGTGCGCCTCAACTCCCGGATGTGTTCCAAGACCCAAGACGCGGGCCACGGCCGGGCTAACGATGAAACCGGCGCCGTGCAGCTTCACGCCGGGCGAGGAAATCCCCTCATTCGACCGCAAAGGCACCGCCCCCGCCACATCCGCCCCGATCCGCAGGTCGGCAAAAACCTTGCCCTCTTCGATGGAAAAGGTGACGGGCCGCCCCTCGGCCTCTCTCTCGCCCTTCTTTTCCTCGGCTATGGTCAACAGCCGCCCCGGCTCTCGCCCCGCTGCGGCCACCGTCAAGGCTATGCGCACGGCGGCCCCGTCGCCCGCGTCCACCCAGGGGTGATCGGGAATGGCGAAGACCAGCGACAGCGGCGCTTTCGGATCACTCAGATGCGGCTCGATCACGCGGCGGTTAAAGGTCTGGCGCAGCGAATTGGTGGTGATGAAGCCGAACCGGCGCACCCCCTTGGCCCCGGCCTTCCCGGTGGCCGGTTTCCAGCGCCCCACCAGCAGCGCGGCCCTTTCCCACCAGAACATCACGAAATCCGCGCTTTGCGGCATCTTGGGATAGGCCTGCCACAGTGCCTCAACATAGCCGTCGCCCAAATCTTCCCGCATTCGCTTGTTGCCAATGAACGGCGGGTTGCCGACGATGAAATCCGCCTCGGGCCAGCTTGCAGGCCGCAGCTTGTGGTAGTCGTAGACCTGCACGCGGGCCTCGGGGTCGGGCACGTCCTCGCCCGTCACCGGATGGCGCAGTTTCGTCTCGCCATCCCAGCGCGTCACCGGGCGGCCCTGATCGTCCAGCCGGGGCTTGCGGCTGTCCCAGGTCAGCACGGCGTCGCGGTTCTCGATATTGCGGAAGTCGCGCAGCACGGGCTCGGCGGGGCTGGCCTTGCCATGGGTGCGGAAATGCCATTGCAGATAACCGATCCACAGCACCAGTTCGGCCACCGCCGCCGCCCAGGGGTTCAGCTCGATCCCCAGAAACTGGTGCGGGTCAACGGTATGGCCCGCCAGTGACAGGGCCGCCTGATCCTCGCCCAGATCGGACAGCAGCGCGGTCACCTCGCCCTCAAGCCGCTTCATCAGTTCCAGCGCGACATAGAGGAAGTTGCCCGATCCGCACGCCGGGTCCAGCACGCGGATATCGCACAGCTTGCGGTGAAAGGCGCGCACGGTTTCGCGCGCTTCCTCGACCTTGCCATCAGCGGCAAGACGATGGACTGAAGTCTGCACGAATAGCCAATCCTCGCGCAGGGGCTCCATGATCGTCGGGTTCACCAGCCGCTCCACATAGGCGCGCGGTGTGTAATGCGCCCCCAGCTTGTGCCGGTCCTTGGGCGACAGGGCACGTTCCAGAAGGGTGCCGAAAATCGCAGGTTCCACTTCGCGCCAGTTCTTGCTGGCAGCCTCGATCAGCAGTGAAAGCTGGATTTCAGACAGGGGCAGGGCGACGGCATCTTTGAACAATCCGCCGTTGAAGCGTTTCAGATCGGTCAGAAGCACACCGGAAAAGCCGCCGGTGTTCATGGTTTCCCAAAGCGATTTCAGGGCGGGGGCGGCGCGTTCCGGGGTGCCGCGAAGTTTCTTGAGCAGGTCCGAAAAGCTGGCTGGCGGGATAAGCTCCACATCTTCCGCGAACATGGTGAAAAGGCAGCGCATCAGGAAGCGCGCCACCTCTTCGGGATGATGGCCTTGCCCCTCGAACGAGCGGCCCAGGGCGGCCAGCCGGTCGGCCACCTCGCGGGTGACGGCAGCGCTTGTGCGGGCCGGGTTCAGGACCTGGGGATCGGTCCAGATCAGGCGCAGCCTTTCGCGCACCTGTTCGTCATGCAGATCGTCAAGGCGGATGCGATAGCGGTTGCCATCGGGGAATTGTGTGTAGCCCTGCCCTTGGCCCGAAAAATCCGCGAAAACCTCGATCACATGGCCTACGTCAACGACCATCAGGAACGGCGGCCAGCCGTCTTGCCGCGACACGGCGCGGGCGTAACTGTCCGCCTGCGCGCGGGCGCGAAGCATCGTGTCATCCCAGCGCCGCGAACCGCGCACCCCGTGCCCCTGCCGTTGTCTGGGGGGCAGGTCAGGCAACAGGTCGGGCTGTGCATCGTCGGAAGGACTTTCGCCTTCGGTGCCTTGCTTGGCTTCCATCACAAAG
>ERZ761592.499-NODE-499-length-11144-cov-33.550546_pt1 | contig 11144 bp, 11 predicted proteins | sample MGYA00433095_ERZ761592 | MGnify/ENA primary metagenome ERZ761592 (study PRJEB28899, sample SAMN03785554) | bioreactor sludge metagenome | biome: EBPR Sludge; feature: EBPR Bioreactor; material: 0.22µm filtered reactor supernatant | place: Saint Lucia: Queensland... | reverse complement strand
GAGCCGATCAAAGCGGCGGTTCCGTCAGGTTGAAGTAGGGCGCAGATGTTGCGCCGTTCGGCCTGCATTCACAACCGTCGCTCTTGCTGTCATTACATTTTGAAATTAAAGATTGACGCGCCCCAGCGGTTGAATGGTCACTTCCTGGGTCAGCTCCTGATAGGACAAGACGGGCAGTTCGTAAAGCTCCAGTTCGATCAGCTTGCGCACGTAGCGGCGGATGTCCATTGAGGTTACCAGCACCGGTTTGCTGGCGTGCTGGTGGAGGTCGCCGACCGTCTGTTTGACGTGGGCGACGAACTTGCGGGTCGTGGCTGGGTCCAGCGCCAGATAACTGCCCGATGAGGTCTGGCGGATGCCGCCGCGAATCTTCTCCTCGACCTCCGGATCGAGCAGATAGGCCGGCAGCAGGTTTTGGGCGCTGCTGTATTTGAAGCTGATGTAACGCTTGAGGTTGCCGCGCACGTATTCGGCCAACAGCACCGGATCTTTTTCCTTCTGACCCCATTCCACCAAAGCTTCCAAAATGTCGCGCAAATTGCGGATGGAGATGTCCTCGGAGACCAGGCGTTGCAGGATTTCGGTCACTTTCTGCAAGGGCAGGATGCGCTGCGCTTCCTTCACCAGCTCGCCGAAGCGGGCGTCCATCTGGTCCAGCAAATAGCGGGTTTCCTGGATGCCGACGAAATCCTCGGCGTATTTGCGCAGCACGAACGACAGGTGGTAAGTCAGGATGCGCGCCGGTTCCATCACCGATACCCCGGCCTTGCGCAACGCTTCCCCGTGGCGGTCCGCGACCCAAAGCGTCGCCACGCCCGGCAGGAAAGCGTCGTCCTGGCGATAGGGGATGTCGAGCAGGTCGAGATTGTCCGGTTGCTCGCGCGCCAGCAAATGGCCGGCCGCCAGCTTGCCTTGGGCCATCGGGATTTCTTGCAGGTAGATCAGATAACGGTCGGTCGCCACCTGGTCGTTGAACCGCAAGTGGATGCCGGGGAACGGCACGCCGAGATCGAGATAAAGCGCCCGACGCACTCGCAGCAATTCCTCGTTCAGCGCCTCCGGTTGGATCGCCGTCTGCAACGCGCTGGCCACGTCGATCAGCAGCGGCATGGTCAGGGCGAAATCTTCTTGATCGCCCAGCTTCTTGCGGTTCGCGCCCTTGCCCCCGGCGGCGGGCGCTTGGGCGCTGGCGGTGGCGGGCAGCGCGTCGGAACCGTCCTCGGCGGCGCGAGCGGCCACGCCGTTGAGGGTAAAGCCGATGCCGCCCACCAGCAGGCCCAGAGCGATGAAGGTCGCCGACGGAAAGCCCGGAATGAGCGCGAACGCGCCGAGCAGGGCGGCTCCGATCAACAGCGCCTTGGGTTGGGCCAAAATCTGACCCCCGATATCGGCCCCGAGATTGGTGGATTCCTCGGTGCTGACGCGGGTGACGATGATGCCGGCGGTGATCGAGATCAACAGGGCCGGAATCTGGGCGATCAGGCCGTCGCCGATGGTGAGGATGGCGTAGCGGTGTAGGGCGTCGGCGGCGCTCATCCCGCGCTGGAGCACGCCGATAGTGACGCCACCCAGAATGTTGACCACGATGATGATCAGGCCGGCGATGGCGTCGCCCTTGACGAACTTCATCGCGCCGTCCATCGAGCCGAACATCTGGCTTTCCTGCTCCACCAAGCCCCGCCGGCGGCGGGCTTCGTCCATGTCGATCACGCCCGCGCGCATGTCGCTGTCGATGCTCATCTGCTTGCCGGGCATGGCGTCCAGCGAAAAGCGGGCGCTCACTTCGGCGACCCGTTCCGAGCCTTTGGTGATTACCAGGAACTGGACGATGGTGATGATCAGAAACACCACCAAGCCGACGATCAGGTTGCCGCCCACCACGAAGTTGCCGAAGGTGTCGACAATTTGGCCGGCGTCGGCTTGCAGCAGAATCAGGCGGGTGGTGCTGATCGACAGCGCCAAGCGGTAGAGGGTGGTCAACAGCAGCACCGAGGGAAAAGCCGAGAAGGCCAGCGGCGAGGAGATGTAGACCGAGATCATCAGCAGGATGACGCCGGAACTCATGCTGACGGCGATCAGCACGTCCACCAGGTGCGTGGGCAGCGGCAAGATCATCATGAAGATGATGCCGACCAGCAGCACCGCCAGCAGGATGTCGGTGCGTTCGGTGAGCTTCAGCAGCCCGTTTTGCAATACGGCGGTGCTCATCCGCTGCTCCTTAAGGCGAGATAGCGAGCCAGGCAAGCGCGGGCTTCATCGGCTCGACCGAGGCCCCACAGCGCCTTGCTTCGCAAGAGATGGATGAAAGCGGCATCCCGCTCAGCGATCCCCCGGCTGGCGGCGTCCAGCGCCTCCTGGTAGCGCCCGGCCTGAAGACAGGCGTAGCTCAGCGATTTGGCGATGTCGGGGTCTTCCGGGAACAGAGCCTGCAACGCGTTCAACAGCACCAGCGCCTTGTCGGTTTGGCCGTGTTCCAGGAAGAAATGGCCAAGCACGCTCAAAATATCCCGGTGGTCGGTTCGCATCGCTCAAGCCTGAACCAGGAGCGCGCGCAGAGTATTCAGCAGGCCGCGCAATTGTTGCTCTTCTTCCAGAAGCGTCGCCGCTTCGGCCAGCGCGTTGTGCTTCCCGCCCGCGCGCTCGCGCAGCTCGGCTTGGGCTTCGGCGAGCAGCGCCGGATAGCGGTTCGGCGTCAGAACCGTTTTATCCGCGATGTGGGGCCGCACGCTCCCGCGCAGCCGCTCGTTCAAGGCCGGAGCGCTCAGGATCTCGTCCAAGCGCACCCGCAACCGCGCGTCGGTCGGGGTCAGAGCGTCGCGTTCGGGCAAGGGTTGGGCAACCGTATCGGCGCCGTGGATGACGCGCTCGATGCCGGTATCGAAAGTCAAAATCCGGGTGTCGCCGATCGCCATGGGTTCGCTCCCTCAAGGGCCGGTCACGCGGTCGTGCAGCTCGGTGAGCAGCGCCACGGTTTGTTCCAGCGCGGGCAGGGAAAACGCCCGCTCGTCCAAGCGCGCCAGTAACACCAGCGTGTCCTCGCCCAGCAACCCGACCTGAACCGGCAGCGGATGGGCCTCGCGATAGTGAACACAACGCAAGGCGCGCTCCAGCGCGGCGCGGTCGTGGCTCGGCGTCCGGCGCGCGAGATAGACCAACACGGTGTCGGTGATGCGCTCGAAGAACAGCGCGCCGCGCCGCTCGAACGTCAGGCCGGCCACGGCGGCGCGGTCGAGCTTAAAGTTGGCGATGCCCATGCCGCGCCCGAAATCGTGTAGCACATCGTCGATCCAGCTCATGCGTCCTCCCTCGCTATGGCGTCGTCGAGCGCGTCTTGCACGGCGGCGCGCAGTTTTTCACGCTGGGTGGGGTCCGCATAGGCTTTCAGCGGAATTTCGCGTGCCAGTTCGCTGAGTCCCCGCAAAAAATAAATTTCGGCCTCGACCGCCTCAACACCCATCGCTTGGCCGATGGCCAGCACCTGATGGGCGCTCGGCGCGCGCTCCGCCTGGATTTTCAGGATGTCTTGCAACAGGGCGTGAGGGGAGTAATCCGCGCGGATCGCGGCACGCGCGCGTAGCGCCGCCACCAGCGCGTGGCATTGCTCGCGCAATCCGCTCAGCAGTTCCAGTCGATACAGTTCATCGACCACCGCCTTGAGTTCGACGGTGGAGGTCGACGGCTTCTTGGCGCTGAGGTCATCGCCCGCCGCCTTGAGCAGAAAAGCCAGCGCCTGGGCGAAATCCGTCTCGCCGTGGCGGGCGATGATTGCGCCGTAAGCGTCGGACAAATGGTCGAAATCGAGCGCCGTCGCCCGATAGAAATCGCGCAGCTCGCCGGCATCGCCGAGCCTCGCATCAGCGAAGGTTTGGGCGGCGACGGAGATGTTCAGACCGGCTCGGATCGCCGGACCATGCTCGTCGAGCAGTCCGTCGATCGCGGCGGCCAATTGGGTTTGCAGGCCCCCCAGATGGGCCGCATCGGCCAGGCTCTCTCGGCTGAAGGCGAGCGCGACATACTGATGCGACACGTCGCCGAAGCGGTTTTTGGCCTCCGCGCGGATTTGCGCGGCCGTCAAGTCGGGTTGGCTTTTCAGGTAGGTCAAGAACAGCTTGAGCTTTTCGATGGGCAGATCGGGCAGCTTTTTGGCGTACTGCTCGATCATGACCTGAACCTGCACGCGATGGTCGTGCTGTTCCTCGCCAATCTTGCGCTTGCTCAAATCTTTCTCGACCTGCTCGCTGACGCTGAAAGTCAGCTCTTCCGCCGCCGCGTCCAACAACGAGGCGGCATCCGGCATCGCCGCGACCTGTTCGCCGCGATATTCGCCGCGTGGGGCCGTCGCCGCGTCGGGGGCAGTTTCGGCCAAACCAAAGGTGGTGGCCAGCGAGGTCTGGATGCGTTCGTTCATGCGGGTGTTATCGGGGGTCTCGTGAAAGCGTTAGATCAGCGAACGATTAGCGGATCAGTAACGGCCAGCGGCAAAATGTTTCAACGCGGTTGCCGGAAAACTTCGCTGGTGGCGCCAGCAGCTTGAAACAAATCGGCGCGCGACGTTACACATGGTCCGAGTGGTTGGCTAAAAAAAGCGATGAGGACCCTGCTAGAGATCGACGTTGCCGGCGACAGCGCGGCTATCGCGGCGGCAAAAGATGCTGTCGAGGCGTTCTGCGCGCAGCGCGGCCTGCCCCCGCGCATCGCGCCGCGCTTGAGCCTGGCCCTGGATGAACTGTTCGCCAACATCCTCAGTCACGGCTGCGCGGCGACCGGTGTCGTCCCCGTCATTCGGCTGCGTGTAGGGTTGGAAAACGGCCACCTCGTCACCGAACTGAGCGACAGCGGCCCTCCCTTCAACCCTTTGGCCGCGCCATCGCCAGCGCTTGATCTGGATTTGGACGCCAGATCTGTCGGCGGCTTGGGCATCCATCTGGTGCGGCGGTTGATGGACGCGGTTCGGTATCGTCGCCATGGCGGCTATAACCGGTTGACGCTACGCCAAACTTTACATAAAGCCGAGTAAACGGTTTCCCTTCACTTGGAGGTCAGCGCTATGGAAATCTCGGAAGAACGGCACGATGGCATCGTGGTGGTCACGCCCAAGGGGCGGATTGATTCCAACACCTCGGCTAGCCTGGAACGGAAACTGCTGGCGTTGCTGGAACCTGCCGGCCGCGGGGTGGTGATCGATTTCGCGGCGGTCGATTACATCAGCAGCGCCGGCCTGCGGGTGGTGCTGGTGCTGGCGAAACGCCTGCGCGGCGGCAAGGCCGCGCTGGTGTTGTGCCAGCTCAACAGCCTGATCCAGGAAGTGTTCACGATGAGCGGGTTCGACAAAGTGCTGAACATCGTCCCCACCCGCGCTGAAGCCCTGGGCCAATTGGCTTGAGCGGCCGCGCCATGCGCGCGCATCAACCGCAGCTCCACCTCAATCCGCGCTGGCGTCAGAACGACCCCTACGGCGCGCAGGAACGCGCGATTTTGTCGCAGCACGCTCACGCCAAAGCCCGCCGCATCCTGTCGCGTTGGCCGGGTTATACGCCAACCCCGCTGCGGAACCTGCCGGGATTGGCCCAGCGCGCCGCCATCGCGCGCCTTGACTACAAAGACGAGGCAGAGCGCTTCGCAGCCGCCGGTCTAGGCAGTTTCAAAGCGTTGGGCGCGCCTTATGCGCTGTATGTATCGCTGGTCGCGCGGCTGCGACCCCGCATCGGCCAAACCGCTAGCCTGGAAAATCTACTGCAGGGGCGTTACGCCGATTTGACCCAGGCGCTGGTCGCCGTTTGCGCCACCGACGGCAACCATGGCCGCGCGCTGGCGTGGGCGGCGCGGCAATTGCACTGCCGCTGTGTGATCTACGTGCATCCCGCCGTCAGCGCCGCCCGGCGCGAAGCCATCGCTCGCCAAGGTGCGGAGGTGCGCGAAGCGCCCGGCACCTACGACGACGCCGTGGCCGCTTGCGCCGAGGCCGCAAGGCGCGAGCGCTGGCTAGAAATCTCCGACACCGCCTATCCGGGTTACTGGACGACGCCACGCCGCATCATGCAGGGCTACACCGTGCTGGTGGAGGAGACACTGGCGGCGCTGGCCGATGCCGACATCCCGACCCATGTCTTCGTCCAATGCGGGGTCGGCGGGCTGGCGGCGGCGCTGGCGGGCCATCTGTGGGAGCGATTGGGCGCGCGTCGTCCCCGGCTGATTGTGGTCGAACCGGCGACTGCGGCCTGCCTGCTGGCGAGCGCCCGCCAGGGACGGGCGGTCAAGGTGGGCGGCGCGCTCGCCACGGTGATGGCGGGCCTGGCCTGCGGTCAGCCCTCGACGCTGGCATGGCGGCTGCTCGAACGCGGCGCAACGGCCTTTATGACCGTCTCCGATGAATCCGCCATCGTCGCCTTGCAGCAGCTCGCTCGCGGCAGCGCGGGCGATCCGCCGGTGGTGGGCGGCGAATCGGGCGTGGCGGGGGTGGCGGGCTTGCTGACCGTCGCCGCCGATGCCGCCATCCGCGACGCGCTGGCTCTGGACGAGCGCAGTCGGGTGCTGGTGATCGGCAGTGAAGGCGCGTCGGATCGCGAGCTGTACCAGCGTTATCTGCACGCGACCGCCGACAACGTTCCCTCGCCGACGCCGGATTGAGGTGCAAGGGTGAACGCCGGAGCCGCCGCCGCAGCTCGCGGGGCGTCGCCGCCTCGATAGCGCAACGCCATCAGGGTGATGTCGTCAAATTGCGGCGCGTTGCCGGCAAACTGCTGTACCCGCGCCGCGATGCCGCGCACTAGTTCGTCTACGGCGACTTCGCCCGCCGATTCGAGCGCTTCGCGCAGGCCGTCGGTGGCGAATACGCGCGCGCGTTCGTCGATGGCGTCAGTCGCCCCATCCGTATAGAGCAACAGGCAATCGCCCGGCGTGAGCGTGATGTCGCGCTCGGCGTAGGCGATTTCGCTCATGACGCCCAACGCCATGCCATCCGTCCCTTCCAAAAAGCGCGTCTGGCCGCTCACATCGAGCAACGCCGGCGGGTTATGGCCGCCGTTGGCGTAGCGCAAGCGGCCGGAGGCGGGATCGAACACCCCGTAAAACACGGTGACGAACATCGCCGCGTCGTTCTCGGCGCTCAGCAGATCGTTGGCGCGCGCCAGACAAGCGGCCGGCTCCGGCACGATCATAGCGATGCTGCGCAACGCGGTGCGCGCCACCGCCATGAACAGCGCCGCCGCCAGACCCTTGTCCGAAACGTCGGCGACGATCAGCGCCAGGCGACCATCGGGCAAGGTGAAGAAATCGTAGAAATCGCCGCCGACCTCGCGGGCGGTTTGCAGGCAGGCGGCCAAACTAAACTCGGCGGCGACCGGAAAGGTTGAGGGCAGAATGGAGCGCTGGATCCGCGCCGCCATGTCCAGTTCCTGGCGGAACGCCAACAGCTGGCCGCGCGCTTGCTGGCCCTGCCGAAACGCTTCCACGGTGCCGGCCAGGCGACCGATTTCGTCGTCGCGCGCCGGATAGCGGGCGACGATTCCGGTATCGCCGCGCGCCAGGGCGTTGAGCGCGCCGATGATGGCGTTGAGCGGCCGGAACGAGCGGCGCATGTACCAATATAGCACGCCTACCGCGAATGCCAGCGCCAGCGCGATCAGGCTTTGGGACAGCCCGCCGAGCAAGCGCTCACGCCAATAGGCGGCGGTGATGTCGCGGCTGGCCAGCAGCGTCATCGACGGCCGCGCCAGCAGGTCGTTCACCGGCAGGCGCACCAGCGAGAATACGCGATCCGCCGCGCGGACGACGCTGAACGGCTCGTCGCGCGCCGCCGCCACGGCCTTGGCCACGATCGGCCATAACGCCGGTTGGGTGGCGTGTTCGAGCCGCGCCGCGCCATCGACGATGAACGCTTCATAGCCGACGCTGGCGGCGAAGATAGCGAGCGGACGCACCAGGTCGATACTGAGGGCGACAACGCCGCAGACCCCGTCGCGCGACAGCAGCGGCGCGACCACGGTCAGCGCCAGGTGGCCGCGCCGGGGTCGCGCCAGACCGCTCAGCAAAGCGAGTTTGGCGGTCGCGGCGGCGATCACCTCCGGGCTGAGCACGGTGGGATCCGCCGCGTCTTGGTCGGTCGAGAAGAACAAGGTACCGTCAGGCGTCGCCGCCTCCAGCACGGGCGCGGTGGGGTCGGCTTGAAGCCGCTGCCGCAACTCCCCTAGCGCCGCCGCAAACCCGGCCCGGTCGCGCCGGGCCAGCGCCCCGACGGCGGCGTCGTTGCGCCCGAGTTCAGCGACCAGCGCCGCCAGGCGGTGGTGCTCGGCGTCGGTGATGCCGGCCCAGGCGTTGCGGTGTCCGGTCACCAGGGTTTCTTCGTAGCGTTTGGTGATGGCCCGTCGCTGCAGCCCGCCATCGATCGCCATCATCAGCGCGAGCGTCGCGAAACAACCGCAGGCGATCAGCGTGACGCGGGCGCGCAGTTTCACGGCGGCGCGCAGCCAAAGAGAGGGCGAGCGTACAGGAGGTGCGCCGATTCGCCTTGGCCGCGCAGCGCGTAACCGCGATAGCCTTGCGCTAACAGTGCCTGCTGGCGGCCGAGGTCGGCGAGTGCCACCGGCTCTGCGCTGGCGAGATCGAGTGGGCTTGGGTCGCGCAGATCGCGATAAAACAGATGACGCCATCTCCCGCCGAACATCGGTTGCAGGCCATGGACCGTCAACCCGACGCCGAGCAGGTTACGGCAGCTCGCGTGATTGGCCGGAGCAGCGGTGGAAAGGAGATGCCGGCGGCCAACGGATACCGCCGTCGCGATGCGCCAGCGCGCCAGCCAACGTTGCAAGCCCTTGCCCCGCCATTGCGGCAGGACGCCGCAGCCGTCCAGATGCGCCACGCGCGGCCATTCGCGGGACGGCAAACCGAGCGCGACGCCGAAGTTGTAGCGCCCGTCATCCGGCAGGCCGACGATGCCGTAGGCGATCAGCGTTGAACCGGCGAAAACGCCCACGGTGTGGCCGACCGCCGCTATGTGCTGCTCGAAAAATCGCCGTGACTCCGGTTTGAACAAGCCCGGCGTGGACGCTTGTTCCAGCAGGTGCCGATGCAAGCGATAAACGCGCTCCACGTCGGCGCTGGTCAGCCGCCGCGCCGTGAAGGGGTGACGGCTCGCATCGGCCCGGTCGTGGGTCTGCTCGTCGCGCGCCTGGCAAACGGGTGCGGGCGCTCCGATCGGTGGCGCGTTCATTCGATCACCTCGGCGTAGCTCAAGATGTTCATCGGCGGATAGAGCGTCAGCCGCTTGGCCACCCCCAGGTTGAGGATGTAGGTGAAGCGGCTCAACGCCTCCACCGGCAGATCGCGCGGATCTTTCTTGTCGACCAGGATTTGACGGGCCTTGAGCGCCGTGAAACGGCCCAGGTTGTCGTAGCGCGAAACTAGGCCGATCAGGGCCTGACCGTCGCGCATTTCGAGTTCGGTGGCGGTGAACGCCGGCAGCCGGTATTTGATGGCCTCACCAATGACGGTTTGGCGGTGGTCGCCGACGAAGGTGTCGGGGCCGATGTAGAGGAATTGCGGTTCGCGGCGGGCGAGGCGGGCCACCAGTTCGGGCAGGGCATCCGCGCGCGGATTGCCGCGGGCGTCGAGCGGCGCCGGCTGGGCTAGCAACTCGAATTGCAAGGTCGTGGACAGCTCGCGCAGTCGGCGGATGTTGGCCAGCGAATTCGGTTCGGCGGGGTTGTAAATAACGCCCAGGCGGGTCAAGGGGCGGTAGGCCCGGATCGCCTTGATCTGGGTCTCGACCGGAACGAGGTGCGTGGTGCCGGTGAGGTTGCGTCCTGGAGCGCGCAATTCCGGCACCAGACGCGCGTCGAGCGGCGCGGCCACCATCGTGAAGAGCACTGGAATGTCGGTGATGTGGGTGGCGGGATCGGCCTTGTCGTATTCGCCCACCACCCCCAAGGTGACCGGCGTGCCCCAGGTATACACCAGGTCGGGCCGCAGGGCTTTCGCTTCCGCCACCAGCGCCGGAATGCGGCGGCGGTCGCGGTTAGCGTCGCGGACGATGAACTCCACCGGCAGCTTGAACTCGGCCAGCGCTTGCCGGAAGCCGCGCTCGACTTCGGTCTCGCCGCGCCAAAGAATCATGTAGATGCGGTAAGGGGGGTCGCCGGCTGCGGCTCGCGCCGGGTTGAGGCCAAGCCCCAACCCCACCAGTACTCCCAGTAGCGGGATCAGGAATCGGATGACGAGGGCGAACATGGCGGAGGCTCCTAGGGGGACGCCGCGAAGGTAGTGTCTTCCGCTTCTGGCGCCACGCCCAGAACCAGGAACGACACGCTAAACAGGGTCGCGCTCACCGTGGCCAATACGCCCAGCGCCAGCGCCGCGCCGGCATGGCCGAAAGCGTTGGCGAAAGCGACCGCGACGAACGGCCCGGCGGCGCTGCCGAGGCGCTCGATAAAGCGATAAACGCCCATGACCGGGGCCGCGCCGTGAACGGTCAGGGTGTCCTGGCAAACCAGTGTCAGCAGCGTGACCTGGGCGGAAATGCTCAACGCCTGGCCCACGCCCAAACCGACCACTGCCAGCCAGACGGTCGCGGGGCCAGGCGCGAACAGCACCGGAAGCAAGCCGAGGCCAGCCAGAGTGCAACCGACCCCGACCATGAAACCGGGGGCGTTCAGACGATCCGTCAGGCGAGCGAACAGCGGCATGCACAGCACGGTGGCGATGCCGTAACACATGGCGATGCGCCCGATCTCGGATTGGCTGGCGCCCAGATCGGTGAGCAGCACCGGCACCAAAAAGAACAGGAAGCCGGTGAGCAGCAGCTTGGCTGGCACGGCGGCGAAGGCCATCAGCACCAGAAAGCGTGGGTCGCGCAGCAGCGCGGCGATGAGGCCGCCGCGCCGGGGCGCGCTTGCGCCGGCCCCGTGGCGTTGGCGGTGAGGCAGGTAGTGGGGGATGAACCGCGCCACCAGCAACGCCGCGCTAACCGCGAGCGCAGCCCCCACCGCGAACGTAGCGCCGTAACCGATGCGTTCGGCGAGAATACCGCCGATGGCCGGGCCGCAGATGTCGGCGGTGGCGATGCCGCCGGCAAACATCGCTACGCCTTGGGTGCGGTTGGTTGGATCGGTGTTATCCAGCACATAGCCTTGGCAAGAGGCGAAGGTCAA
>ERZ761592.498-NODE-498-length-11189-cov-5.405425_pt1 | contig 11189 bp, 11 predicted proteins | sample MGYA00433095_ERZ761592 | MGnify/ENA primary metagenome ERZ761592 (study PRJEB28899, sample SAMN03785554) | bioreactor sludge metagenome | biome: EBPR Sludge; feature: EBPR Bioreactor; material: 0.22µm filtered reactor supernatant | place: Saint Lucia: Queensland... | reverse complement strand
CGGAATCCCGACGCGGCCCGACAGGATAGGGGCAATATCCGCCGATCCTCTGACGCCAAACAACGGAATCCCGACGCGGCCCGACAGGATAGGGGCAATATCCGCCGATCCTCTGACGCCAAACAGCGGCACGCCGACGCGGCCGCTGCCGCCGCCCGATCCGCGCACGCCGAACAGGGGTATTCCGATCCGCCCTTGCGCCGGAGCCAGTGGAACATCGATGGCCGCCACGCCACGGACGCCGAACAGCGGCAGCCCGACGCGGCCTTGCGCGCCCGCCGTGATCCCGCCCGTCAGCGTCCCGCTCGCGTTGGCTTTGACTTGGGCGTTACCGGCTAGCATGGTCGTCAGATCCCCTTCAACTTCGAACGTGATACCGCCCGCAAGCGCCGGCATGTCAGGCGCTCGCCGACAGGCGAAGCCGAAGCTTGCCCGGCAGGAAATGGGGCGCGCCCCCGCCCACGTCGAAGCCTATCGGGGCAAACGTGTCGTAGGCGTACAAGATTCCGCCCGACGCGGCGCTCAGAAGACCCGCCGCCTCGATCCCGGCCCACGGCGCGAGCGGCACTCCGAATTGGATTTTGCTCGCGTTGGCAAACCAGCCATCGACCGGGGCCGTCCAATAGTAATCGCCCGGCCCGTGCCGGACGCGCGCGTAACCCGCCGCGTTGAGTTCGGTGCCGCCGCCCGCCGCTGTGGGCGCTGCGCTGTAGAGCGCAACCCACAATTCCGCAGGCTTCGCCCACGTCGCCGAGCGCAGCAGATGCGCCCTAATTTGGTCTTTTAGCCAGTCTGTTGCGGGCATAGTCACACCACGTTGAGCACGACGCCGCCCGGCTCGAATATCGCCGCCTGCCCCCCTTGCGTCACGACCAGCGGAACGGACAGCGCGCCGCGCGCAAGCGCGATGCCTCCCGTTTCCGCATTCATCAGGGCAAAGTTCGTGATCGCGGGCCACTGGAGCGCCGGCGCTCCGAACTGGATGGCTTGCAGGTTGTAAAACTGGCCGGGCACCGAAGGATTTTCGGCGAACCGTGCGCCGCCCGGCGCGTAGGCGACCCGCCCATAGCCGGTCGGAACCCCCAGTATGCTCGTGGGTATCTCGAAGCCGTTGAGTCCGGTATCGTCGGGCGGCGTGTAGTTTTGGAACAGCGCCACCCAGTAAGCGGCGGGCTTGGTCGGCACACCGTCCAGAAACAGCCATTGCCCGATCATGGATCGCGTGAGATTGGTCGCGCTCATGTTACGTCCCAAGTCCATTGATTGGCGGGAACGGAAAACGCTGGGCCGCTTGCGGTGGCGACAAACGGCGGGGTCAGGGCATGGACATAGACCGGCGAGCCGCCCGATTCGGCAGCGTAGAGCGCCCAACCGACCACGGTTCCATCAAACAGCGGGAAGGTGTAGGTGTTGACGCTCTGGTAACTCGCCATCCACTGGGCATCGCCCGTCTGCACCCACTGGCGCGCGTAGCCGGGCGCGGCCACTTCCACGACCGGCGAAACCCCGGTCAGCAGCGCGAGGTAATAGCTCCCGCGCTTGTGCCACGTCGCCGAGCGCAGCAGATGGTTGCCGATGGCCAGCAACAAATCGGTCGCGGTTTGCGTGATGGTCGCAACGCTGTCCAACCGGATCTCGGCGTGTCCCCACAGCCGCGTGATGGGGGCGGCGGCGGAACCGAACAGGTTGGTGTAACCGGCCGGCGCAAAGGCGGGAGCGGGTTCAAACGTCATCTCGAAACCGGCGCGGGCGGACACCGCGACGAACCACGCGCCCGCTAACCCGCTATAGTCGGGCGTCGTGCCCGCCACCGGGTCGCCCTGGCCCCACTGGCCGCCGTTGTGGTACCACAGTTTGCCGTTTCTGGCGTCCGTCAAATCGAAGGCGATGCCTTTGGGTTCCAGCGCGCCTAACCCTTGCGAGTTCGAACGCGCGGCGGACAGGCGGTTGCCGAAGCGCATCAAATACGCCTGCTCGTTCCATCCGCCGAAGGTGAACATGTGCTGATCGCCATCGCCCAACATCGTATCGAGCGGCGCATCGCCCCGCGCCAGCCCCACCCGCAAATTGTCGTAGGCGTAGGTGATGGTGTTCCCGACAACCGGCTTGTACTCGATATACCACTTGCCGCCCGTCACCAGATGCCACAGCAGCGCGGATTGCGCCGGTTGCGAGCGCGCGGCGCGCAGGGGCGGCGAGTAATAGGCCCCGTCCGCGCGACGGCCGTTCAGGATCAGGTAGGGGCCGGCGCGGGCGTGCTCCAAATAAACGTCGGCGGCCGGTTGCGCGCCTTCAACGGTGATGGGCTGGCCCGCGAAGGACAGCACCCCCGGCCAGATGTCGAGATAGACCGGAAACACGCCGCCCGTCTGGTCGTGCGGCTGCCCGGTCAGCGTCAGCGTTCCGGTGCCGAGGTCAAGATAGGACGGTTGCGCGCCGCCGTCCGCGAAACCGACAAAGCCGGACGGGATGGCGTAAGACATTTGCGCGGTGGTGAAATTGCCCTGACCGCTAGTCGAGTACGCGATATCGCGCCCGCCGTAGAACACGATATAAAACGGCCCGGTTGCGCCCGAAAAGTCGTGCGCGAACCCGCTGGCCGGATTGGTCGGCGGCGCGGGCCACGCGATCGTGTCGGTCGAGTACCACGCCTTTTGGTTGTCCATGTCGATGGCGACGCGGACCGTTCCACCCTCGTTGCCGGGCAGCCTGTCCGCGTATTCGACGTATGCGCCGTTGTGGTAGGCCCGACACAGGCCCGCGCCCGACGCGGTGTTGATAAGCTGCAACCCCCAGCTTTCAGCATTCATGCCGGGGTAATCGAACGCCGAATGGTTGGCGGTGCAAAACCCGATCCACTGGGTGCTGTTGGTGCGGGTGATAAAGTCGAACTCGAAATAGCGTTTCCCGCTCGAAAACCCGTCCAGCGAGATCACGGAACCGGTGCCGCTACCGGTCGTCATCTCGACGTTCCGGTCGCTGTTGGACAGGATAATCTTCGGGGTTTTGGTGGCCGGGTTCCAGGTCATCGGACGATCACCCCGCGTTGACCGCTATCGTCAACACGCCGGTAGACGGGATTCTGACCGTGAAGGTCGTCCCGTTGACCGTCAGCGTGTCCCCGTAATCCAGGCATCCCAGAAGCGGGTTGGTCAGAGCGCCGCCCGTCCCCAGCTTGTACAGCACCACATAGCGAAACTGTTTGTTGGTGAGCGCCGGGAACACGGGGTCATCGGCATCCAGCATAGCGTTGGTCACCGCCTTGTTGGCCAGCGCGATACCGCCGGCCGCGTAACCGCCGCCCGCAGCCAGCTCGTTGGCCGAGACGTTGGCCCATTCGGTATGGGCCAAGTTCAGGGCATACGCGGACGTGACTAAAGCCGCGTTCACGGTATCGGTCTGCCAGTGAAGCCCGGCTTTCGCCAGCAGCGCGCCGAAATGACTGTAAGGGACGAAGTTTGCGGCCATTTATGCGGGCATCTTAAAAGGTAACGGGGAAAACAGGCCCTCCATGCGCGGCGTAGGCAGCGCGATAGAGGAGGGGGTCGGGCAATTCAGCAAATCCACTTCGTTGAAGCACGGCAACGCGACCGGGAACGCCGCGCCGCCGGAATTGTTGATGTAAACGGGCTTGACCCAGCCGGGCGCGAAGGGGCCGAAGATCGCCGCGCCGCCGTAGGGCGTCCCGCCGTACCACTGCCGGTCGTATTCCGCCGGGTGGTGGACGCGCCACGGCGTCAGTGGGTTGGGCGCGCTCGTGTTGGGGGTCATCTTGAGTAAGCCCGCGTCCACCGAGAGCGGGAACTTGTAGCTGTCCGGCGTCAGCGCCAGGCCGAACGCGGCGTTCACCATCTCAAGGTGCGAGGTCTTCCCGTCTTTGGTCGCGCCGCCCATCGTCCAGCGGACCCGGATCACGTCTAGCGCGTCTTGCTCGATGGTGGGCAGCACCGATGCCGACAACGCCGCTTGCGGCTCGCCGATGTTCGGGTGGGTGGCGACGGTGACGGACGGCGCGGCGAACGGGCCGACGAAGAGCGCGTAGGAGCCGTTGGGGTGCGCGCTGACGCGGGCATAGTGGTTGTTCAGCGCGTGCAGCGCCGAGGCCGCGAACCGCGCGTGCAACACCGCGCCCAGCGGGTAGCCGACAAACGAGCTGACGCCCGGCTGCACCACGAGTTGCCCGTTGCTGCGTTCCGGTTCCACGATCGCGCCCGGCTGCACCGCCCGCACCCAGCGCAAGCCGGGCCGGACGTGCCAGCCGATGTCGAATAGCGTGTACGCGGTCGGCGCAGTGATGAAATAGGGCTGCGGGAATAGCGGGTTGTTCCGCAGCGGGTTATCGTACAGGTTCGGGTTGCCCATCTGCGGCGCGGCGTTCGCGTGCCAGTGGGCGAAAATCGCGGTGTGGACCACGCTCGCCACTTGGGCCAGTTGATCGACCGGGCCAGGGTTTAGCGTGACGGTGGCGAATTGCTGCTTGCTCAACTCGTAATCGTCGGTGGACGGGAACGGCCAAGGCCGGTAGCGCGGCACGTTGAACAGGTCGCCGTACAGCGTGCTCCCTTCCGCCGGGTAGGTCGCCATCTGGTCGATCTTGCCTTTCAGGTTGACCGGCGTCATGGCCGCAAGATCGGGCCGCGCGCCCGTCAGATCGACGTAGCCGGGCAACGCCGCTTTCAGTTGCGGGTGCCCGACGCTCTTGCGCTCTTCCAGCTTCCCCAGCGAATACAGCGATACCATCGCCGCGCTGGCACAAAACGGGCCTGCCCACTGGATCAGGGTTTGCGCGTCAGCCAGCGCAGAACCGGCGGTGCAAAGCCCGGTCAGCGTGATAGACGTTCCGAGGCAGGCCGTGAGCGTCGAAAAATCGAGGTCGTGAATGGCGGTTTGAATTGCCTGCATCTGCACCTTGGCGGGTTCTACCGGCTTGTCGGGCAGATCATCGAACGTCGGCTGAAACCGACTCGCGGCGGCGAACCCGTCGAACCGCCCCCAGCGCGCGACATAAGCCGAGAGCCATGTCAGCACGTCAACGCCGTTTTTAGTGATCGCCGCGACCACGGCGGTCGGCGGGTGCGCGAACACCTTCAGGTCTGCGGTGGCCACGGTGTAGCCGTTGGCCGGATCGTCGTAATCGCTGGCGGGGCGGGCCCACTCGCCGAGGTAGTAGCGGTGCTCCAGGATCAAGAGATCGTCGTAGGCGACGCCGCCCGGCAGCAGGGGAAACGCCTGCCCGGCGTAGCCCGCCGCCAGATAGCCGCGCCCGTCGCTTTTTGAATGCAGGTCTTGCAGCAGCGTCACCGAAAAATCGAACGCTTCCGGCGCGGTTCCGGTGAGCGTGACGCTAAACCCGACCTCGATCACGCCCGGCCAATCCTCGCGGATGTCCCACGCCTTAACTCCCGCGTCGGTGTAGCGGGAGGACGTGTAGAAAGCGTCCTGCCAGGGCGTGTCGCGCTGGAAATGCACGATGGCCGCCTTGGTGCCGGACGGCGAAAACGCCCACTTGGGTTGCATCACGGCCAGTTGCTGCGCTGCCGTGAGCGCCGACGCGCGCCCGATGTCCGTGGCCGTCACCCACGAAGGAAATGGCGCGGGGGCGGACTTGGCGAACTCGGCCGGCACGTTGGCCTTGTTGGCCGGGTCGGCCGTCAGCCGCGCGCCCGCCACCCCCAGCGGCCAGCACCAGAAGCGGTGACGCACGTCCACCATAATCAGAAACGTCCGCTTGCCGTAGCTCGGCGAATCCGCCGTGTGCAGGCACGCGCCACGGTACCAGTCCGCGTCGGGCGTCTGATCTTTCCCTTTGCGGCCACGGTAGACGATGGGCGCGTAATCGAACCCTTGGTCGGTCAGTCTCGGCAGTTGCACGCCCGCGCCGCTCAGGCGGTAGGCCGCGAAGTCCGTGCCGGCTTCCGCCCACGCGGTGCCCAGCCACGCGGCGGGTCTCTTGGGGTCGCGCCACACGCTGATGCCTGCCCCGTCCGGCTGGTGCGCGGGCGCTATCGCAAGGTGCGGGTCCGGCGTGTAGGGGTTGGCGTCAAACGGCCATTCGCCGTTTGGCGCGGCCCGCACGCTGGAGAGCAGGGCGCGGGCGGAAAACTTGACCGTCCCATCGGCCAGCGGCACAGCGTGAACCAGCGTCCAGTTGCCGGTCGGCAGATAGCGGCCCGGATTGTCGGGGTCCGCCACGGTTTTCAGCATGTCGCCTTCGCTGCCGAAAAACTGGTAAAGCAAAGGCTCCGCGCCCGCTTCGATCCAGCATTTCACGCCGAAGGCGTGCTTTTCGACTCTGATTCGCCCGCCGTCCGGCAACGGATAAACCTTGCTGCGCTTCGTTCGCGTCGCGTACTTTTTGGCGAGCGGCAGCCATCCGGCGGCGGCTATCGGATCACCTAGGTACACGTAACGGACGCGCACGGCTTTACTCCAGCCAGTACAGGCTTAGGCTGTCGATGCTGTACTTTTGCCCGGCTTCTACAACCGCCGATGCGCCTTTGATCTCTGCCGTGCTGTTATTTGTGCCGTAGGTCGCATCGAAGCGCGGCAGCGTGGTCGATTGCGTTCCCGCGTCCGCCGCGTTGCCGCAAAAGCGGATATAGCCGATAGTCCCGGACGTGGTGCAGGTCAGCCGCCACACGTCCGCGACGGGTTTACGCAATTCGCCGGATGCCGAATCCAGATCGAAGTTAAGCCCGTTCGTCGGGCTGCCCGGCGTGAACGGATCGCCGTTTCTGGTGACGATGCCGAGGTAGGTTCCGGTCGGCGGCGCGTTGCCGCCGCTGTCGGGTTTCTGTCCCGAATAGGCGTAACCGACCCCATTCATGAACAGGGTATCCAGCGCGTTAAACAGGAAATCCTTGACGCCTTGGCTGATGTTTGCCATGTATTTTCCTCAGTCGATGGTGATCCCGTTCTCGCGAACGGCGGTGATCGGTTTGGGGGTGTACGGCGCGGACTGCGGGCGTTGCCGCACCTCGCCGGTCTGGTGCGCGATGCAGTACGTTGACCCCTGCCACGGCAGCAAGGCCAGCGACACGTCCGCCCGCGTTTCCGGCGCGTGGTTCGCTTCCGTCATCGGCTCGAAGGGCAGCGCCTGATACAGCCCGCGCGGCGTCATGCAGTAAATCAGCCCGCGCTCGTCGCTCGCGTGTGGCCCCGCAGCGCCGAAATCCGCCACGCGCTGCACCGTTTCGCCCTCGATATAGAAGGCGTTGGTCGTGCCGATCACCAGTTGATCGCGCACGCCGGCCAGCATCAACACGCGGCCCGGCAGCATGAAGAAATCGCGCTCCAGCCGGAACTCGTGCGGGTAATCAGGGCGGCTGAGATAAATCGCGGTGCGGTCGGTCGCGGGATCGTAGGAGGCAATCGCGACCTGCCCGCGCCGAGCGGCCACCAGATCGCCATCCGGCGGCGGGTAAACGGCCATCTCGTCAACGGGCGCGGCGGTATCGGGCGGCGGGCACAGCGAACCCCAGCGGATCGCGCGATCCGGGTAGATCGCCCATTTCCCGCGACGCGATAGCAGGAACAAGGTGTTGCCCATCTCGCACCACGAAAACGGCGCGCCGCTCACGCCGGAAGCCAGTGCTATTTGCGTCCCGTCATCGTGGCGAACCACTAGCCGGCTATCGTCCGTGATCAGCATCAGCCGCCCGTCGCGCGCACCGAAAGCGTCGCGGTAGCCGCCGCCGACCAGGCGAGGGCCGGGCCGGAGGCACAAAAACCCGGCGTCGTCGCAGAGCAGGTTGTCCGCCGCAAGCTGCCACTGCCAGCCCAGCGCCGGCGGCTGGAGCCGGTTGTTCAGGCCCTTGAAGCCGGAGACGACGGCGGGGCTTGGCGGGCGCTCGTAGGGCATCGCGATCACCACAAGAACGAAGGGGTTGCGATGTGGCGCGGCTGCGAGAACCCGACATGCTGCCAGCGTTCTCCTTTGAACCCGATCCGCTGCCCGCATGCCGAACAACAATTGCTCTGGCCCTGCAAAGGGATGACGGGCGCGGGTTCTCGCGCCACGGGTTCCAGTCGCATGCAAACCTGATAGCGCGCCCCGTCCAGATCGACGGTGTGCTGCGCGGCGGCGGTCATCATCCGGCGCAAGTGCTGCGCGATCAGCACCGCCAGCGCGTTACCGATTTCTAGTTCTTGCTCCAATCGCATCGCGGGACTCCAACAGCGTTGACAGCAGCGATATAAACGTGTCGCGCTCGGCTGCGACCGCCCAGTAGTTTTCTTCGTAGGCGATGCACCGGCCCGCCCACCAGTACCACAGCGCTACCTTGAGCGCGCCCATTAGCACGCGCGCGCCGGGTCGATGACAAACAAGTGAAACGTGATCGGCGTCACTATCCCGCCTACCGTGGTGTAGCGAACCGCGACCGGATAGGGCCGAGGCGACGGGAGAGGGGGCGCGGTGATCAGCATGGTCGTGCGGGTCGCGGTGTTGACGACAGCGCCCGCCGTTAGCCCTGCCGGCAGCACCCATTCCGCCACGGCGATGGAATCGCCGGTCAGCGACAGATCGTCCGCAGCGTCCACCGTCCAATCCCACGTCGCGCCGGCGGGTATCCCCGCCCGCCACGTCCTGCCGAACCGATAGAACCCGGAGACGACCATCGTTACCTCAGCGCCCTGCCGCGTGACCGGATATATAAAACTCGCATCGGGTGCGGCGCGAGCGCATACACCGCCGTCCCACCGCTTGCCGTGGCCGTGGCTGTAGTGCGCGCAACCGCTTGCGCGGACAACGCGACCGTCACCGCCATATCGCCGCCCGCCGTCATCAATGCGGCCGAGTCCGCCGAGAGCGGAATCCCGACCGTCAGTTGGATATCGCCGCCCGCGATGGCCGATGCCGTGGCCGCGCCTTGCAGCGTGACAGCCTCCGACCCGATAGAGCCGGTCAGCGTGACCGTGGCCACCGCCGACGCCAGCAACGGCGCGACCATCTCCAAAGAGCCGGACGCCGACGCGGCGGCGGATGCCGCGCCGCTCAACGAGCCATCGGCGGCGGCCGTCAACGTGGCCGATGCCATCGAGCCGGCGAGTGCGGCACCGGAGAGCAGTATCCAGAGCGAGAGCGATCCTGCCCCGCTCGCGCTCATGAGCGCATCGCCGCCAACGCGGGTTTCCACCAAGAGCGTTCCGCCTGCTGTGGCGATGCCGTGCGCGTTCGCGCCCAGCGACCCTTCTGGCAGAATGATGCCGCTCGCCGTCGCCTTCGCGTTCGCCGCGCCCCCGATAGGAATGCTGGACGCCACCGACCCGGAAGCCGTGGCGCGCGCGGTTGACGCGCCGGACAGCGATAGCGCGACCACGGGGATGCCCGCCGCAGCCGCCGCTTTCGCCAGCGCGCTTCCGGCGAGCAGCGCCGCCATGACCAAACTGCCGGCAGACATCGCTTTGCCGCCGGCTGCCCCCTCCAAGGCGAGCGCGGCGCTGTCTTGCTCGATCCAGCCCAGCGGGCTCCACGCTACAGGAGATTCGGCGATCATCGGCGCTGACCTCTGCGCGCGACGCTGTGACGGCGCACCGGCTCGACCGAAAACTGCACGTTTCCGGCGTCAGACAGATCGCCAAGCGCGCTCTGACAGCGAACGAAATAGTGGTACACCCCGCCCGCCTGCACCGGCACGGCGGACGTGTGCGAGGTGTTGCCGGTCGTCGCAAACGGCGTCATCGACGCGAACGCGGTTTGCGAGGACGCGCTATAGCGACAGTTCGCGGGCCGGTCGGTCGTCGTCTGGAGCGACGTGGCGACGGTGCTTGCCGGGTGCCGGGTACCGGGCAGCAGCCCCGACAAAACGGGTTTCGTGGCATTGCCGGCAAGGTAGCGCTCGATGTTCGCGTAGCCGCTCGCGTGGATCGTCTGCGCGTCCGCCGCGCTGTTCGGGTTCAGCCCTTGGGCGGTTTCCCACTCGTCGGGCATCCCGTCGCTATCGGTATCGGCGCAAGCCGTGCCGGCCGCGATGACAGGGAATCCGCCGACCGTCGCGTCGTCGGTGATGCGCGCGCCGGTCCCCGCCCAGAAATCGGCGATGACCCGCGCGTCGGTCGTGTCGCGGTTCGCGACCCAGTTCCCGGCGCAATCCAGCCGCCTGGACGCGCCGACGCCAGGCAATATGCTGTCGGGGACATCGAGCGCGTTGCCGACCGTGACGGGAAAAACGGCGGACGCGAGCGGCGTCGAGCGCGAATATTGCGACGACAAAAGCCCGATTTGCCCGTTGCCGCTACCCGACGATTCGCCGACTAACGACCATTGATCCGCCGGGACCGTAGCTCCCGTGTTGTCGGTGTTGCCGCTGAAATGGATGCTCGGCACGCCGGCGGGCGTCTCGGTGATCGCCGCTACGAACGCCCGTAGCGGACTCGTGTTTAAACCCGGCCCGGTCTTGAAGTAATTCGCGATGTAGTCGTGTTCCACACCGCCGCCCGTTTCGGCGAATTCGTAAGTCGGGTTGTAGGCGATATTGTTGATGAACTGAAATGTTTTCGAGTGGCTTTTCGGGTTGCGCGTCCCGCCACCCATCAGCGCGGAACGGTGAATATCGATGTCGCGCATGAACTCGGTGCGACCCGAGTTTGCGCCGATCAGCACGCTTTTCGACGCCCACGTGTCATACGCGATCGGCTCCGAGAGCAAGGAGTGCATCAGCGAAACGCGACGCGGCCCGCCGGGTCCGTACGACCAGATTTCGAAGTTTTCATCGCACCCGAACGACAGGCTCAAATTGGCGAGCATGACGTCCGTCGCCGGGTTGCGCACCGAAAACGCATCGCCCGCGCCCGTAAATCCCGACACATACCCTTTTCTGGACCGGAGGCCGCGCACGATCACGTTGTGCGTTTGCACGACGAACACCGTTTGCGCGGCGGTTTTCGTCGAAAGCTGGATGCCGCCGCCGGGCGCGGTGTGCCCGTCGATGGTGATGTACGGGTTCGAGACGTTAATCGAGCCGGTCAGTTCGATCGTGCCGCCGACGCGAAACACGACGATGCGCGGCCCGGTTTGCGCGACGCAAGCGCGCAGCGACCCGGCTCCGGTCGCGTTCAGGTTCGTCACCGCGCAGATCGCACCGCCGCGCCCGCCAATGGAGGTCGCGCCGTGGCCTTCCGCGCCGGGGAACGCCGGGATGGTCGGGCGCGGGTTGAAGTGCGCTTCGAGATAGGCCGACACGTTCCCC
>ERZ761592.493-NODE-493-length-11220-cov-5.260367_pt1 | contig 11220 bp, 11 predicted proteins | sample MGYA00433095_ERZ761592 | MGnify/ENA primary metagenome ERZ761592 (study PRJEB28899, sample SAMN03785554) | bioreactor sludge metagenome | biome: EBPR Sludge; feature: EBPR Bioreactor; material: 0.22µm filtered reactor supernatant | place: Saint Lucia: Queensland... | reverse complement strand
GTTTTAGAACGTATGTTCTCCCAAAAAATGGGGTCCAATATTGACGAGTCACGGAAAAGCATATCAATGTTATTCAAATGGAACATTGATAAGGCATTTTCGGAACTGCTTGTTAAAATGGGATATGATGCCATGCAGGAAGGCTATGAGTTTGTCGTATTCAATCTGAGCAGAACCGATGCCATAGTGAGTGATCCTGACGCACACCTGGAGAGCCTGTACGAAAGCGGCAAGATGGTAGATGAGATTGAAGGATTTATCCAGGATACCAGCGGATACGGGGTGTCTAAAATGGAACCACAGGACGACGACGATATTGATCGCTTGGCCAGGGAGATATTTGACGACTTAATGAATGAGTATTCCGACGATTCAGATATAAAGGGAGATCCGATAAAAGAGTTCAAATGGGTTTATGACGAACTCAATGTTATCATTCAGGATTTTGCTCTTACAGAGATGAATCGTGGTACAGAAATCGACGACATTACTCTATATGAAAGAAAGGCTGTTTTGTTGAAAGAGACAGAGCTGAGAATGTTCAATATAGTAGAAGATGTTTTTGCTAAAAATACATTCGACGATGCCATAGGGTATGTGATAAAAACACTCAAAGACACAAGCCTGGATATCGACATAAGGGGTCAACTGGTTAAAATAGTAAAGCAGAAATTAAGGTTTACTCACCCCGATATTGTAAACTATATCAACGAAAGAATAGAGGCCGGCGCCGAGGGTTTGGCTACGTCTGCAGCTAAAGCTCTTATGGCCAGAAGGCTTATGAATGTAGATGAAACATACACCCCTGAAGACAAGCCCAAAAAGCCAAAAAGAGATCCAAAGCAGGTGGATATGGACCGTCTCTTCAAAGACAATGAAGCCAGCCAGGAAGTAATGTATTTACTGGAGCAAAGCGAAGATGGCCGTGAAATGGTAAAAGCCATGAAAGAGATTCAACGAAGGCTGGAGAAAAATAAGGCATTAAAAGATGAAGAGGTTCTTCTCGTAGATATGGCAGCGGGATCAGCCGATAACCTGAGTGAAATCGAGCAAGCCGCAAGGCAGGCAAACGACCTTGTAAATAAAATGTATAAAGAAGTCCGTAAATTCAAGGAAGAAGACAAGGAGGCGGCGGAGCAAAGACTGAGGTCAACAAGGTATCAAATGATGGCAAGAAGAAAGGTTGACAACATGAGAGACCTTGCAAAGCAAATAAAGGCATCCATTAAACAAATAACAGAAAGATGTTAGGCATAAACTGTTTGGTGAACAGACCAATATTAAGGGAGGAGCTTCGTGACCTGGTAAGCGAATATGCAGACCTGCTTATTACCATGGATAAATCTCCGTCTGTATATGGTGTGTATTCCGCTTTGAGAAAAGACGGGTATGAGCTGGATTCGCAAACAGTAGGGGAGCTTTACCGGGATCTGTTTTCCGGGCAGGATATGTATTCCAAAGATGAAGAAATAGATGCGTTCTCAAATAAACCCTATATAGATCTGTTTAAAGCAGAGGCAGAGGCTAATAAAGTAAAAGAGATCGGCAGGAACAGCCCGGTTGTGGCGGCTGTATCATCTCTTATGAACGGCGTCAAGCTGATGGCTGAAACCGTACCAAGTCTTCAGAAAGTATTTGAAGAAAGACTTTTGAAAGCCGCAAAAAGAGTTACAGGGTATAAGTCAGAGAGATCCGATGCCAGCAAGACTTCAGAGCAGATATTGACAGAGGTTTTGGCGATTGAGAGGTATAATGATTTCGGCAGGACGCCGGAAGCCCAGGGAGCTTTTTCCGCCATGAATAACGCCGAGCTTCTTTGGAGAGAATTTAAAAGGGAGTTCCAGGAAGTAGCTGACGAATTATATGCAAAGGGTGATGTGTTTAACGGCGACAAAATAATGGAGTACGCCTCTATTTTGGAGAACGCAAGCTACCAGCTTATGATGTCGGCTCCGGAGATCCAGAAAGTGATTGGGGACACATTGAAAGAAGCCGGTTATAAAAAAGAGGTAAAGGGAACAACCGGTACCCGGGAAATAATAGACTGGAACAAAGTGTTTGCTGATTCAGATTTTAATTTCCGCGACACATTCAAAAATGTCTTCCGGCCAAGAGGATTTACAGAGGCCGAGCTTAATCGCATTGCCGACGAGCTGGAAGGAGAATACGATAAATTGCGGGAGGCCAAAATGGCGGCTGCACTGGAGCAAAGAAATAAAACAAGGAAAACTAAGCCTCCAAAAACTGCACTGCAGAGATTAAACCAGCTTTATCAATACGGCATATTCAACTCTTCTCAGCAGCAAGCCATGTTCAAAGTGCTTGGAGTTCAGCCAACGACTGCAGCACAGATAAGCCAGTTAAATCAGTTGATGGCTTTGAATAACAGGCTTCTTAATGATCCCATTGCCAAGTGGTCAGATACCTATATAAAAACAATAAGAAGGGAGATCGAAAACATTATTGAACAAAGTGAGGAGAACAGAGACGTAATTCTTAAATGGATAAGGGGTTTTTCTTTCTTCAACCAGATCAATAATGCCATGTTATTGAGCAATGCTCAAAACGTAACAGAAAATACATTGTCTGGCCTGTTTCAGTATTTGGCAACCAATGTATTTACCCAGCCAAGAGAGGCCGTTAAAACATTCAGGATTGCATTTAATACATGGGTGGATATAGCAAAAGGAGGAGTAAGAGAGGGAAGTGAGATGTCGGACTCTTTCAATACTTCAGGTGGAACAGAGGAGAGATTCAATTTTGAAACAGCCAAGACCGGTGGGCAAAAAGTAATGGCTGCCATGACATTGGTCCCAAGGGTTATGTTGTCCGCAATGGATAACTCAATAAAAGCAGGGTTGATACACCAGATATCAATAGACATGCTTAAAAAAGAGTTGAAAAATCAGGGCCTTGATAAAGACGAAATAGAGCTTGTCATTGCAGAAATATTTTATGGCAACCGTAGTCAGTTAGAAAATATAGCCAAAATAATGCAGCAAAACCTGGTAGACTCAGGTGTTAATGCTGCTTCCGGAAAATGGAAAAGAATGGCGGCCCAGCTTGCGTGGGCAAATATGGTATCTGATGGCAAATTCTTTACGACTGCAATCAATAATTTAAAAAAATCAGGCAGGCTCAGTAAGGATGTAGAGCTTAACGAGGAATTGCTAAAAGCTATTAAGGATGCCGCAGAAGAAGCCGCTGCCAAAGGATTGGGCCACCAGTCGGATAGCTGGGTTATGAAAGCATTTACAGACTATATTCCCAGCATGTTTTCAAGAAGTATTCAGGAGGCCAGAAGTAAGGGGAGGGGATTAGCAAGGGCTGAATTAGCCAGATCTGCTTTTGCCCAGGCAAATAAATTCAGGTTTGGTGCCTTGAGATGGACATGGCTGACACTTGAGAAAACAACGGGACTTGCGCTCATGCAGACTCTTTTAACAGACGTACTGTATAACAAGATAAAGCAGTCAATGGGAAAAGAATATCGGCCATGGCTTTACACTCAAATTGATTCCGCAATAGATTATGATGATAAAAATCAGGTAAAAAACCTTCAGGAAAATCTTGCGTGGTATGCGTCTTTAAAACAAAGGCTTATCCGTGAAAGTATTGGTCCAATCATGGGATATATATCTGTACAGATGATATCAGCCGTGTTCTCAGGCGGCGGCGATGATGAAGACAAAAAACAGGCGCTTATTGATCTGGCTGTTTCCATGCAGGAAGACAGGATGAAAAAAAGGTGGTTTCAAAAAGCATTGCCTCCGAGAGCATTTGCTTATTTATCTACACTGGCATGGACAGAAAGGGGTGAGATAAAGACTAAGGATATTGACGAAGTAGAGCTTCCGGATGCGATCAGTCCTATCCAGGCGTTCTTAGGAATTAACGAGCTGTACCCTTCTGTAATTAATAACTTGAATGAGTCAACAGCTGCAAAAATATATCAGGGGCTTACTCAAAACAATGAAGATGGCTGGGCAAAAGTTGGCGACGGATTGATAAACTCAGTTATCACCAGCCCGCTGAAGGTACTGGATGTCCAAATGGGTCCGTTCAAAAAGAATCCTCTTTTGGATAGCGACGAATATAACCGGTTAGAACCTAAAGGATTTGAAGAAGGCGCCTTAAAAGGCATATTGAATAAGGGCCTGTGGAACAACATAAAAAACAGCAAACAGGACGATTACGAAGGCTCCAGCATAGACGACCTTCTAAGAGGGCTGTAATTTGTAGTACAAAATATTAATCCAAAAGGCAAGAAGGTTATTTTCGTATGCAAATCATGGGTTTATGACTAAAGTTTCAGAGAAAGTTGTTGTTACTGCTTTAGAGTTTCTGGATACAAGAAATATTAACGACTGCTTCGACTACAACGAGCCGATCTACCAGACCAAGATTAAAGAGTTTGGTTGGCCGCTTCCATTTGCAGCACAGTCTATTGTGTGTGAAGTAATATGGAAGATAGCCCACCGGGGCGTAATGACAGAGTTCAGGCAGCTCGACAGATTGTTCAGCCCTAGTCCCATAGCGACTCATGCTAATTTCAGGGGCGTAGAAAAGGGATCATACGGGTTTACTACTGGCAACATACCGGAACCCGGAGCAATAGCGATCTGGAAACATGGCAATACCTGGAAAGGAGAAATGGGCATAGTCATAATGGTTTCCGATGACAAAAAAGAGTTTGAGCAGGTAAATGGCAAATGCCTTACGGGAAACACAAAGTATCTAACCCTTGAAAAAAAGAAGAAGAGATCTGATAATCCATGGAGAAACGACAGATTAAATCTCATTGGTTTTATATACCCGATTAACCGGGAAATAACATAAGATGTGGGCAAAAGATTCAAGATTACGGTAAACATAATTGACGGGAACGTATTGCAGTTCCCGCAGACATTGTGGTTTGACTGTGATCTTGTAAAGCCTGCTGACGAAGGGGTTATCAGACAGTTTAATTCCAGCGAATGTATTGTGGCAAGAAAGTCTTTCCTTTTCACTTATCAGGGAAGAAGGTTTGGGACCAATGAGGTTTCCACGCTGCAGGAGTTTATTGCATATAGAAACTCGAATTGTGTAACACAAGATGTTGATAATTGCTGCTATGTCACATTCAACGGATGTTTTTTAACCTATAACGGCTCAAACATAACTTATGGCGTGCAGTAATTCACTTGGAAGTATATGGCCAGATGATCTCTACATAACCTGTGGAGTCGGCCAGCTCATAGAGCCCGGCGCCGCCAGCTCTGTATTCCCTACCATGGTGGGTTGGAAGATAAGAGTCGTAAGAGGAGGGACTTTTTTAGACTATCAGGACCAGGGTGGCGGAGATCCTTATTTTGACTATACCGCAATTACCGCAGAAGCAACTTGGAGTGTTCAGCCCGCAGACGGGGAAAAATTTATTATTCAAGCCTCTAAACCAGCATCGTGATATGAAGAAATTTTTGCTTTTATTGTTATCTACCGTTTTGTTTTTGTCTGCGGAGTCGCAGACCATTAGGCCGAACCCATTGCCTAATTTTCAGCAGTTTGGCTCATCTCAGACTTTGACAAGAATAAACGGTATTTTATACCCGGCAGTTGGGTATGCTCCAGCTATTTATACCGACACCGCAACGGCAAATGCAAACTCATATCTTAAAAATATTCCGTTTGCCCAGATGTCAACAAGTAGCGATGGCAAAAGCTGGTATAGAAACTATGAAACTACGGCTTGGGTAGAGATGTTGGGTTCCGGCTGGAATTTATCTGGTAATGTAGGCACAGATACAAGCAATTTTATAGGCACACTGGATAATATAGCTCTTAAATTTAAAGTAAATAATAATTACGCTGGTTTTATCAATACTTCAACAGACGGAATTGTTACAAGCGGTGGCTATACTTCATTCGGCCAATATGCTGGGAAAAACCTTATCCCGCTAATTAATAACGGAACTTATTCAAATGGAAGACTTAATACTTTAATTGGGCAAGGAGCTGGCTACTACATAGGAGCAACATACGATGGAGCTGGTACACCTTCTGGTGAAAATGTATTTATAGGTAATTGGGCTGGTTACTTTGTTCAAAACAATGGCCGAAATGGGTATGGTAGAAATGTTTTTGTTGGTCAATCTGCCGGATTTAGAGGTGTAGGAAGCGGCGAAAATACAGGTGTGGGATGCTTTGCGTTAGAAGATATTAATAAAGGTGTTGCTAATGCAGGTGTTGGTAGGGATGCCTTACGTTCACTTATTGATGGTGATGAAAATGCAAGTTTAGGAGCATTGTCACTTGCCTATGCTTCAACAGGTGTAAGGTCTATTACTGTAACAAATGGTGGTTCTGGTTATACTACAGCAACAGTTACTATTAGCGCACCATACCCTAATGGGCCTGGAACTTGCTATGTAGTAGCAACAGCAACAGCAACTATTAATGCAGGCATTATAACTTCAGTAGAAGTTACTAATCCTGGTTGTGGATATTCTGAATATGGTGGAACTTTATATACAGGTTTTTTTCACCCTGCAGTAACGGTGACTATTACGGGTGATGGAAGTGGTGCAACCGCTTTAGCAGTTTTACAAAGCGCATCATACAATACTGCATCCGGGGGAGCCGCAGGGTTATATAATCGTATTGGTAAATACAATTCATTTTACGGGTATCACTCTGGAATGAATTTACGCTATTGGGATCAGTATAACACTTTCATTGGTTCTTACTCTGAAGTTGATGCAAGTGTATTACCAGATACAATTATTGAAAAATCTACAGCAATAGGTTATGCTGCAAAGGTTACCCGATCAAAAGTCATTGTATTGGGGGCAACCGGTGCAGATCAACCAAATGTGGGTATTGGTACTACATCACCTGCAAAATTGTTAGATGTAAAAGGTGATATACTGGTTAACGATTTAACTTTTGGCCGGGGAAAAATAAATAATTTAGGAAGCGTTGTTGCCGGGTACCAGGCAGGTGATTCTTTGACAACTGGAATTAATAACACATTTTACGGATATAGGGCGGGTGCTGGTATATCTAACACAAATTATAACGTTGCGATTGGTTGGAATGCTTTAGAAAATTCATCTGCTACTACTGATAATGTAGTCGCTATTGGACAGCAAGCCGCACGAATAAACAATGCTGGTAACTTAGTAGCAGTTGGCGCCGCTGCTGCAGGTGGAGCCGGTGGTACTTCAAATAGTGTTTTTGTTGGAATGCTTGCCGGATATCAGGCAAGTACCACTAACGCTATTCCTAATAATGGTAATGTTGGCATTGGCGGTTCATCTCTCTATAAAATAAATGCCAACGGTGGGCTTAATGGTAGTAATGTAACTGCCGTTGGTTACTTATCTGGATACGGTCATACTACCGGTACAGGTAGTACATACATTGGTACTAATGCAGGGGGACAAGGTGTAGGAACAGGTTCATATATAACTGCCGTTGGTAGTAATGCAATGTTGAACCTTTCTACCGGATCATACATTACGGCTATTGGTCACGGTGCAGGTAGCAGTCTTTCTACCGGCAGCTACAATGTAATTATCGGTGGTAACAATGGTTCAACAATAGCCACTGCAAACCGCAGGGTAATAATTTCAGATGGTGAAGGAAATATAAGGGCTTATGCTGATAGCGTTGGAAATGTAGGGATTGGAACAACTTCACCTAGTGACAGGCTTGAAGTAAGCGGTAATATCCGGCTTACAACAGCCGGGAACAAGTTGATAATTCCAACTGGGGCAAACGCTTCTGTTGGAACGGCCACACTATCCAGTGGCACGGTTACAGTCAATACAACAGTGGTTACGGCATCCTCAATAATCTATGTGGTCCATAATACCATTTCGGGCACCCAGGGTATCCTTTCGGTTCCAGTCGCTTCAATTACGGCCGGAATATCCTTTGTAATAAACTCCAGCAATGCCGGCGATAACTCAACGGTGAATTGGTGGATCATAAACTAATCCTGGCGGCGTAATGAATTGGAGGCAAGGGGTTGGTTTCAAACTCCGATAATGAATTAATGACTTTGGAATATGACAACTCAAAAAGTAAATGAAACATTGAAAGGGGCAGCAACTATATGGCAGTTGTTATTTGGTATCGGTTCAACTGTTGTATCTGTCACCGTCTTTCTGCTTATGATGAAGGGCGATGTAAATGCTGCTAAAAAGGATATTGAACGGCATGACAAGCAGATTGAGAGAATGACCGATCAAATACAGGACGGACAACGGCAAATACTGGATGCTATTAATGAGTTGAAATTACAGTTGAAGGATAAACAGGATAGAAAATAAAAACAAACAATATGGACTATACAAATCTTATTCTTTTCGCATTAGGGCTTTTTGGTATTCTCATTCACAACCTGGTAAAGGTCAATGAGATCAACCGTAAGAATAACGGTGACTTTAAGTTTGCTCCGTTTATCCGGTTAGAGTGGCCATCCATCAGCCTTTCCCTTTGCGTGGTGGCGGTGGTACTTATTGCAAAGCATGAAGTAAAACAGCTTGAACAAGTACGGGAGTGGTTAGGATTGTTCTTTGTGTTTACCGGATATGCTGCCCAAAGCCTTGTGTATGCGGTGCTCGGTAAAGCAGAAAAGAAGCTAAAAGACAATGACCAGGCATAAACTGATATGGCTCTCCATCTTCGCCCTGCTGGTAACGCTGCTGGGGGCTATCATCATATTCTTTAGTATCAAATGAAATTCATCAAAGACAATATAACTCCCTTGCTACTGATAGCTATTGCCGCTATTCTGCTGTTTATGCTTATCCGTAAGAAGGAGCCGGTTATTAATAACGATGCGGTGATAAAGGCAAAGGACGAAGCGATCGCCGCCAAGCAGGAGTTTATTGAATACCTGAAAGAAGATAATGCGTGGATGGATAAACACATTCAGGAACTAAAGCAAAGAGATTCTGTACTGATTAGCCGGATAACGGCCAACCAGCCAAAATATACAGCCAATGAAAAAAAATATAACGATATACCTGCTGCTGTTGGCAATCTTGACAAGCATCAGCTTCGCCGGGAGTTCGCAAACTACTGACACCGTTTGCCTGCCGGTGGCCGATGCTAAGAAGGTGCTGGCCGATGCAAAGCAAAAGCCGGTATTGCTTGAAAGGATTGCATTACTCACAGATGATATCCGGTTGCTCAATGCCCGGATAGCGGTAAAGGACAGCCTTATCAATACCTATGTGGCGAAGGACGGAAATAACCAGGCAATCATTAAAGCTCTGGAAGATCAAAAGGGCATAATGGAAGAGCAGCGGAAACTTTTTGAAGACCAGGTGAAGGGCTATGAAAAGCTGCTGCGCCGGGAGAAAAGGAAACGATTTTGGACGGCTGTGGGTGGTACGATGACCACTGCAGCTGCATTGTATTTATTCATTTCAAAGTAAGAGTATATGGCTCGTGACAGACCTGTACCAAGATGTCCTAATTGCGGGAAGAAAATTGCTAAACCGGTTTATTTAGACCAGTCAAAAACCCCAATTATGAAAAGATTGATTGGAGATACGTTTATACGGTGGGATTATATAAAACATGTTTGTACTAAAAAAATAACAATATGAAAAAACTAATCTTATTCGCTTTTGTTGCAGTGCTTCTTACAGCCTGCGGCACTAATAAGCCAGACAACAAAGTTTATGGTACCGATTCTCAGCAAGTGGGCTGGGAGCCGCAAGGCCCCGGTAAAGATCCTGCACCGGTGATCCTGGAAACAGTAGGGCTAAAACCGACATGGGGACAGGCTAATCACATAGCCAGTCTCCGGGGTGATCATACTATCTGGAATATTATTGGAGTGATCCTGCTGGCTTTATTAGTAGCAGGCATTTACGGTGCAGCAACAGATGCAAAGTGGTTTCCTAAACTTGACCCGAAAGCACTTGGTGCTATTCTATTTGTTATCGGGGCATTGTGTATTACTTCCTTCAAATGGCAGGCAGCATCAATTATGTGGAATAATTACAAGTTTGTGCCAAAGCAGCAATATGAAAAAGCTATGAAAGAAACAGGCAGCACAAAACCAATATGGGATAGCCTGACAAATGGGTGCCACATTACCTGGGGCCCGTATAACTGTTATAAATGATCTGGTTCATCCAAATATTAGCCATTCAATTTGCTATCAGCCTGGCAAAGCATGATGCACCGGCGGTGTCGCAGTTTGAGCATTACGGCCTTGCTAATAAACAGATGGCAAGGTTTCACCGCTACGGCTGGTGGGCTAAGCTGCTGTTTTGCCTGGTGGCCGCTATCATTCCGGCGCAATGGCCCAATACTGATCTGCTGGCTATTGCTGTTCGTGGATTGATGGCCGGGCTGTGGGTTTACCTGGTGTTTGACCCGGCATTGAACTTATGCAGATCACCCCGTCGCAAGCTGCTTTACCTGGGCTTGAATGATGCAGATGGCCGGTTTTGGAATGGCACCTTTGGCAGACATGCCGGTGTGTGGAAGGTGATAGTGCTGGGTGTAGTAATTGCGGGTATTAATTTTTTAAATCACTTTTTATGAACCGTCCTAAACTGGTATTGGAAGAAGTAATGGAGCTGATCAAGTCGGCTCCGGCTAACCTGGAGACTGCAATGGCTGCTTATGTGAAGCTGAACCGTTGCTCAAGCTTGGAGGCTGATCAGTATTTGGCTAAATACAGCAAGGCTTACCATGATCCGATTAAAGTGATCGGCATTCGTGGGTATTACAAGAACTCGATGGGAGAGCCGGATCAGAATGACCGTGGCATTTATGATGATGCAATGATTGTGATCGGGCCTAACTACTTCAATACGTTTAATGCCAATACTGACCCGTCACGTTACGAAAAAGGGATCGGCATGATCTTACCAGGCTGGCACTTGTATAAGCCAGGTAAGCATGGTATATCCGGCCCTCGGCCTTACCCGGCATTTCGCCCGGCCAGTGTTGATGAGTCGGTGCCTGGTCTGAGAGATGGCCAGTTTGGTATTAAGAAGATCATCACCCCTAATATTCACTCTGGCGGTGATGTGAGTGTGAACAGTAAGGCTTGCCAGACCGTGAAGAAATCTCAGTGGCTGGAATTTCAGCCAACGATCTACAAGATGCTGGCAATGGAAGGCCAGCGGTTGTTGCCGTATTTGTTGTTGGAGAACAGGTAATGAAAAGTCTATTTTTCTCATAAGCAGTTGGTTTTTTGGTATATAA
>ERZ761592.490-NODE-490-length-11258-cov-5.678479_pt1 | contig 11258 bp, 14 predicted proteins | sample MGYA00433095_ERZ761592 | MGnify/ENA primary metagenome ERZ761592 (study PRJEB28899, sample SAMN03785554) | bioreactor sludge metagenome | biome: EBPR Sludge; feature: EBPR Bioreactor; material: 0.22µm filtered reactor supernatant | place: Saint Lucia: Queensland... | reverse complement strand
GTGAACATGTCCTCGGCAAACTGGAGATCGGTGGAACTGAGGCGCTTGAATGAGCGGGCCTCCTTGTAGGCTTCCCATGCCGCGTGACGGTCGCACGCGGCCCCACGGTAGAGGCAGAGTCGGCAATCCTCCTTCATGTCAGGACTCTCTTTCTTCCTTGCGAGCCAGTCGGCGTGCTGCGTTCTGCTGGTTGGTCCGCGCCTGTTGCCGATGCTCCACTACAGCGGGCTCCATGTAGACGATACGACCGTTCTCAACGGTCACCTCGACTTGGTTAGGCTTGGACAGTTCACTGTTCTGAATGCCGTAGTTGACTGCGGCGTCCGTTGCCGTCATGTAGGAGGTTCCGTCATCGAGTCGGACGAGCCAGCGGGGATTGCCGTTCACGCTGGACCGGCGACGTTCGACGGCCTCCACTACTGCGAGCTTCTTCATGCGTTCCCCCTACGCGGGTTCTTGTGCTCGAAGGCCTGCACGATGCTACGCGCTTCGAGGTACTTCAACTGCTCGGCGTCGGGGTTGATCCAGCCGCACTCGAACTGTTCTGCGAGGTCAACCTCCAGGTCACGCCAGTTGACGTAGTTATGACCGGCTGCGTACTCCTTGATTGCACTCACGATCAGGGCGAACATCGCGGCGAGAATCTCCTCGCGGTCGTCCTCGTCGGCGGGCATACCTGATCCCTTGAGTGCGAGGGCCTTGAGCTCCTCGATGTATTCGACCGATGCGCCTCGTTCGTTACGCTCGTCGCTGTAGTCAGACATGATGCCTCCCCTTCGGGGGTTAGTGGTTTGGGTTTGTTCTGGTGAACAACACTAAGCTTACCACAGGTGTAAGCCTAATGCAACTCATCAGCGCCAGGGTGATTTGCCTCTCGTGGAAAGTGTCTTGACTGTGATCAGAACACGCGGGGCGACGTGCTCTCGGGACTTGTTGAACCTGTCAACGGTCACGGCCAGATGGATTCCGCAGACCATGAGGTTATTGGACATGGGCGACATCTGGACCCAGTACTTTGCGGGCTTGCGGCACACATTGCCTGATTTGGTGATCGCCTCGCACATGTCAGCCTCCGTAGTAGTAGTCGGACTGGTCGACCCAGTGCTGGTGAACGGCATCGGCCTCGGCGTAGTCGGCACGGGCCTTCTCCTCGGGCAGCGTCATGTCCTCGCCGTAGAACATGGCCCAGATCAGGCCGTTCTCGTCCTCTCGGGTGATGTACCAACCCGGCACGAGGAACTCTCCCTCTTTGCCGAGGACGAGGACCGGATCGCCACCTGAGGCGACGTACTCGTGAACCATCCCACTGGTCACGTTGACCAGCTGGACGAAACCGACCGGCGATTCCGTGTCGCCAGTGTACTCGACTACCTCATCGAGGTCAAGGCGCTTGAAGAACTCGTCGGACTTGCTGGACACAATGCCGAGCGAGCGCTCGTAATGTGCGGGGTTCGCGGTGGTCGGCATATCAGGCCACTCCCTCGCTGAAGTCGATCGGCTTGCGACCGTAGGACGAGGTGCAGTGGAATCGGTGGCGACCGTTCTCGTCGCGGACCTCGACCCAGCCATCGGCAGTGTAGCCGATGATCGTGTCGTATCCGCCTCCGTACGAGTCGTACGTCTCGCCCACGATGTAGCCGAGATTGAGGATATCTCGCGGATCGCGCTTGGTCAGGAACTTCATGATGATGCCTCCCGTTCGGGGTTTGATTGAACTTGCAACACCTAGCCTAGCACAAGTCTAGGCAAGATGCAACTAGTTCAGGAATCGTAGTCGAACTCGAAGACGACGAGGTTTGCGCCGTCAGGGCTGTTGGACTCGTATTTGACGGCCCAACCGTGGCAGAGGACTCCCGTTCCGGGTCCGAGCCCGTAGAACTGCTCGATCCCGGCTTGGATCAGTCCGGCGAGTGCCGAGTTGCCGGGATCGTCGCATCGCCGGACTATGCGGACGACGGAGTGCTCGTCCGAGTCGAGGATTGTGAACTCGACGGACTCGTGGGCAGTGCCGGTGAATAGGACTGTGGCGGTGAACGTTCGCATCACAGCGCCACCTCCGAGAACACGATACCCTCGTAGTTGCAGGCAGCGCAGGTGCCGGGCTCGAAGGTCATTCCTTCGTCGCCCATCTCGGGCACCCAGCCGTTCACGAGGGCGAAGTCGGCGGCGCACAGCGGGGTTTCGTTCGGGGTGTTGTTAGACAGGTGTGACATGGTACGGCCTCCCATTCGGGGTGTGTGGTGAATCCTACTGATAGTTGAACACTACCATGAATGACACCCAGGTGTCTAGGTGTCAAACAAACTAGTGTGACCTAATTGTCGTACCACCACGGACCTAGGTCAGGTTAGTCATACCGTTCGGTTTGTGTGTGTGGTGGTATCTAGGCTAGCCGATCTAATAGCAGGAATCACGAGAATCATGGTATGCCACGATTCAAGACAGCGCATCCTACGTTCGCCATACTAGCCGCCGGTCCGCTACCTATTCGTCCTATCACATACTAGGCACCAGTCGTACCGTCGGCATACCGACTACAGGTGTCGTTCAGATCTAGGGTGGATTAGTCACCCGGCACACAGGGTACAACACGCCCTGTACTGTAGTGTCATGAGATCGGTCCCGTCGTGCGCTGGGTTGTCGTCCGATCCCTATTTGGTTGTGATGCTATGCCTATCCTAGCGCACAATCAACGTGGTGTCCAGTCGTGTCCTATGGCGGGGGTTTCCGCTACGCCTATGCGATTATCACGGTATAGTTCCCAGGTGTTTGACTAGGTGTTGTTTAGTTGATGTGAACAATCTACCACGCTAGGCCTAGGTTGTCTAGTCGTTTGCTAGGCCTATTTATGTGCGGGTTACTACCTATGTCCCATGACAATCATCGGTAGTTAGGTCAGCGAGGCCCTACTAGGACATGCTACACCTAATGTCGCGAGGTGTGTTCACGATGTGCGCTATGGAATTGACAATGTGCGTATTCTAACCCAGATGTGTCGAGGTCGTTGACCACGATGGTCTAGGTTGAATCGTTCGTGCTAGGCACAACACTAATGCATGGAAGTCGACCCCGTCAACCCACCTAGGCCTAGATGTTGTGTGATCCACGTCACATTCCATTCTGGTTATCCACAGGGTTATACACACCTTGTGGATAACCAGTCGTCACATGGGTGCCGATAGGTCACGCTATCGGCCCATGTGTGAATACTTTCATGTGAGGTTAGGCTACCCTAACACCTGCCTCGGCGGACCCAATAAAATCGGCGCCCCCCTCCCTCCGCCGTTCGCTCTTCATCCTCCGCGTACATATCATTTTTTCTGACACTCAAGTATAGGTCTACTGACTGGTTTTGTGCGCGTATTCGTAGGGTCTACACGGCCAATCGGGGGTTAAAGTAGGATCTATACAAGAAATCTCCCTAAATGCCCAATTTGTCTCCCTAAATACATAGATTTGTCTCCCTGATATATATACCCCTTTTTTGTTGGTATTCTAGTATATTCTGGTGTTTTTCTGTATCAGTATGGTCCTTTTCGGGAGACATTAAGGGAGACACGATTTTTGTTGGAATGACGGGCAATATCCCTGGCCGTGCAATTTAGGGAGACACTTTTCCGACCCCCGTTTAAACTAGGCCTATCGCTTTCACGCATAAGGGCCAGTTGGATCGGTCAGTACCAGTATTCCCCATCCTAGTCCTACCTATAAGACGACTCATGTCAAAGTCTATCGAGGATATATATATGTGAGTATGGAGATATAGAGAGGGGGAGGGGGGGGTGTGTAGAAAACGTCTCCCTAAAATCGCTTTCGTTGGAATTGCAACGAAAAAGCGTCTCCCTAAATTGCCTAACGGGAGACACAGGGCCATTAAAGGGAGACAATCGGGGCATTTTAGGGAGACACGAAATCGCCCCACGGCAATTTAGGGAGACACCACTTAGGCCTACCTTCGCTAGGCCTATCGACGGCTCAGGAGCGACCGGTACTCGGGCGGAAACGGCCTATTCTGCTAGGTCTAGCGGGTGAGATATGCCTAGGAAAAGGTAGGCCTATCAACGTAGGCTATTTCTATTGGGCCGGATGATAGGCCTAGCAGAAAGGGTGTTTTTCGGTCCCGCATGGAGGACCTGACTCGTGGCTGCGGGATCGTAACTTCGTGGCGATCTACCCGCTTAATGGGGTAAGATTTGCCTAAGTGATATGATAGGGGAGTGCCGATAGCCAGCCAGGTTTGCCTGGTGACCTTTTTGTGCACGACTTGTTAGCGGGATAGTGCGGGTGGTTGACAGGGCCGGGGTGCCTGGGCTATAGTAGACCTGTGGCCGACACCGAGGTGTCCCCGATGCTCCGCTAGGGCGCGATCGTTCAGACTTTGTCCAGCTGAACGCCTAGCGTATGAGCGAGAACGCCCCCGTCAGGCTTGATGCACCTGACGGGGGCGTTCCACTTGCTGGGGCTACAGCGCCTTGACTTCGTACTCCGCCTCCACCATGAAATGATCGGTGTTGAGCTTGAACTGCTTGTCGGTGAGTACCCGTGCGCTGACGCACTTCACCCGGCTGCTGTTCTTGTCTCGCGCGATGAAGTCGATGGGCCGACCGCTCGGGACGGTGCCGGGCCACTTCTTCAGCTCGTCCCAGCAGGTGATGAACGATGCGAGATTCTGGAAGATGTTGTACTTCTTGTCATCTCGATTCGCGTCACCGCCGAGGAAGGTGCTGTGCTTGAGCTGGCGACGGCGGGTCAACCACTGCTGCAACACGCGGAGGTACTTGCGGTCACTGGCGAGCTTCTTGTCGGTGTTCCCGGCGCTCGCAACGGTCAGGAAGTGGACTGATCCGACCGAGAACTTGCCGTAGGCCGACCCCATGTTCCAACTCAGCCAGACAACCCCTTTCTGGCCGTGCGGCTGTTTGGCCTTCTTGTTGCCGGGAAGGGCGAAGCGCCGCCCGATGGAACCGCCCCGGTAGATCAGGCTCTTCTTGACCGCAACCCAGGTGCCGTAGCCAGTGACGGTGGCGAGCTGGTAGCCGAAGTGATCGGCCCACTTCTTCATGAAGACCCGTGACTCGGCATTGGCTTCGGTGCCGGTGAGCCAATCGTAGCCTTGCGCGAAGATCTTCCTGTAGTCGGCGTCCTTCTCCTGCTTGGTGTCATCGACCTGCATCGAGATGTGTGCAGTCTTGAACTTCGCCGGGGGGCGCGTGGCCTTCTTGCTCATACTTGCTCCTTCAGTTCCTTGAGGATGGTTTGTTGTGCGGTTCGTACACGATGCCGGATGATGACGTTGAAGTACTCCAGTACCGGATCGTAAACCCGCTCATCCCGCAGCTGAAGCGGCGTTGGAGCGGTGGTATTGCGGCGGGGGTGCTCGCGGTTTGCCTTACGGCAAAGTGGGCCACGACAGCCCTGATTGTAGGTGCCGGTGTTGTGGTGCTGGCGGCCTGAGTATTCTTCCTCCATGACCTCCTCGATGACCTCCTGCCAGAGTTCGCGGCAGCGGTCGTGGTAGAAAAGGTCTTGATCCTCCAGTGCGGCATTGAAGATGTCGCTGGGGATTTCCGGCATAGCGAGTTCGATACTCATTCTCCCACCACCTTGTACCGGATAGCGGGACGTCCCTTTACGATCTTTCCCTCCGGTGGCTTGTCCAACTCGATGATATCGAGCGATGTCATCACATCGAGCGCCTTCTTGATCTGCTCGAGGCTGTAGTTCTTTCGCTTCGTGTACCGAACCAGATCTGAAGGAGTGCAACCCCGTCCCGTCCTCGACTGGTGGCGCTCAATGTGCCGCTGGACTTCCGTCATCACGTCTTGCATAACAGTGATGCCGATATTCTCGTTCAGAATCGCGTAGCAGTCGATGACGTACTGGAACAGAATCCTGACGGCCTTCACTACCTCGAGTGGGACCTTCTCCTTCTTGAGGTTGATCGTCAGGAGCAGCATCATCTTTTTGGTGAACAAGTCGATACGCTTCAGGAGGTCCGTTTCGTCTTTCAACTTGGTCGGCTCGATATTGGTTCGGAAGAACGCTGAGTAGAACTCGTATGCGTCATCCTCCATCTCGATCGAACGCTCGAACGACCCCCACCCGCGAACCTCGTTGAGCTTCACGACGGCCTGATCTAGGTTGATTCTGATATCCGAACGCGCACCGCCCAAAACTTCGATTTGCTTTGATGGGCCACCCGCGAATATCCACCGATTCAAAAAGCCGCTGCCGGTATCGGTGCGTGATAGCAGGGTTCTGATGGCTTTCGGTTGGGTGGATGCCGTGATTGAACAGAACGGCTGGTGAGCGATGAAATCGCCCCGCTGGAGACCACCGATGCGAACGCTGTTTGAGGCGTCTGCAAGCTGCATGATGGTTGGCTTGAGGCTCGAGCCCATGCGATTTGCTCGTGCAAGAAGTGCCGACATCTCATCGAAGTCGACAATGCCTGTGACGGGCTGAAAACCAAGACTTGTCTTGTTGTTTATGGGGTCCTTGCCTTCGTACTGGAACTGATGAACCAAGTATTCACCGGATGACGGAACGGGAACAATCTTGACACCCGAGGTAGCGGTGCCATCTTCGCGGTAGGGTGCCGATTCACGGAGTACATGGTCCAGATGTCCGCGTGACCGGCTCTTGCCGGTTCCGGTTGCGCCAAGAATGCAAAGTAGGAAGTTCCCGTACACCGGGCGAGTGTCGTCCAGTGTGACCTTTCGTCCTACGACGAGCCCAAGAGCCAGTAGAGCGTGCCAGAAGTGGTATTCCTCGGGGGAGTCATCGTTCGTGCAAGCCTTCATGTACTCGTAGACGAACGTGTCCTGGGGGACAATCTTCTTCCAGTCGATCGTAGGGTAGTTGACTACCTCAAGATCCTCTTCGTCGGCGTAGAGGTAGGCTACGTTTCCGGGTTCACCATCTTCAATATCTTCAGCATCAGCTGGATTTCCAGCATCAGCAGCTTGTGTGTCAGCTTGTACTGGAGGTTGAGGGACCGTTGGAGGTGGAGTTTGAGGAACCTGTGGAGCTTCTTCCTCGATCCATGAAATCTTGCCACCAGCGACCTCCTTTGTCCTGTAGCCGAACGATTCGGCCATCTGTAGTCGAAGCTTGGGGAAATACTCACGATCACGATACCCCGGACGGGGGTATCCAAAGGCGATTGCGGCGAGATCGTGAATGTCGCCGCCCTCGTAGCACTTTCCGCAGAACCACGTTCCGTCAGACTTGAACCAAGCGTTATAGTTCGGCGGCGGATCGGCGTGATCAGGCAGCGGGCAGGAGATGACGTTGCCGTCCTCCTTGGTCTGAACGGCCTGCATCTTACCAATCCACTTGTTGTACGCCTGTACGAACGTGATTCCGTCAACAAGGTTGTCAAGCGCCTTTTCGTCGTCCGTGAGTTCGCGCCCACCGAGGTCGGGGAGGAGTACGTCTGCGCTCCACTCAGGTTCGGGCTGTGCCGCTGGCGGTTGCTGAACAACAGGAGGCTTGATTACCCCCTTGCTCGCAAGTTCCGCCTCCCTCTGGGCAAGCCTTGCCTCGAAGTCAATCGGCTCATTCACCACTTCGCGAAGTCCTCTCGCTCAAAAGACTTCCGGTGATTGGCACGGTTGTTGTATAGCCATCTGGACATGGCGAGATCTCCGTCTGGTTTGCCCATCGAGATGTATTCTTCGTCGCCGACACAGAGGCAGTTGCACGAGACATGCACGCCTCCTTCGCCATAAAAGAATACAACTTGATGTGGAAGATTTGGGTCCCTTAGTGTTACAGGGCGGGGAAGTTTCTTCAATTCTCTTTCCTGCTACTGGTACGGGTCTCCCTCGGTCAACAGTCTCACCGGATCGGGATGAGGCTGCATCACGCCGGGCGGCGTGGTTAGGTCAAGAAAAAAGGTCGGATCTGGTGATTTCAGATTCCGACCAAGTGGGAGTCGTACCAGGTTGCCGAGGTCTTTGCCATCGAGGCTGTCCTGTTTGGGGTAAACTTCAAGACTGAAGTTTGGGTAGCCAAGGAAAGGGTCATCCAGTGAGTACTTCCACTCCTGCTGGCCGCGGGCCAGTTCCCACTCCTGGGAGGCATTGAGAACGAGGTTTGCGGCACGCCTTGCGACCGCTGCCTGAACCGGCGTCTCAAAGAATCCGTAGACGTGAATGCCCTTGTTGCCCGAGTAGGCAGCTGCACACTTGATGCCGAGGTTCTCCTGAATGCCCGAGACAAGCTTCCTTGCAAGCATTCCCATCTGGAGCTTCAGCCAGTTGCGGGAAGGGTGAGCTCGGTCCGCCCAGCTCGACCTCGGATCGAAAGCGACAGGCGCAGAGTGCTGTTCCCACTCTTCCTCGGTGAGGACAGCGCCAGTCGTTGGGGTCGGAATGTAGTAGCCGGTAAAGTTGTCGTCATTCGACTTGAGGTCGATGTCGAAGGTGAATACTCGGCAGTTGTCCTCGTGGTCCAGAAGGTAATGTCCGTAGGTCGACAGTCCTTCCAGGTGTCTGTGAAGATGTGGAACAAGGAATCCCAGTGGAGCATCTTGTCCGAGATGCTTCATCTCGCGGTCAGGCATGTAGATAACACGGTCGCGCAGCGCGATCTGCACGGCCTTGATGTCACGCCTTTGGATAAACCTTTTTCCGATGAGCAATGCAAGTTCTTGATTCAAGGTGATGCCCTTCGATGCTGATGGGGAGCGGCAAGATACTACTATCCTACAGGGGCCGGGTGGGTTTGGTCAACTATTCACCCCCCGCCGGGGGCAATAGTAGGTAGATTTTTTTTCGACTGATTCGAGGCAAGAGTCATGGATTTAACCCGATAGTCGGAGGTGCTTCCTTCGTCATAGGGTCGTCGTGCTAGGATGCACTCCATGCCCGCTGCCGAGAGGATTGCCTTATGACCGAAGTATGGTTTCGCAATCCCCATAACTACATCAGAGAGCTCGCTGAAGTAGGAGTAGCAAGAATCGCTTGGGATCGTGGCCTGTGCGTCAAGCGCAGGATTGATCCCCTTAAGCACGCTGCTGCCTACTTCCCCGACAAGGACTGGCGAGTCCTCCTCGTGGGCGAGCAGGGCACTGCCGAGTACGTCAAGGCAAACTGGGATAAGCCTGTCGGGGTTTACCCAACGTGGGATGCGTCGGTTGAGAATCTAGAGCTTCTCGAAGAGATGATGGAGTATCCCATCGGCGAGGACGCTGACGCCTGCAATGACCCAACCGTCTCGGACGACGAGCGTCCAGTCATGGGACAGGAGCATCGAGTTGTTGTCATCAACACCCCCGCAGCTGGAACCGGAGCAGGGCGAGCGCTTATTCGCAAGCTCAAGGAACTCCAAGAGGACTACCCCCAGTGCAAACTTCATATCCACGGTTTGTACAGCTGGCGGATATCTTTTGGGATGGGCTTTGGGGCGACTGACGTTGATCCTCGCACGAACGCTGGAAAGGGTAAGGTTACGCTTCCCAGCGGCAAGGAGCTCCTCGCGGAACGGACAGTAGCGGTCCCTCAGTGGGTGACCATGCTTGGCATGAAGCCGATCGACCTTACTCGTGAACCACGAAACCGCTGCATCTACAACATCAAGTCGGCCATTTGGGCGTCCGAGAACTACATGGAGAATGTAGCCTTCGCGTCCCGACAGGCAACCGTTGCAGCCTTGAAGAGTGCTGCACCGGACATCACAAGCAAGTCCGTTCCTGTGCCAACCGTGAAGAGCAATTCGCCTTTCACGAAGCCAATGGTGGCACAGCCGACGGACAAGATTAACTGCGACAGCTGCAGTCTTCAGAACAATTGCAAGTACTATCGACAAGGGAGTGTGTGCTCAGTGCCAGGATCAGAGCCAGCCGAGCTGGCAAAGCACTTCAACACCCGTGACGCGGATCAGATCATCGACGGACTCGGAACACTCCTCGCACTTCAGGCTCGCCGCCTGGATCGTGGTGTTGCAGAAGAGAATCTGTACGGCGAACTTGATCCCGAAGTCACCAAGATTGCAAACCAGTTGTTCACAAACGGCAGCAAGCTGGCAAAGCTGATTGATCCACAGAGGTTCTCGGGTCCCAGTGTGCAGGTCAATGTGAGCCAGGGTGGAGCGGCTGCGGTTCAGGCAGCAACGCCGAATCAGGTGGTTGGCTCTATCGTGCGCGAGTTGGAGATGCGTGGCATTCCTCGCGGCGAGATTACACCTGAGATGGTCTCCGGCCTTCTTGCTGAAATGGCAGGAGCGCAAGCGGCTCCGAAGATTATCGAGGGAAAGGTGCTAGGTCGTGACGACTGAAGAATGGCTACAGTTGGCCCGATACTTCAATCTGGCCTGGGCAAGTGTTCTCTTTCTCTCGCTTGTGTACTTTGGGGTACTTGATGTTGTGCTGAATCGCCAGTGCAAGAATCATCACAAGATTCGCGAACTCGAGCTCTGGGCCTTGGCGGCGTTCGCCGGGATCATTGCGATCATCTTCAGTCTGTCGGAAGTTCTGATTCGCGGGACCGAGCCCGGTTGGCGAGTCCTCTCCTTCTGGCCGTACTTTATCGTCACGACGGTTGCCCTTTGTCATGGTGCAGTTCGAGTTCATCGTCATCGACTTGCAGTAGCAAGGGGCGAGTGCCGGTGACATCGGCGGTATGGGACCAAGCGAAGATTGCAGCCGACCTCCAGTGGCTGCAGGATCATCACTGGTTCAACGAGAAGCCTGCTTCGATCGAAGAGTTTCTCGGTCCCGACTATCTCAATATTGCATCAGGCATTCGGCCCGGCGTTCGCGCCGAGCTTATTGAGCTTTTTGGGACAGAGGCCAATGGCAAGCGAATTGCTAAGTACCGTTGGGGTATGTTCACAGGTGCCATCGGTATCGGCAAGACGACGATGGCATCTGTGATCCTGCCTTACATGGTTCACTGGGTTCTTTGCCTCAAGGACCCGCAGGGCTACTTCAATCTTCTTCCGGGCTCTCGTATCGCGTTCATGATGATGAGTACTTCCGAGGACCAGGCAAAGGAGACGGTGTTCGGAGATGTAAAGGCTCGTATTCAGTACTCGCCTTGGTTCCGAGATAACTTCCCGTATGATCCCGACTTTAAGAATCAGATTCGATTTGACAAAGACATCTGGATTCTTCCCGGCAGCTCCCAGGAGACATCGTTCGAGGGTTACAACATTCTTGGCGGTATCCTAGATGAGGCTGATTCACACAAGGTCACACAGAACAAGGACTACGGCGACGACGGCTGGAATACGATCAACGGTCGTATTGATTC
>ERZ761592.487-NODE-487-length-11310-cov-103.357086_pt1 | contig 11310 bp, 7 predicted proteins | sample MGYA00433095_ERZ761592 | MGnify/ENA primary metagenome ERZ761592 (study PRJEB28899, sample SAMN03785554) | bioreactor sludge metagenome | biome: EBPR Sludge; feature: EBPR Bioreactor; material: 0.22µm filtered reactor supernatant | place: Saint Lucia: Queensland... | reverse complement strand
GAGGAGAACCGCGACGTCGCCGGCGCGAACTACCCGGAGATGTATCAGAAGCTCCGCGCGCGCAACGATGCGGTCGAGGGACCGGCGATCGCCGATCAGGAGACCGGGCGCACGGGTGGGCGGCCGGCGGCCGATCAGGTGCATGGGGCCATCATCCGGCAGGAAAGCGGCGGCAATCCAAACGTCGGCAACAGCACGGACGGCGCGGTCGGCATCGGCCAGATCATGCCCGACACCTTCAAGCAATGGGCGAAGCCCGGCGAGGACATCAATAATCCGCGCGACAATTACAACGTCAGCCGCCGGATGATCGACCACTACTATAAGCAATACAACGGCGACGCCGCGCGGGTGGCGGTGGCGTATTTCTCCGGCCCCGGCAATGTCGCGCCCGAGGGCTCGCCGACGCCGTGGAAGAAGGACCACAGGGACGGGAACGGCAAGTCGGTGTCATCCTACGTCGCGGACATCCAGAGGCGCCTCGGCGACGGGCAGGGCGGCATGCGCGGCCCCTTGCCGCCGAAGTCGGAAGCATTTGAGCGCATCTTGCAGCGCACGGTCGGAAATCCCGGCTTGCAGCAGCAGGCGCTCGCGCACATGAACCGCATCTATGCGATCTACCAGTCCGATGCGGCGCAGTTGCGGGCGGACCTTGTGCAGCGCCAGCAGGACACGCTCACCGAAGCAAACCGGAACGGCGCGCCGAAGCAGCCGCTTGTGCCGCAGGATTTCGTCGACGCCTACGGTGGAGACACCGCGACCGCGATGAAGGCATACGACAACTATTCCAAGGAACTGAAACTCTACGCGGACAAGAACACGCTGAGCACCATGGCACCGGATCAGGTCGCCGAGATGGTGAAGCGATACGAGCCGCAGCCCGGCGCCGAGGGCTTTGCGCAGGACGCGCGCCGCGCGAATGAATTGGCGACGGCTTACAATCAGCTTATCAAGGAGCGCGATCAAGACCCGGCGGCCTATGCGCTCGCGCGGCTTCCCGCAGTGCAGGAGGCCTACCGCGTGATGACCGACATCCAGAAGGATAATCTCGCGTCGCCGGAGCAGAAGCAGCAGGCTGCGCAGCGCTTCGCCGAGGTGACGATGCAGGAGCAGGGCCGGGTGGGCGTACATCCTGCCGACCGCGCGGTGCTGCCCAAGGCGGTGGTGCAGGAAATCGGGCTCGACATCATGAAGCCGGCGGCCGACGGCCAGCCCGCGAATATCGCGCAGAACATCGAAAAGCAGGCCCAGCTATGGGGGCGGTACTGGCCGCAGGTCTACCGGCAAATCCAGAAGGACGCGAGCCCGGTGGTGAGAGTGCTGGGCTCCGGCGTGAAGCCGCAGGCGGCCTCGATCCTGACAGCGCTCGCGCCGATGAAGCTAAGCGACATCCTCAAAGACGACAGCAGCGAGAAAGACAAGACGATCAAGGATGACGTGCTCAAGGCGTTCAAGCCGTTCGCGTCGACGCTCATGGGCCAGGCGGACGGGCTTGCGCTGTTTAACGATTTTCGCGGCCAGGCCGAGAAGCTGGCGGCCTACTACGTCGTCGGCGGCATGACATCATCGGACGCGGCGACGAAGGCGTTCGAGGACATGCTGGGCTTCAAATATACGTTCTATGGCAGCAACGGCATTTTCGGCACGAACTGGAACACGGGTGATCGGTTCCGCGTGCCGAAGTCGGAACCTACGCCGATGGAGCAGATCGTGCGCGGATCGCAGTTGCTCCGCGAGCAGTTGAAGCCGGAGGATTTCGCCCCGCCACGCGACACGATCGGCGGCCTGCGGCCGGACTACCTCGGGCAGGTGAAGCCGAACGCCTACCGCGATGCGGTATGGGTGACCGCGCCCGGCGACGTCGGGCTCATGCTCGTCTACAACGACCAGGCGGTGCGCTCGAAGGACGGGCAGCCGTTCATTCGGACGTGGGAGCAGTTGGGGGCGGCGGCCAAGGGCGAGGCCCCGACCTATTTCTCGCCGTTCCGTGATCTGTCCGGGGCCGGGACGCCGTTCGGGGCGGCCGCTGCGGGCACGCGGGCGATCCAGTCCATGGTGCCGGCGGCTCGCGGTGCGGCTCCGGCCGACTCCCCACGGCCCTCCCCGGCCCCGACCCCGGCTCCGTCGGCCAGCATTCCCGCAGGAACCCCATGACGATCTGGACCACGCCGCTTCTGGAGCGCGAGGATACCGACGTAAAGGACTTCAAGACCGATCTGAGCGGGCGTCTCGGGGCGGAGGCTGCGGAAGCCTGGACGGAATCGCCGTTCGAGCAAACACGCCGGATGGGAGAACTTAGTCGCGCTTTTGGTGATACCACCCATAACCTGAGCACGATGGCGGGGTTCGTGGATCAGGACATCGGTGGCCTTCTCCAGCCCCCGGAATTGCCCAAGACGCCGATGGCGGAGGCGCGCGGCAAGGTGAAGGAGGCGGGGCTGGAGAAAGCCCTGACGCTTCCTCCCGGCGACGAAATCCCGACCCGTGCGCTGGACATCATGATCGAGCGGGCGCGGGCGCGGCAGGAGCGGGCGGCGACCATCGCGCGCGGCCCGGAAGGGTTCATCCCCGGCGCCCTCTCTCTCGGCACGTCGTTTCTCGTCGGTGCGGTCGACCCGATCAACGTCGCCTCGGCGTTTATCCCGGTGGTCGGAGAGATGCGCTACGCCAAGCTGCTGGCCGAAGCAGGCGAGGGAGCGCTGGCCCGCGCGGCTGCCCGGGCTCCGATCGGCATTGCGTCCGGCGCCGTGGGCATGGCGGCCATCGAGCCCATCAACGCCCGCTCGCGGCTCTTGGAGGGCCAAGACTACACGATGGCCCACGCGCTCAATAACCTGATCTTCGGGGCGGCGCTGGGCGGCATTCTGCATACCGGTGGCGGGGCGGTGGCGGACGTGGTGCGCACCCGCCGGGCGCGGCCCATGTTCCCCTTTGGCGAAGGCGAGCCCTACGGGACGGTGCCGCGGTACGAGGACCTGACCCTCCCGTGGCGGCAGGGAGCGGCACAGGAGGCCGCCCGTGCCGGGGAGCCGCAGCCGGTGCGCGGTCCCCTCGACGCCTACCCTGAGCGCTTTGAGGACGCTGCGGCGCGGCTGGAGGGCCGTCCGCTCGCACGCGAGGCGTCAGTCCTCGACGACTTCTCACCGAACGAAGTGGGCGACGATCTCGTGCCGGCGGCGGCTATGGTGCCCGACGACGCCCCGTTCACGCCGATCGTGGATGTGATCGACGACCTGCCGCCCCGCGCTCGCGAGGATGCCATGCGGGCGTCCGTGGCGGCGCTGATCCAAGGGGAGCCGGTGCAGGTCGGGCAAATGCTGGAGATCGCAGCCCAGGTCGATCCCCGGATTGCGGAGAGCATCGAGGTTGGGCGCATGTCCGGCATCGCCGCGGCAGCGGACCTATCCCCGGCCGGACGGGTGGTGTTCGACGACATCCGCCTCCAGCTTTCCGAGGCCGGGATGACGATGGACGAGGCGGCGGCGAACGCCGCTCTTGTGGCTGCGCGCTACGAGGCGCGCGCGTCGCGTCTCCAAGGCGCGGGCGGCACGGCGGAGGACTTGTATCGCGCCGAGGGCGTCCTGGTGCGTCGCAACGACGGGCTCAACGATCCGCTCGACGGCCGCACCCTCGACCAGCGGCGCCGGCCGCCCACGCGCGGCCTGCCCGGACAGATGGACCTGCTCGGCATGGGTCCGATCAGCGACGCGGAGTTGGCGCAGCGGCGCGCGAACGAGCCGATGCGTCCGGGTGTTGCGCAGCGTCCGATGGACGAGGGCCTGTTCGGCGACACGTCGGCGCAGACCGATCTCGTCGACATGGCGCGGCAGAAGGGCGACCGCGAGCTATTCCAGCGTGGCGTCCGTCTCCCTATGGATCAGGAAAGCCGGTACGCGCGCGCTCGCGAGATGGGCTACGACACGAGCGTGATTTGGTATCACGGCGCGCGCCGGTCCGATCGTCTCACCGAAAAGCACAAGATACTCGCCAAGCGCTCGACCTCCGGGCCGATGCCGTATTTCACCAACGACCCGGAGCTTGCGAGCAGCTATTCGACGAAGAAGGCCGACACGTCGCTGGAGGCCCCGGGCGATTACAGCGGATGGTTCAAGTTCAAGGTTCCGGGCAGCCGCTCGACGGTGGACCTCGATCGCGCGTGGTGGTTCCTCCCGGCGGAGGATCGGCAGAAGGCGGCAGAGATCGCGCCGCGCATCACATTTGACGAGGACGGCAGACAGATAGTGCTGGGCGGTCCTGAGACGACGAACGGTATCGGCAGCTACGATTGGGAGATTAAGCAGGCGCGCGGCAACGTGCTCAAGGCTCTCAAGGAGTCGTGGCTGAGCAGCGGCGCGCTGTTCGATCAGGAGGAGAGATTTCTGGACGTGCTGCGCATGGCGGGCGTGCGCGGCATCGAACTGGATCACCCCCATGCCGAAGCGTCCGGCGTGCTGCCGGTGTTCATGAAGATCAAAAACCCGCTCGACACGTCCAACCGTGAACTGCTCGCATCGCTGCTGCCGGAGTTGCAGGCGCTCGCATCGCGCAGCCGGCGCCAGCCGAAGGAAGGCGCGGACCTGTGGGCCAAGTCGGCGACCACGCCACGGGTGTGGCTGGAGCGGTTCGAGGCCGACCTTCGCGATGGCACCACGCATGCATGGACCTCGATCCCCGACGAGGTAACGCGGTTTCTGGAGTCGAAGGGCTTCGACGCGGTGCTCGACAAGAGCAACAAGATGGGCCTCGCCGACAAGGCCGTTGACGTGATGATCCCGTTCCGGCCGGATCAGGTGCGCTCGATCTTCGCCAAATTCGATCCGGGGAGCGATGGCAGCGATCGACTGCTTGCGCAGCGCGTAGAGGACGAGATGCGTGGCCGGATCACCATGTCCGACAACGCGGCGATCATCGACCTGTTCTCGACCGCTGATCGCTCGACCTTCATGCACGAAATGGGGCACCTCTGGCTTGACGAACTCGCCCGCGACGCGGCGCGGACGAGGGTGCCGGAGGGCGTCAAGAACGACATGGACGCGGTGCTGCGGTGGCTCGGCGCCGACCGCGCCGACGCCATCACGACCGAGCAGCATGAGAAATGGGCGCGTGCGTTCGAGCAGTACCTACAGGACGGCAAGGCTCCGACCGAAGGACTCCGCGCGGTGTTCGAGCAGTTCAAGGAATGGCTCACCGCGATCTATCGCGCCGTCATCGGGGCACAGGCTCCGCTTTCCGATGAAATCCGCGGCGTGTTCGATCGGCTGCTGACGCCCGAACAGAAGGCCGAAGCGACGGCTGGTGTGGCGGCTCAGGGCTGGAAGCGCCAGCGCAAGCCCGGCCGCGCCGGCGCCGACGAGGACACATTCAGCATCCTCGAATTTATGGCGGCGCGCGGTGGCATCCGTTCCGACGATCCCATGGCTGCGGACGTGCGCGCGATCTTCGGCGGCAAGAACCCGTTCATCCCCGGCTTCGGTGCGCTGATCCGCAATCCGAAGGAACTTTCGACGGAGGCCAAGATTGGCGGCAAGACGGCCCCGGTTGGGCTCGATCGGCTGCGCGAGGGTGCGGCCGAGGCCGGTTACATGACCTCCTATGGCCACGACGCCATGCAGACCACGACGGTGAGCGATCTGCTGACGCTGATGGAGAGGGAGGCCCGCAGCGAAAAGGTGTATCGTGAGGGCTATGTCGAGACGCCGGCGCAGGAGAAAGCCCGGCTGGCGGCCGAGGAGGATCAGCACCGCGACTTTGCCGAGCGCGAAATCCACTATGCGCTGAAAGACGCCGAGATTGACCCGGCATCGGTCGACCCCAAGACGTGGGACCGCACGGTGCAGATCATGATGAAGGAAGGCGTGGACGATCCGTTCCTCGCCTATGAGCGCGCGGTGATGGAGGAGACGTTCAATGAGCAAGCAACCCATGGGGCGGACCGGATCGCGGACTTCATACCGGGGTGGGACGTCGCTGATGAGCGCCAAGCAGCACCGCAGGCAGGCGGAATTGCTCCGGGCGGCGGGAACCGAGCAAGGGCAGGTCTTGGCGACGCAGCACGACAACCTCGCCAAGATACTGGAGCGCCGCGAGGGGGCGTTTCAGGGGAACCTGGGGCCTCCCCCACAGACGCTTGGAACCGACTCGCCAACGTGACGCGGGACTTCGACGAGCCGGACGTGCTCGCGCGATCGGAGGCGGCGGAGAAGGTGCCTGACCCGAGCGTGATCGAGGCCGATCCCAAGAAGGCGCTGAGCGCGGCGCAGGCCGCTGAGATGGAAGCGGCTGCCATGTTCGACAATGCCGCTCCGTACCTGCCGCCCGATCTTGTCGAGCGCGTGCAGCGGCAACTTGCCGAGGTGGACGCTGCGGTGGCGGACACCGATTTCGTGCTCAAGCGCGGCGCGGCGTGCCTTGCGTCGGCCGTCGGCGTCGGCGCGGTGATCTGAGGGCACCATGGCCAGCGACGATGATTGCCTAGAAAACATCCTGAACAGCATCAAGGATCGTCGCGACCGCAAGTTCGTGCAGGATCGCCTCGACGAACTCGACGAGCGCGCGAGCAACCGCAAAGGCGGGACCTACCGGGAGGCGCTGGGCCAAGCCGCGACTGAGATGTTGCAGGAGGAGGCGGAGCGATCGAGCGTCCGCCGGCGCAACATCCGCATCGACGCGATGAAGTATCGCGACCTCCAGAATTTCGTCTCCGCGGGCGTCGCCAGGGACCCGGTGAAGGGCTGGCACATGGCGCTGGAGGCGAGCCTTGTCGGCATCAACACGCCGCTGTTCGATCCCAAGTCGCGCCATGGCGGGCAGCTTTCGGCGGCCGCGCTGGGGCTGGCGGCGCAGCGCTCGTGGATTGGCGGCGCCGTAGCGGACATGGCGCGGCTCGCCTCCAAGGACCCGCGCATGGAAGGGCTCGACAGCCTGTTCTACTCGCGCAAGATCGAGACGCAGGTGTTCATCGAGCGCTACGAACTTACGCGCGGACCTGCGGGCAATCCCGGACGCACAAACAGCCCGCAGGCGTTGGAGATTGCGAAAATCCTGGAGAAGTGGGATCGCGCGCGCGTTGACGCCCTCAACAACGAGGGTGCGTGGATCAAGGATTATTCCGGCTACGTGACGCGCACGTTCCATGACCCCGACCGGCTGCGGGTGGCGGGGCGTCCTGCCGGCCTGCGGATGATGCCGTACAAAGGCTTCACCGACGCCGACCGCGACGCATGGGTGGCCAAGACGCTTCCGCTGCTCAATGTGCGCCGCACGTTCGGGCCGCAGGCGGCGGACGCGCAGAACATCCTCATGAAGATGTACGGCGGCCTCGTCGACGGCAGCCACCTCGACATGACGATCTACTCCTCCGAACCGACGGTGGCGAACCTTGCGGCCAAGGAGTCGGCGCATCGCGTGCTGCATTTCAAGGATGCGGAGTCGTGGCTGGAATATAACAAGATGTTCGGCCGCTTCGATCCGACTGACGCATGGCTCTACAACATGCGCACGTCGGCAAACCACTTCGGGCTCATGAAGCTCTACGGCTCCAAGCCGCGGGAGACGTTCGGCGAGATCGTGAACTGGGCCAAGAACTCGACCATGGGCACGCCGGCGCACGAGAGCGTCAAGGCGTGGGAGAACGCGCTGGATAATCGGTTCAAGGTGGTGAGCGGCGAGGCCGATCGGCCGGTCGGCAATATGTGGTCAAACATCGTCAACACCGTCATGGCGGTGCAGCGCATGAGCAAGCTGGGCCTCACGCCGTTCGCGATGCTCTCCGACAATGCGACGATCTCGCGCGAGCTTGCCCGGCAGGGCGTCGATTTCGTCACGCGCAACGAGTCGTTTTTCTCCGGCTACTTTCAGGGGGCACAGGGCAGCGAGAAGCGCGAGGTGGCGGAGTTGCTGCACACCGGTATCCTTGGGCGGCTGCGGCAGGTGACGGCGCGCTACGACATCAGTGACGCGCGCCACGGGACGCTCGCAAAGCTGGAGAGCCTGTTCTTCAAGATCAGCGGCATCACCGCCATGACGGAGAACAAGCGGGCCGATGCCGAGCGGATCATGGCCTACTGGCTGGGCAAGCAGCGCGACAAGGCGTTCGGCGATCTCGGCTATCGCGAGTCGACGATGCTCCAGCAGTTCGGGATCGGGCAGAAGGAGTGGGACCTGCTGCGCACCGTCGAGTGGAACAAGGTCGGCAACGAGGTGTATCTGACGCCCGACATCGCCCAGCGCATCCCCGACGCCAACGTGCAGGCATATCTCGCCAGCCGCTCGTTGGCGCCGGAGCCCATGGCGAACCTTACGCCGGAGACGCAAGCGAAGATGGCGGCCGACCGGCTCGATCGCGCGCGCACCGATCTCGCGATGAAGCTGTGGGCCTACTACGCCGAGCGTGGCCAGTACGCGGTGCTGGAGGTGGGCGCGCGCGAGAAGGCGATCATGTATCAGGGCACGCAATCCGGCTCGCCCGTCAACACGGCGCTGCGGCTGCTGCTCCAGTTCAAACAGTTCCCGTTCACCATGATCTCCAAGACCTGGGGCTCAGAGGTGTACGGCGGCGGCAAGGGCATGGATCGCGTCGCCGGCATTGTCGAGTTGATCGTGACGACGACGCTGTTCGGCATGGTCGCCAACGCTCTCAACGACGTCGTGAAGGGGCTCGATCCGACGGCGCGCTACCGCAACAAGCCCGCGCGCGCGATCGCGGCCGGGTTCATCCGCGGCGGGGCCGCCTCGATCTATGGCGACTTTCTTCTCGGGGAATGGTCGCGCCATGGGCAGTCGCCGCTTGAAGCGCTGGCGGGACCGACGCTTGGGCAGGTCGGGCAGGCGTTCGAGATATGGTCAGACATCACGCATCTGCGTGGTGCCGATAAGACGGCTGGGCACGCGCTGCGGTTCGCGCGCAACAACCTGCCGTTCGGCAACATGATCTATACGAAGGCGGGCATCGACTATCTCGTCTATTACCGCCTCATGGAGATGATTAACCCCGGCTATCTGGAGCGCATGGAGCGCACGATGAAGGAAAAGCAGGGGCAGGAGTTTTGGCTGAGGCCCACGCAGGTCTCGCGATAGCCAATATCACGAATTGTTACACTACAGCCGCAGTCGCTTATCGCATCGCGTTGTCGCGAAAGCGTTCAAGAAACCCTTGCGCCAAGCCACCTAGCACTTTTTTCTGATGCAGGATGTGCCTGTGCCGCAGCGAGTTGCGATGCGGAAAATGGGCTGTTCGGAAAAATCGTCGGGACCCGTTTGCTACAATGCGCCCGTGACGTGCAGCAACACGTCACGGGCTGTTTGACAAACGAAGGAGACTGACGATGGCCAAGACTATCACGCTCGACCTGCGCCCGGAAGATGCCGCGCCGATCCTGCGGGAGGCCGCTGAGGAGGCGGCAAAATATGGGGCATGGTGCGACTACATTGACCGGCGCACCGGCAACTGCCCAAGGGAATACGGCGAGTCTTTGGACGATGCACGCAAGCGATGGATGACAAAGTTCCTTCGCGCGAAGCGCGTCGTCGAAGCGTTCGGCGTCGAGTATGAGCCGACGAGCGAGGAGGAGACGATGACGGTCGACCACCCGTGGGTAGGCGGGAAAACGAAGGTGCTGAAAATCCCCGGCATCGGTCCGATCGGCATGCGGTCCGGTTCCAAGCCAGATTTCAGCAAGCCGTTCCCGAGCTACCGCCGCGAGGTTCATGCGGAGGCGTGCCGACAAGCGGCCAAGCGAGTGGTGCGCGCGTGGCGCGCCGCTCTCGCGGAGAGTAAGGCGGCGTAGTAGGATGGGCCGCGCTCCTCACGGGGCGCGGCCTTTCCTTTGAGGTGAACCATGGCTGATCCACCGTTCCCGCCGATCACGGCCCGTAAGCCCGACCAGCGCACGCCGCAGCAGGCTCCGGTGCAGCGCGTGGTCGCACCGCCGTCCACCGCGAAAAAGACGCTCAGTCCTGCTCCGGTTGACGACGGCGGTGAAAACTGAGACAAGGGCGAGCGCCGCATAACCGTCGCCCCCTTGTGGCGCGCCCCGTATCGAGTAACCCCAGGAACCGCCCGGAGATCGCACCTCCGGGCGGTTTTCTTTTTGCGTGCATTATGGCAATGTGCCGCGCACTACGTGAATGCGAGGGGGCAAGTGCGTGGGGCGGGGGCGATCCTGATCGAGGCGTGGCTTGTGCTCGCGCAGCTACCGGGTTCTCCGGCGCTGCCGCCGACCTGCCACGGTTTCATCAATCCAGGATGCTGCTGTACCCACGATTGCTGTTGGCCTATTCCTGCGACCGATCTTGATTCGCTGCCGTTCGGACAGTGGCGCATCAAGGCCACGGGGCAGGAGATGAAGCAGACGGGGTGGAGCCCGGACGGACAGTATTGGCGTTGCGCGTGCCGGCACACTGGCAAGGAATGGGTGCGCGACGTGCAGGCGAGAACAAGCTGCCTCTACGTCCCGCCGCAGTTCATGTGAGGGGACATGCCGATCCGCAAGACCACCAAGCATTTCGTGCTGCACTGTTCGGCGACGCGCGCGATCCAGGACATCGGCGCAAAAGAGATTCGCGGGTGGCACGTCAACGGAAACGGCTGGGCCGACATCGGCTATCATTTCGTCATCCGGCGCGACGGCAGGCTGGAGAAGGGCCGCGCGATCGATGCGGTGGGCGCGCACGTCGCTAACCACAACTCCAACACCCTCGGCATCTGTCTCGTCGGCGGCCTCAACGACAAGACCTATCAGCCGGAAAATAATTTCACCGCTGCGCAGTGGGCGACGCTCAAGAAATTGATCGCCGACCTGCTCAAGCGCTATCCCGGTGCCACTATCCTCGGGCATCGTGATTTCCCGAAGGTCGCAAAAGCATGCCCGTGCTTCGACGCCAAGGTGTGGGCGAAGAAGAACGGATTCCCGGCTGCACCATGATCGGCATTATCGGCATCGCCGTCCTTCTGCTTTTCGTCGTCGGCCTGCTGATGGCCGCGTTCGGGCTTGTGTCCAACGAGGACAACACCGTTGCCCTCGGGCTGATCCTTGTCTACCTCGCCATCGCGATCTGTGCGGTTTGGGGCTTTATCGCGGCCTTCAATTCCGCATGGTCGATGCTCTAACCCATGGAGGCCACCATGCGCCGGTTGCTTATCGTCGCCGCTGCTCTGCTGCTCTTTCCCTTCGCTGCGCTCGCGCAGGACAACACGGTTCCCGTCGGCTCGCTGTTCGGCACCCTCAAGCCCTACGTGGTCGAGATCATTGGTGTGCTCGCCGCGGCGCTCGTCGCCTGGGTCGCCAAGACCGTCAAGGACAAGTTCGGGCT
>ERZ761592.484-NODE-484-length-11508-cov-5.958352_pt1 | contig 11508 bp, 9 predicted proteins | sample MGYA00433095_ERZ761592 | MGnify/ENA primary metagenome ERZ761592 (study PRJEB28899, sample SAMN03785554) | bioreactor sludge metagenome | biome: EBPR Sludge; feature: EBPR Bioreactor; material: 0.22µm filtered reactor supernatant | place: Saint Lucia: Queensland... | reverse complement strand
AATGTGGTATTGCGCGGGGCATGGAAACGTGGACAGATTCAACTGATGCTGAACTTTGGTGTAGGTTTCCTGCAATCCCTTCTCGTAGAAGGGCACTTTCCCATCAGCTAGGAGTCCAAATTTCTCGCGATCCGGATCGATCCCCGTGACGAAGAGTCCCGAATCCTGGGCGAGAGTTACGGCAAGGGTGAGACCGACGAAGCCCAATCCGTATACGTTAACTTCTATGGACATAGATTAGATCCTTGGAGGCTTGAGCAACAGGCGAGTAGCCTAGATTATTCAGGTAGTTTTCAAGGTGCGCGAGGTTGAATGTCCCCCGTTCGAACTGCCGATACTCGATTAGGATGACTGGGCGAGTTCTCTCGATGGTCTTGGCCGCGCCCATGATGGCGTCGAATTCCATTCCCTCCAGATCCAGGAGGAGTAGATCCAGGGGCTGATTGTCCGGATATACGTTGTCCAGGGATACAACGGGGATGGAACCGGAATCTGGCGTAAGGTAGGTTCCCTCACAATTGGCCGCATCTTCCTGCAGTTGGACGCTACGGGTGGTGCGTCCTAGGCCGAAGGGTACGCGGATGATGTTATCGAATCCGCGCGTATTAAGGCAGAGACATTGGAAATTGATGGGGGATGGTTCGAAAGTCCATACGGACTTGAATTTAGTGGCTAGATATATGGGCCACTGGCCAAGATTACCACCGGCCTGTACTACTGCGTCCTGACCCTTCGTCCATTTCAGACAGGCGTCGATGTGCCATGTAGTCGAGAAACGTTGCCGGAAAGAGATGGTATCGGTCGCGGGGGCGTAGAGATCGGCTCCATTGAAGTGTTCAGAGCGCAGCGAGTTCACTAGCTTGAGCATCCATCAGATCCTTGAATTGAATGAATTTCTGAAAGTCGGCCTTGGCGTCGATTCGCGCCTCACTCGATGTTGCATCCTGATACTGCATCTTATGGTGCAGGATGGTTACGCCGGGAATGGGGATCAGGCGGTTGGCCTTGGTGGCGATGGTCTCGACGTAGGTATCGCTGTAGAGGTGAGAGAATTCTGCCGGATAGAGGTGGCCGAAGTGACGGAGCCACGCCCGGTTGACAACGGGGTTCTCCAATTTAGTCCTGCCCTCATTCAACTTGAATACGGTCGGGATATGTTCATAGGGGGCCGCCGCATTCTCGATGAGAGTGTTCCAGTCGGGAGTGACGAACTCCTGATCATCAGAAAGCTGCATAACAAGATCGCCCGAAGCTTGCATTGCCATCTCATTGATAGGGCGAGCGGCTCCCCGTCCCAGGCGCGGACCAACCCGGTAGATACGTTCGCCGATACGACTTTCCAGATACTGTGGAAGTGCCGGATCGTCCTCGTCCAGTCGAATGAGAATCTCAATATTGGAATCCTTGGAGGCGAGTTCAAGTGCGTTGTCAATTACGCGGGCCATGTGATGGGGGCGCCCCCGAGAGGCGCCGGCGAGTGTGATCATTTGCTGTATTCTTGCTGGATACGAGAGATGGTGAGCCATTCCCAACCCCCGGTGGCAACGCCGTCGTCACAGTCGCGGAGATAGAGGAGGCCCTTGGACCACATGGAGTTGGCGGGTCCCGCGTAGGATTCCACCTGGGTGGGGTCGAGGTAGCAGCCGGCCACGAAGGCTTGAATGCGCTTGCCCCCGTTGGAAGTGCGGTGGGATTCATTGAATAGATGGGAGTGCCCCGCGATGCAACTGCGGTATTGCGTCTTGAGGAGATTTGCGGCAGGATACTCGCCGCCGGTGGGCTTGCCCATCAACCCGGAGGTAAAGTAATGCTTGAATTCGAAACCACCCACAGATACGGCTCGGCCGAAGGGAATATATTCCCACCCGTACGTTTCATGTTGGAAGTCTTTAGTGGTGACCATGCCGCCAAGTTCGGGTACAAGATTGACGGCCCGAGCGAGACGCTCGTCATCATGATTTCCACCCAGCGCAATGCGTCGTGGGCGTTTACGGCCGGCGGCCTGCAATTTCATATGGATGCGATCTTTAGCTTCGACCGCGACCGCGATATCCGCCTTGTAGGAGCGCCCCTCGAAACTCTTCGTCTTACGCTGACCGCCCGTAAGGGTAGAACCGTCGTAGGACGAGAGCGATTCCATATCTGCCCAATCCCCCATGTCCACTACGACATCAGGGCGAAGGTCAAGTAGGAGGGAACCCAGCCAGTCGAATCGACGGTTGGATACGGAGGGTTTCGCGTGAGCGTCCCCAATCACTAGGATATTCATGGGCCTAGTATACTGGGTCGAGGAAAATTAGGCCAGATATTCCTTTTCGAAGTCCAGGAATTCCGTGGGTTCGATCTTGACGTTGTGCTTCGTGACGAGATAATTCCACAGGAATGAGGCCCCCTCGTCGCCAACGAGAGATACGTCCATGCCCGACTGCACTACCTGCTGTAGGATCATGGGAACGTCCTGGATGCCTGCCGTAAGTTCTCCCGTGCTGATGGTGGGCTTGCGGTTGTCGCCTTCGCCCACGGAGATTTGCAGATACTTGGGTCGACCCTTATCATCAAGGAGACTGAAATCGTAGGTCTTGGTTGGATCGAGGGCGAAGTCGAATCCGTAGGCGGTGATCCGGGAGAAGCCCAGTACTTTCAGGAGACCGAAGGTACGCCACGCACTGCAGGTGCCGCCCAGTACGATGGGGTGTCCGTGCGGGGGTTTCGCAGCGGCCAATGCCTGCGTCCACGCGAACCAACCGACGATATTGGAAGTCTTCTCCATCACCCTTTTAGTGACGGAAGTGTCGGTCATAGAGGCGATGAAGAAGGTGGTCTTCGGATCCACATTATCGAAAAGGGTGGAGCGGATTACCCCGTGGGTGGATTCCTCGGCAACCGGCCGGGGGTCAAGGATTACGCAGGCATTAGGGATGATGCCCGCCTTCATGAGGATGGGCAGGGAGTGCTTGACGCAGACGATGTAGTCGCCTTCTTCCGCCCGCTTCCGAATCTCCTCAAGGTGCTTATGGACGGAAGGTCCCGCACTTACCACGACGGCCTTGCGATTATGGGGAAGGCAGGGTTTGAGCCAGCGGGTGAATAGTTTGTCCGATTCGTGTGCATTCTGCAGAATGTGCTCTTTCGGCATCGAATCGTGCGGAATGATCTTAAGGGGTTGCAGCCCCTTCGGGAGATTACCAGCTTGCTTCCTGTTGCCCTTGAGATGGACCAACTTTTCCGCGAGGGCGGAATTTTCGAAGGCATCGATACCCTGGTAGGTTGGTGGGGTCAACGAGTAGCCGGCAAGTCCATTGCGTTCATGGAGGTATAGAAGGCGGGAGAATACGAATCCATCGTGCCATTCCTGCCACGCGAACAACTCCATGTCGACATAGACGTCACGGAGATCCGCCAGAAGCTGCGGGGCCTTATTACCTTCCAGGTTGAAGGCGAGGAATGAAGTTTCGCTGTAGGGGAGTGGACGACGGGGAAGATGTACGATATCGCCGCCGGCAGGAAGGAACTTGGTGATCCAGGAGGACTTGACTTTACTGGTAGTGTAGATATCGGCATCCAGCCAGATAAGCCAGCCCTTCCATTTCTCTTCCATTAACTTGGCGGTATAGTTAGTGATGGCGAATACTTTGTGGCAGAACTTGTAGGCGTCCATCCGGAAGTTATACTGGCCATCGGGCGTCTGGCCATTGTGTGGAGGATTCCTGGTCGCCTCGCGGAATTTGGCAATTTCCGTGTCCGCCTGCAGAAGATCCACGTATGTGACGTTGGGCGCCTCGATAGGATCCTTAGGTGCCTCGTCATGGTAGTACATGGTGAGGTGAATGTTGGTGGGCCAGTACTTGACGAAGGTCTCGACAAATCGGCGGCCGTAAAGGTCCCAACCCCCCGGTCCAATGCAGGAGATGATCTTGATATTCATACGATTAGCGTCTTGTTCCAATTGAATTTAGTGGCGTCCAAGTGAGCCAACTCGTTATTCCATTCGGTGGCGAATGGGACGTCCCGGTAATTCTCGAACCACGGGCCACCCTCAGTGTAGTGGATAGCGGAAGGCGGGAAGGTAGTGGGCTGTCCGGTGGTGGGACTAGCTCCGGGGATCCAGTGGAAATTCTCGGGGAGGTCTGCTACCTCCGGATCATCAACCCACTGGAGCTGGTGGAGATAGGCGCCGGTGGCAGTACTGACGACTTCGGGGGTGAGGCGCAGGCACGCGGGGTGCCATGGATTGAAAAGCATAAGGGCGCTCCACAACTTGCGGTTGTAGGGCACCTGGATGCAGTTGTCCATCTTGCGCTGGGCGGCGGGTACGTAGTTGTGTTTGACTACGCCCACGGCCTTACCCTCCTGCACTTCGAAGGAGTCGAAGAGTTTGGCCACGTCGTCCAGGAATAGGAAGTCGCAATCCACGAACATAATGGGATCGTGGATATTATTACGCCGGGCGATTTCGGGAACTAGGAACCGGGTGAAGGAGAATTCAGTGGAGAAGGGGGTCTTATCGACCGCGTCAATCCGCTGGCCATCCACCATGGAATACTTGCGCCAGTAAAGACCGCTGGCCTCCAGGGAGGCCCGGTTGAGGAAGTGGACCTGGATTGGTTCCGACGAGCGCCGGATTAGGGAATGCTTACAGACCTGGGCAGCATCCGCCTCGCGTGGGTCGTAGCCCACAATAACATGAAGCATACCTGATTATAGGTCAGGTATCTAATCCTAGTAAAGGATTTTCAGTGGCCGATCAGGAGTTTACGCAGCCAGTGGGACGCGTCGAAGTAGGCGTTGATGATGGCGGTGACACCAGCCCCCAGGGTCATGAAGACTGCGGCGAGGATCCGCCACTTGGAGATGAATCCCCACATGACTTCGACCCGTTCGCTCTGGGCCTTCACCAGATTTTCCATCCGTTCCGTATGGTCCTTCATGAAGGACTTGAGTTCCTGGAAATCTTCCTTCATGGACTCAACAGTCGTCTCCGTTCGGACAAGTCGTTCCCGGATTAGAGCGATATGTTCGTCTTCCATAGCTGCACTTTCTTGTAAGTACGATATTTATCAATCGTTTCAACGATTTGATCGGCCTGTTCCTTATTGATTATGGAGCGGCCCTCTACGCATTTCTTATCTACGGCGACCACCATGATCTGGGGACGGGACGGGGAGGAGAAGGCGTAGAGTTCCTCTATGCCCCCGACTTGACCGAAGAATGCTCGACTGACGAATGTGGCTTCATCGTCCACGTAGTGGAAGACGAGATCGGGCCACCCTGGGGCCAACATCTGGATGATGGTGCCTACGGGGATCTCGCAGGTCAGCGCCGGGGTGCTGATCAGGGAGAGGAGGAAGGCGCGTCTACTAGACTTTAGGATAGGCTTCACGTTGGCGCTCCAACTTGGCCGCCTGTTCCAGCTTGCTGCCACGACTCTTCATGGCAGCCTGCCCCAGGGGGCCTTGCATGTCACGTAGGATGCGCTCCTTGATGCCTTCCATGAAGTCCTGGGCGTCAACAATGATGCGCTTATTGGGATTGGATTCAGTGGAACTTTCCTGCTGAGCCCAGCGAAGCACCTCTGCCGCGCGACTGCGCGATTGACGGGCAGCTTCCATGTTGCCCACGCGTTCCCACAGCATTGCATCTACGTAGTATGATGCTACCGTATTCTGGACATTTTTACGAGTCATATCCATCGGGCGATCGGAGAGCATGGCCGCCTGCTCGGAAATGCGAGCCATACGCGTGGGCGTGAAACCCAGGGACTTGAAGATATTCTCTTCTGCAGTGGCACTACCGGCGGGGATGCGGGAACGGCCACTCCCCGGAGTAATGTACTGGCCGGTACCGGCGAAGTAGGCATTGCGGACGGCGAGGGGTAGGAGATTAGCGAAAGCCATTCCCATGTGGCCGGAGGCGAAGTATTCCATTGACTGTTTGGCGCCTCCGATGACTACGCCACCGAAGGGACCCACCAGATCTATGGCCTCCCCGGAGAGAAGGTCTGTGGGGATGATTTCCAGGGCGGTGCGGCGGGACAGGTCGATACCTAAGGCGCGGACGAATCCGTTCTGGATGTAGTCGGCGAGGTAGGTGGGATCGTCACTATTGAGTAGGCGGCCGGCCTCCAGCACTACATCTTGGATCCACTTTTTCGCCTCTACCGGGGGTGCGCCGATGAGGGGACCAAGGGCCTTTGAAATTCCATCTACGGTGGCTACAAGTGGACGGGCAAAGGGGAGACCCCAAATGCCGGCGGTGGCTACGATGCCCAGGCCCATTAGGGCGCCGAAGACGGCCTTCTGCTTCGGATCCGCGAAGCGTGCAATCTTCATCATGAGTTCCAACATGGCCATTGGGTATTGCTGGAACTGGGTGACGACGGAAGGGATGTTGCCCTGCATGAACATCGGGCGATTCTCTTTCGTCACCACGAATTGGGTATCTTCGACGGCTAGGCGCGCAAGGAACTCGGGAGTATTGGGTTCATTCACGTAAATGCTGGCCCGATTCTTCCAACGGATGGCTCGCTCCATCATCTTGGGATCGGCTTTTAGCATACGGTAGGAAGCCAGAGCCGCTGTCATACGATTGATCTGCTCGACACTGGAGAACATCCATGCGGCACTTTGAGTGAAGTTGCGGAGAGCGGGGGCCAGCTTGTCGTAGACAGGACCGTAGGAGACGCGGGAATCCTGGGAGAGAAGTTCCTGGGTCATTACGGGTTTGACGATACCCTGGTTGATGAGTCCATCGATGAATTCGCGTTCATCCTTGGGAAGTCTGGCGATCTTCTTGGGATCGAAGAACTCCTCATCGACAAGGAGGGTACGGGCACTGTCCGGCATCTTCAGGAGTTTGCTGGTGTCCTTGAATGCCTTCATGATTTCAATGGAGGCACGTGCTGGATTGTTAGCCATCATGGAGAGGTAGGGCCACGTGGTGTGGAGGGTCTGCGTAAGGTTGACGGCCGCCGAGGAGAAATTCCAGCCGAGCGAGTAGTTGAATGCGAGATTCTTCATCCACGCGAGAGATTGGGGTTGATGCATCGCGTCATTATGAGCACGAGCCCAATTCTTCAAGTTGGTATTGGGGAGATTGTTGATGGCGTCGGAACGATCCTTCGCCGCGTACATGGTGCCAATGTAGTCTGCACCCCGGATTAGATAGGAGGAGAGAACCGACTCGAAGTAGTTATCGAAATTCGCGGGATGTAGGTAGCCGCCCTCATCCTTACGGCGGCGCAGGTGGGCACGGGCGCCCTGCTTCCCAACTTCCTCGCGCATCTGGCGGAGGGTGGTCAGAAGGGGGGAGATTAGGTTGCCTTCCGCATCCTTCAAGTAGATGTCGCCTAATTTACGGGGATCGAGAAGGGTGGCCATCAAGGCTTCAAATTCATCGATACCGCCGGCGCGCATCTCATCGATGATGGTATCCTGTTCCATCAGGCGAAGTTCACCGAAGGCGCTGTCGTCCAGATTGTACTTCTTCTTGATGGCATCCTTGATGCGGGTAGCTTCCTTCTCTGCCGCGCGGATACGGGATTTGCCCATCTTGACGCGGTCGACACCTTGTGGTGCGGCAACGTAGAAGTGTTTACGTCCATCCGGGAAAGTTACACGGAAACCCACATCTCCCGCGCGGATGCGTGGCATGTAGCCGGCCCGCCGGGATTCTTCCAGCGTCTTCAGGAAGGCATAGCCGTTGGGGTTTTCCTCACGGAATTGCTCGTTGACGGGCGCATTGATGTCCAGGCCAAAGGCGGCCTTATTGGATTTGATCAGATGGTCGTAGTAGGAGTCCAGGGTAGTTCGGATATCCTTGAAGGCTTGCAGGGTTTGCCCGTCAAGGGTAATGGTATCGCCTTCGCGCGCGCCCACGAGGTCCAGGGGGTTGCCGTTGGGACGGGTGCCCTCTACGGTGAAGGTGAAGGAATCGCCGGTGAAGGCCGGGTCTTTGCCGATGGCGTCGAAATATTCGATGGCCTGCTTGAGTTTACGGGATTCAGCCTTACCCAGGCGCTGGAAGTTGATCATAGGCCGCAGGAATTGGTGGGTGAGGGAGGAGCGAAGACGCATTCCCTTTTCTACGGCGGCAGCATACGGCTTCAATGCCTCATGCTTAAGGGCGAGGTACTGGGGAGTGTTGGCATGTTTCTCGTACCAACCCAGGACATGAAGGGTATTTTGCTGGGTTGGACAAATCTTAGCAGCCATAAGATTTTCCGGTCAATTCGTCACGGTGCAACTTGGCAATCCGTTCTTCCGATAGGGTGTTGGGCATACGCACTTCCGTCGTGGTGCGACGGGGAACCATTCCACGCGTGACAATTTCCTGTTCCTGGAAAGCCCGCATGATCCGGGGGATCTGGGCATCGGGGATACCCGCTTCGCGCAGGATGTTGGGGTTGAGTAGCTTGCCCGTGGGGGAATTGCCGGCAATGAAATTGGCCTTGTACCAGTTGAGGGGAGAGACACCCTTGGGTTCGGGAGATGGGTTGGGACTGAGATTGTCCTTCGCCGCAAGTTCGGCCGACATACGTACGCGCGGGCGCTCAGGAGTATTCGTTCCGACGGGACCGGGGATGTTGTAGGTATTACTGTTACGACGGTAGCGACCCGAGTCATCCTTACGTACCATCGGGGCGATGTTGGGCTGACGCTCGGCCATGCGGTCAAGGACGTCGCGCAGGAGGGAGAGGGGAACGGGACGACCCAGGTTATTGGATGCGCGACTCTGCAGGACGCCCAGGTTGATTACGTTGTCGGTACCGGATTTACCGGGTTCTTGCGCCAACTGGGAAATGAAGTTGTGGGTGACCCGCCAAAGGTCCTGGGGGATGTCCTCCGTGGGTGGGGTGACAGCTTCCTGTGGGACCGGGGGGTTGACGGTGGTATCGATGGCGCCTTCGTAGCCCGTGGAATATTCCTGGGTAGTTCCACGGCGTTCGTCTACGGCGCGGTCACGTTGGAGGGCCTCGTAGTCGCGAACCTTATCGCGGAGGTAGCGGACGTCGTTGGCAAGGCCGGGGACGTCGAAAGCTTCCGCGCCCATCTCTTGGATGGTCTTTTCGAATTGGTCGAGTTCCTGCCGCTGACTCTCGTAGATTTGGGCATCACGTTGAGCAGCGGCGTCGACGGCGGCCGCGCGATCTTCGGTGACGTTGGTGGGAACTTCCGTGGATTGATCTGGAAGGCGGGTGGCGAGTTCTTCAGTGGCAGCCTGTTCCGTACGAGCGGTGGCGGCGACATCGCGGCGTTGTTCGCCAGTCTGCGCCTGTCCGTCGGCGGTGGATTCGATGGTGTCCGCGTTGATCTCGGCCTGGGTGATGTTAGGTCCGTAGATGGCCTCAAGGGCGAGACGGCGTTTCGTATCCGTGTCGAGAGTTGAATCTTTGATCCGCTGAACTTCCGGATTACGCGGGGCGGCCTTCTCTATGAGCTTGTCGACGAGAGGGCCGGAGAGTTGACCGGCAGGAGTGTCGTAGCGGTAGAGGGGAATCTGGAGTTGGTTGCCCTCCGCATCGCGCGCGATGGTATTGTCGAGTGCCTGTAGTTGCGCCTGGAATGGTTTATTGTTACGGAGATTGAGGGCGGCTTCGGGGCCGGCGCTGGCGACTTCCAGGATGCCTTCCAGAAGGACGTCGGCAACGTTGGTGATGTGTCCCTTCTGCGCGATCTGACCGAGGGCTTCACCGGAGGCACCGAGGCCAGCTTGTACGCCTGCCTCAGCGGCCGCTCCTGCGAGTTTACTACCGACGGTGGCGCCCGCGATCTTACCGTAGAAACGGCCGGCGAGTCCCATGGAGATGCCGTCGAAGAGACCGACGGGGATGCCCTTCGCTAGACCCTCTTCACGCGCGCGCGCCATGATCTCTTCATTCTTGAAGGCTCGACGAATGGCTGCGCTGGAGGTAAGGTCGACGCCGGCATCCTGGAGAGATTCAAGGAATTCCGCGCCGTATTCCGTTTTACCGGAGAGGGCGCCGACGGTACCGGCGGTGGCTGCCATTTTAGTGGCGAGTCCGACGGCTTCCGGGGCGAGTGCCTTTACGCCGATACGGGTGGCCAGGGCCTTGGCGGCAAGGCCGGCGACGCCACCGGTGGCGGCCGCGATTGCAATGTCGGGGATGAAGGAGCCGGCACTTTCGAGGAGGAGGCGGCCGACTGCGCGGGGGTTGGAGGCAATGGTGGAAAGGGCTTCACCCCAATCGCCGGATTCACCCGCCTTGCGGATAGCCTCGATGCCTTCCTTTGTCGCGCCGGTGGGAGCAATTTCTTGTTGGCGCCGCTGGAGTTCTGAGATGCGTGCGGCAGTAGATTCGTCACCCTGGAGACCGAGAGCGTTGAGGGCGACGTTAGTGCCGATCTGCGCCTGACGGAAGCCGGATTCGATACCCTGGGGAAGGGCTTTCAGGAGGGGGTTGGGACTGGTGGGTGGCGTATAGCCCAGACGTGAATAGACGTCTTCCCGCCGCCAATCGGGGGCGTATGTCTCGTGGATGTAGTCGGCAATCTCCTGATGCGACATTGTCGCGAAGGCAGGAGAAGTTGCCTTCAGATCATCGAGAATAGCCATTAGGGCGTCGGCTTGTTGCCCAGGGCGTTACGGACGGCATCACCCAATGGATCGGTACCGTCAGCGTTCAAGTTCTGCATCTGACGCAGGATACGATTACGTTCAACCAGAATGGCGTTGTAACGTGGATCACCCGGCAGCATGGTTTGGAGTTGCTTGTCGAGAGAGGTCAACTGTGTCTTGAAATTATTGAGGACGAGTTGATTCTGTCCACGTTCGTGCGCGTAGAGGGCGGCGGCACCACGATTGTATTCGAGAGCCTTGCTGGCAGCTTCCTTGCGCTGCTCCTGCGTCCACTTGGCCATATCGGGGTCGAGACCGAGGGACATGCCGACCATCTTGAGAGTCTGATCGGCCTGCATCTTGTAGGGATCCTTGCTGACGGAGGCGGCCTGCAGGGCGAGCGACTTATTGTGGAAGTCCCGCATGTCGCCGGTCTTGACCCAATCGAGGTAGAGGCTGCGTTCGGCACGTTGACTGTCACGTTCGGCCAGTTTAAGTTGCTTCTCCTTGAGGGTGCGATCCGTCTCGGCCTTCGCCATTTCAATGCGAGCGGAGGCACTGCGGAGGGCGTTCTCAAAGTTGGTCTGCTTGTTCTTGCGAGCGGATTCGACGTCCTTACCGAATTGCTCGAGACCCTGCATACCACCTTCACCGATGGCCTGGAGCGCCGATTGACCCGGCTTAGCCGCCATCATGGCGAGGCCAGCCTTCGTAATAGCCATCCACGGGGAGGCTTTCTCGTCCAACTTTTCGGCCTCTGGGAGCTTGACGTCATAGGGTTTGGAGACGTCAGGACTCTCTACATAGGGGGCGAAAATCTTCTTCTCTACATCACCACGGGCAATGTCCATCGAGGGAATGCCGGGGGATGGTCCTACGCCTGCGCCGGAGGTGGGCCGGGATGTTCCGGGTAGGGGCTGCGCAGCGGCGGGG
>ERZ761592.483-NODE-483-length-11509-cov-13.457395_pt1 | contig 11509 bp, 10 predicted proteins | sample MGYA00433095_ERZ761592 | MGnify/ENA primary metagenome ERZ761592 (study PRJEB28899, sample SAMN03785554) | bioreactor sludge metagenome | biome: EBPR Sludge; feature: EBPR Bioreactor; material: 0.22µm filtered reactor supernatant | place: Saint Lucia: Queensland... | reverse complement strand
TAGGGGTCGTATGAGCCGAATACTTCTCGATGAATTTGGGAAACTTCCGGTGGAAGTCCCCGCCAATCAGCTATTTGGTATCATATCCAAAACACTTGTAAAGGGTGTTAAAAGGGTTGGTTTTGTAGAAATGCCTTCCACTGTAAACAAATTGACAAAAGGTGGAATTGGATTTCAGCTTATTTGGGGTAACGCTGACCTTAAAAAGAAAACACCAACAGTAAACAGGCTTGTACGTTATTTCTGCCCTGCCCATGACGGGTATGAGGGTTTTATAGATAGGTATGGCGATAGTGTTATTGACGCACCCACAGAAGAACAATACCAATACCTTGTAAATAAATGGGTTAAAAATGATGAAGATGGAAACGTAATAAGCGAACTTTCGGAAGAAGATATACGACTTGGGGCAAAAGCCTATATTCAGAAAAGAAGGGTTGGAATGGAGGGGGATGACCTTGAAGAAGAAATCAGGATGAACCCCGAAAATGAAGTAGAGTTGTTCATGTCAGCAAACGCTGATTGTATATTTAACATAATGAAGCTGAATGAACAGGCTGAATACTTGAAAAACAACCAAATACACAAAAGAAAAATTGTTTATTACAGGGATTTAGACCAATCTGTTAATTGGAGAGATTTAAGGAATGGTGAAAGTTTGATACATTGGGAGTGGGTGGGTGAGCTTGCAAAGCCTGATAGAGCCACATATCACGACATGGGTTCTTTAAAATATGGAAGGGCTGATGTGGGTGTTATAGGAGTGGATGGCATTACCAACGAACAAGGTGGAAAGCGTTATGGTTCAAAGGCTTCCGCATGGGTTTATACAAAATTCGACCTTAAAGACCCCGAAAACACAGGGCTATTTATAGGACACCTGTACGGAAGGCCGAAAGAAAAGGACGATTTGCACGAACAAATAATGCTTTGTTCGGAATATCATGGATTTCCTATTTATTGGGAATTTGTGGCAGATACCTACTATGATTATTTTAAGAAAAGGGGAAGGCTTGGGCTTTTGGCTAAGTTCCCATTAAATGCGATTGACCCCGTAAAAAGAAATAAAGAAAAGGTGGAAAGGCATTATGGTTATCCAACCACACCATTTGCCTTAACAAAAGGCAATGATGCAATGATAACCTATGTAGAACATTATTGCCATAAAATAAATTGGATTGAACTTATAGAAGATTTGAAGCAGTATGACCCCGATAAGCGTACGGAGTTTGATAGAACGGTTAGTGCTATGATTGCTTTGGTTGGTGGCCTTGAACCCGTAAGAAAGCCGCCGCCAAAGGTTGTACCGCTTATTACCATTTATGATTCAAGCGGAAAGGCGATAAGTGTGTAAATTTTTTATTATTTTTGTTGTAAGTACCCTATTTAAAATCAATGTCTAATATCCCCGTACAAAATTCGGAAGGTATCCCACAGGGAGGCGAAGCTATTAAAAAGTTTCAATTAACCACCAATACCGAAAAAAAATCTACACAAGAATATGGGTTAGCCGTAGCTAAAGATATTTGGGCTAAATCAAATACAGGCGTTGGTGGGTACTATTATAATCGTAACGCAAGGTTTTTTAAAAATAGGAATTACGCAAATGGACGTATTGATATACAGTCCATGTTTCAGGACAGGTTTCAATTTAATGGTAAGCAAAACTACATAAACCTAAATTGGAACGCACTACAAATAGTTAATAGGATTGTTTCGGGGTTGGTGGGTAGATGGATGTCACGCAATGAGAAAATACAGGTGACAGCCATTGATACATTATCCGTAAAGCAAAAGCAGGAAGAATATGAGAACATAGAGTTTTTGCTTTATAACCGTGAGATGATTGAAAAGCTGCAATCTGAAAGCGGTGTGCAGTTAGTACCACAAGACCAATTCATCCCCGCCGATAAAGAAGAATTAAATCTATGGCAAGCCCAATTCCAAAGGCTACCAGAAGAAATTCTTTATGAGATGGGGTGTAATGATGTGTTAGCGTCTAACGGTTGGTTTGATGTGCTAAAAGAAAAAATGCTTCATGATTCAGCCGAAGTGGGTTTGGTGGGTACATATACTTGCATGGATTCTGACGGGGTGATAAAGGTTAGGTGGGTGAAGCCGGAAGATGCAATTTATTCATACAGCGAATATCCTGATTTCAGGGATACCACATGGAGAGGTGAAGCACCCACAATAAAAGTAAGTGAGTTAAGAAAAAGATACGGTAAAGAATTTAACCCAGACAACCCACTTGCATTATCAGAAGAAGAACTTTGGAAGATAGCACAAACAGCCAAAGAGTTTCAATTTGCTACCAATCTTACATGGACTAACACATGGTACAATTCTCTTTTACGTCCTTATGATGAATGGAATGTAAGAACACTGTGTTTTGAATTTAAGTCATTAGATAGCGAACCATACACCGTTACAAAAACCAAAACCAACGGCTCTACCTATGTAGAAAAAGGCTTACCCAAAAAAGTAAGCGAAAATAGAAAAGTAATAGAGGATAAAAGTTGGAATATATACGAAGGTGTTTATCTACCCGATTCAGATAGGCTTGTAAAGTGGAAGATTAAAACAAATATGATTAGGCCGCAAGACCCTAAAGAAATAGGGCAGGCCGAATTTTCATATTCTTTTTATATGCCACAAAGTTACATGATGCGTAATTTGGGTATCCCCGAAAAGATTGAGGCGGCAGTAGATGGTATGATATTGGCGTTGCTTAAAATGCAACAGGTGATAGCTCGTATGAGGCCAACGGGGGCTGCAATAGATGAAAGTGCCATACAAAACATTGACTACGGCTTGGGTGATGCAGCCAACAAATCAGTAGATTACAAAAGACTTTACGACCAAACAGGTGACATATATTACAGGGGTGTGGATGCGGAAGGTAATAGAGTACCCGTACCTATCACCGAATTAGCTAATAGTGGTTTCTTAAACCAAATGGACGGGTTAATAAGGAGCTACCAATTCAACTACCAAATATTAAAAGACGAATTAGGCGAAGACCCCAACCTTGTATCTTCCGCATTACAACCAAGAGTAACAGCAAGCAACGTAGAATCTTCTCAATTACAGGCCGAATATGCGACTGATTCATACTACCGCGCCTATGCCGAATGTATGAAAATGACCGCAAGGAAAATATCTTGCTTGCTTAAAGATTCAGTTAAGTACGGTGCAGAAGCATACAGAAGTATTATTCAACCAGAAGATATTGGCGACAGGCAGTTTAACACGGACATTAAGTTACTACCAACACAACAGGACGTAGCTAAGTTTGAGATAATGATGAACGAGGCAATGCGTTCAACCCCGTCTTTAAATTTGTATATTGACCCATTCCAATTAATGAGGGTGGCTAAAGAAGATGTTAAGTTGGCTGAAATGTTGTACAGGCAAGGCACTAAGAAAATGTTGATAAACGAAGAAAGAAAAGCTATGCAAAATGCACAGCAAACAATAGAAGGTCAAATGGCTTCTGCACAAGCAGCCGAAGAAGCTAAGAGGGAAACACAAGCACAAATGGGTGAGATTGACAAAGAGAAGGCTAAAATATCGGCAGATGCACAGAATAAGAGTGCTGTTTTGTCTATGATTACTTCATTCCTTGCACCCAACAAAGAAGGCGTTACACCTTCAATACCAAACGAATTAAGGCCGTTAGTTAATGCAGTGGTTGATAACGTAATGGTAAACACGGTGGCACAAACAGAAGAACAAAAAAATAAGATATTGGAAGAAATACAGATGGTAAGGATGGCAGAACAACAAGCGGCACAACAACAACAAATGCAACCCGAAATGGGCGAACAAATAAATCAACAACAACCGCCAGTGATGGCATAAAACATTTAAAAGATGGCATTGAATTATCAAACCGACCTAACTAATGCGTATAAGCAAAACATATACAGCATTACGCTTGATATGAGTGGTTGGGAGAAAACTACAATCCATGTGGAAGCACCCGTAGCAGCACCATTGTTTGTATATGGTAGCAACGATGCTAATGCCATTCAGGGTGTAAGGGATGGTGACGCTTCCACAGCAAGGAATTTTGTAAAGATTGCAACCACTAACCTTAGCAGCACTACCCCCGCAACAAAAGTAGATACTATTAGCGGTGCAGGTGTGTATCAGGCAGAAATAAATGCAAGATTTTTAAGAGTACAAGGTGGTGGTGCTAACGTTTATAAAATCACATTCAATCATTACAAGGATTAATGGTTGTTAATATTTAATAACATAAAATAAAATCCGTATGTCAGAAACGACAACAGAAGCTACAACGGTACAGACCAATGAAAGTCTGATAGCCGCAGCTTGGGGTGATACACCACCCGCTACCGCTACGGTAGAAACAACCGGACAGGTTGAGCAAGGGGCTGAAACAGCCACCACACAGACAGCAGAAACTACTACTCAAACAGCAACACAACAAACAAGTGACGATGTGGTGGATGCTGACGAGTACCTTCGTCAAAATTTAGGCTATGAAAGTTGGGATGCAGCAAAGCAAGAAATTGAAGAATTAAAGAAACTAAAAGAAGCCCAACAAGCCAATGAGATTAAATTCGCTAATGACGAAAGTGAAAAGCTGTTTAAAGCCCTTAAAGAAGGCAAGGAAGATGAAATTTATGAAGTTCTTAGCAAGAAACAAGAGTTTAAGCGTATTGAAAAATTAGACGTTACAAACCCAAAAGACGCTTCGGAGTTGATTAAGGCTAACCTAAAACTGAAACACCCCCAATTAGACCCAACGGAAATTGAGGATATTTTTCAGGAGAACTATTACAAGTCGCCCAAACCAACCCAAAGAGATGACCAAACCGATGAAGAATATCAGGAGGCTTTGGAAGATTGGAAGCTAAGAACAGAAGCTATTGACCGCAAGATGGTTCGTGATGCCAAAATAGCAAAACCAGAAGTTTTATCTTTGCAAAGTAAAATAGTTATACCAGATATACCCACAAACAATTCACAGGCGGCGGGGCAAACCCAAGAGGACTTGGAAGCCTTTACCAAAGCCAAAGAATCGTTTGTAAAATCAGCAGAAACAGTTCTTAAAGATTTCAATGGATTTGTAGCAACGGTAAAAGACAAGGATGTCGAAATACCAGTAAGTTACGACCTGTCCAAAGAAGAAAAGGAAACGCTTAACGGTTACGTTAAGAATTTTGCTGAAAGACTTGATGCTAATGTGTTATTTGCAGAAAGGTGGCTTGACAAAGAAGGTAACATTAAGACAGAACAGGTGATAAAGGATTTATCCAAAGTTCTATTTGACGACAACAAAAGTCAGAAATTCGTTAATGATGCCGCAGCAAAACGCTTAGAACTTTACCTAAAAGACAAAAAGAAGGTAGATGTAAGCGGTGGTTCTAATTCAAGAACTACATTTGAGCCAACGGGTGAGCAAGCACAGCTTGAAAAGTTGAGGGAAAGTGTTTGGAATAGCTAAGTTGATATATTTTTTTTAATCCAAAAACCCTTTGAAAAATGGCAGGAATACCTACCTCAAATATCCTACAACCCGGCGTAATAGCCGTATCGGGTGGTGTGGATAGGGCGTTAATCTCTAACTTACAGCTTTTAACTCCCCAATACTACAATAAATATGTAGAAAAATACGGCCCAGAAGCCTACGATTATTTCTTCCAGTGGCTTGCTACATTCGGTGGCATGGAAACTGTAAAGAACCGTAACTTCTTTTGGTTTGAATCCCGTGGTAAAAACCAAATCGCTGTAACTAACTTAACACAAGTAACTGGCCCAGCCGCAGGTGCAACCGTAACGGTTAATATCCCTGCAAGCGACCTGTACGATTCAGGTACAGACAGTCCGCTTCGTGTTGGTGAAAGTGTGTTTGTTGCTTCTTCTAACATTGAAGGTGAAATCTTAACTGTACCTTCCCCAGACCAATGTACTATCCGTCCAAAGCAATCAAGCCAAGCCTTTGTATCAGCAGGTTCAGCAAACCTGTTGCAAGGTGAAATCTTGATTTTTGGCGGTTTGACTGACGTTGGTGAAGCGTCTGGTGAAAGAGTACCACAAGTACACCTTGACCAAAAGTATGACAACAACATTACCGAAATCCGTGAATCTTTCGCAGCTACCGACCTTGCAGGTATGACAGAAGTTTTCTATGACAATGGTGTTTCTGGTAGCGAAATCGGTGGTGTTGGTCAGGCAGGTCGCAGCTACTTTACTTACAAATCTCTTGTTAAGAGTGAAAGACGTTTCTTGAACTCTATTGAAAACAAGTTGATGCGTGGTGATGTGGTTGATAACACAGGCTTGCTTACTTCTACTTCTGTTGGTGCTTTGGGCTTTATCCCTAAGATTACAGCAGACGGCGAAACAGTAAACTATACACCCGGCACATTGGATATTTCCAAGTTGCATGAAATCACTCGTATCATGGACGTAAATGGTTGCGCCAAGCAAAACGTATGGCTGCAAGACATTTTCCAGCGTCAGGACTTTAGCGATGGTATCTTCAAAGAATACCCCGCAGGTGCTTTCGTATATGGTACAGGTGAGAAGTCAAAAGAGGCTTCCGTAGCTTATGGATTCCAAGAAATCCTGATTGACGGTTATCTGTTGCAGGTTAAGAAGTACAGCCCGTGGAACACAGAAGTACAAACAGGTAAAACCCCAACAACTGACTACTTCCGTAACTATGGTGTAATCGCACCTATGGGAAGCGTACCTGACGCAAGAACAGCACAGGTAATGAAGAATATCACCGTAATGGTTCAAGAACCCCCTAAAGGTGGAACTATCGGTAATGGTATTCGTTTGTGGCAGTGGGGTGGTGGTTCTATGAACCCTACCGATGGTACAATGCGTGACCATGTGGAAATGATAACCTATCGTTCAACAAGAGTCACGGCTCCGAACCAGTTCGTAATTGTATCAGCATAATCCGTGTCCTAAAAACCCAAAAGTAGCTCCCGTGAAATATCGGGGGCTGCTTTTAAAAAAAAACAAAACACCCTTTATTAAGGGGGCTAAAACAAAAAGCCTTAAACAGTATTAATTAATTTGTCAAAAAACATAAAACAATGGCAACAATTAAGCATGTAGAAGATTCAATGCGTGGTACAAAACAACAAGATAAACCACAATCGTTCTTTAACAATACAGCAAGCGTAGAAGCAACACCTAATACGGGTGTTAAATACCATATTTTTAGGTTGGTAAAAAAGAAGAAAGGAAGGACACACCTTCATGGGGTGGATGACTTTGCTAAAAATCCAACCACAGGAAAAAGAGAAAGGATTTATTTATTGAGGGGCGCACATAGTATATGGCAAAGTGAGTTGGGTGAAGTGCTTAAAGACAGGGAATACCTTTCAACCCAAAGAAGAAGTTTAATATTTGAAAATGGTGTGTGTCGTATTCCTGAATGGGATGACAGGGCTTTAGAATATGCAAGGGCGCACTCGTCAAATGTGGGAACACTAAGGACAGGTAATGGTAAATTTGATTTTTATGAGTATGACGCAGGTGCAGAACAAGCCATGAGGCATAAAAAGCAACTTCTTAAAATTGACATGGTAATTAAGGCAAAAGAAATGCCTGTTGAAAAAATGAGGAAGTTGGCAAGTTTCTTAGGTATATCATTTGTAGATGAATTGGGTATGCCAAAAGGTGATGACGGGGTAAGGACAGAACTTATGATGAAGGCTGACAACTTCCCCGAACAATTTGAAAAGTACATTGACAGTGAAGAAGTAGATGTTCAATACATGGTTAAAAAAGCTATCATAGACGCAAAGATTGACCTTACAGGACAACAAGGAAATGCTTTGTGGGCAGGTGGTAAAGGCTTTATTGCTAAGATACCCGTTGGTAGAAAACCATACGAATACCTTACAGAGTTGGCAATGACTAATTCAGATGACGGAAAAAGATTTAAAGAAGAACTACAAACATTCGCTAAGTAATGAACGTAAATCAGGCGTACCAGTTAATGAGTTACATTGTTGGGAAGAACATCCAACAGGGCTATTTAAGTCCTGAAGATTTTTTTCAGGTGATTAATAGCGCACAATCGCAGTACCTTGATTATTTATTAGGCGAGTATCAACAATATCAGGCGGGGCGACCTATTGCGGTTGTCGAAGTAGGAGAAAAAGAAAAAATCCGTAACAGTATCGCCCCGCTAATTTATAACATTACACTTGTACCTAACCCAACAACGGGTATAGCTTCTTATCCAAGTGATTATGAAGCGGTGGATTCAATGTGGAATGTGTATGGGTTTTATAATATAAGGTTTGTAAACCAACCAAGATTAGCAAGTTTTCATAATTCAAGCATAGACTTAGTTGCTGAAAATCCTATCTATCTTTTAAAGCATGAAGGTTTTCAGTTTTATCCAACAAATATCGGGTTGGCAAGAATGAGTTATGTAAGAAACCCGCCAAGCATTGTGTGGGGGTATGTGTTAGATTCAAATGGTGTACCCGTTTATGACCCTACCACAAGCCAACAACCTGTGTGGGCTGTAACGGATATGCTGAATATAATTTCAAGGGCATTACGAATGGTGGGTGTTAATCTTAGTGCAGGCGAAGTATCACAATATTCCAATGAAATAAGAAATGTAGGACAATAATGGCACTCAATAGACGACAATATATAGAACAAATTCGCAGGTTGATATATGGCGGTTTTCCATCAGAGGACGCTGAAATAACCGTAAACCTTGTAAATCAGGTATTGAATCAGGCTATTGGGTATGCAGCACAGAAAGCCTATGGTGATAACTTAAAGATAGATGGGATTGCTTCTGTTAATAATGGCTTTTTTACAACATTTAAATCCCTTACCGTAACAAAGGATGAAAATTTTTTATGGAGGGTAACATTGCCGGAAGTGCCACCCGGAATAGGTGCAAGCGAAGGTGTGAGTACGCTTACATTTAAAAGTGATGACGGTAAAATATCATACCCCGTAGCTTTAATGACAATGAACCAAGCGTCTTTTAGCAAGGGTATGAGGGATATACCAAATAAGTTAATAGGGTATCAGCAAGGGGGTTATGTGTATGTGTTAAGTACTATTCAGCTTTCACAATATTCAGCTAATTGCACAATGATAAGTGGTGGGTTGAGTACCGATTTAGATAGTGTATTAAATGTACCACCAGACTATCTTACATTTGTAACAGAGTATTTGAAAAACTATTTTGTGGCTTCAAGAATGATGCCTGTGGATTTGAATGGTGGGGACGGACAAGATTTTGTAAGGTCTAATTAAAACGTATGATAAAACCAGTAAGAAATAACGTACTTGTAAAATGCTTTCAGGGTGAAGCTGTTTCTGAAAATGGGATAGTAGTACCCGAAGCATACAGGGGAGAATCAAACAGGGTGGAAATTGTAGCGGTAGGAACTGGAACACCAAAGAAACCAATGAAATTGAAGCCCGGCCAAATTGGTTATAGGGTTAAGTCGTGGGGTGAACCTGTAATACATGACGGTCAACAATATTATATAATGGACGCTTCGGCTATAATTGCATTACAATAATGGGGCAGCATCAAAGTTGGATAACACTTGACAGCATAATCCAAGATTATCTTTTGGAAAGTGACCAAAGTCAAAACAAATATTTTAAGTGCTTCCACTTAGCTTACAGGGCTATGGAAAACTTAGGGCTTGACGCTTTTTATCTTATCCAAACTCAAAAACTACCCGTAAATGCAAATTATACAGTACAGCTACCGTCCGACTTCGTACAATGGAATAAAGTTGGGGTGCTTAATGACAGGGGAGAAGTTATACCGCTTTATTACAACGATAAGCTAACAACATTTGCAGACCTTTCATCCACAAGACTTGAACAAACACAAGATGATACTTTATGGGATTGGTCGCCTAACCTTTGGTATAACTATTGGAATGGATATGCGTACACAAATATATATGGTGTACCAAGCGGTCAGCCATTTGTGGGGTCTTTTAAAATTGACCAAAAGAACGGCGTGATATTGCTTGACCAAAATTTTCAATACGACTACATAATTTTAGAATATGTTTCAAGCCCACAAGCAGGGTTAGAGTATTATGTACCCATACAATTTAGGGAAGCGGTGATAGCATGGCTTTGGTGGAAGGATAAAAGAAGTGTGTCCACCAATAGAGGTCAGGTAGGAATAAGCAGGGATTTAAAAAATGATTTTTACAACGAAAGGAGAAACGCAATAGCAAGGTGGAAACCTTCAAGAATATACGAAAGGTATCAGGTTAGTCAGGAACAAACAAGAGCAGCAGTTAAATCGTAATAAATGGCATTACCGGGATATTTAGGTCAAGGTTTGTTATCTGTGTATGGCATAGGTAGTAATGTGGGTGTGCAAGGAATAGTAGCCCCGGTTGGGTACGTTTTTAACACTATAAATGCTATATGGGACGGAGATAGTATTAGTGCTTCAGTTGGTGATAGTATTTTGTATAAAGAATCAGATGTTGTTTGTGTTTTAGCATGGGATAATGGTAGATACCCATTAATACCAATAGATAAAATAATATTTACAGAAGACCCCGCACCATAAAATATGTTATCAGTAAAAAGATTTTCAGGCATATTAAATACGGATGACCAAAATTCCGATATACTCCTAAACCAACATACACACGGGAGAAATATTCGTTTTACAGGTGGGGCGGTAGGTCTTACGGCTGAAAACGTAAAGGGGAATGTATTAGTCAATAATGGCGATTTACCAAATGGTACTAATGAGTGCATAGGTGCTTTTTTTGATTCAGTAAGACAGCGTATATTATGGTTTAATTGGAATCAATACGGTAATAATGGTATATATTCTTATTCAGTAAACACAGGGACAGTAACACAAATATTCAGGTGTGGTGTAAATAGTGCGACTGATATTTTAAATTTTTCATTAGACTATCCCGTACATTCAGCAGCTATTGTTTACAGAACAACGGGTGATGGTGATTTGCTTTATTGGACAGATGGATATAACCGACCAAAGTACATAAATTTAGATACGGTATCAACGCTTTCACCGTTTACGGCTGATATGCTTAATGCGGCTAAAAATGCACCCCTATCACCGCCTACATTTCCCGTTGTAGCCAATACAAATGGGGTGTTTGGTTATTATAGTGACGCAACCGTAAATTCAAATTTGGTAAAAAATAAGCAGTTTAGGTTTGCTTACAGATGGGTTTACGAAAATGGTGAAAAATCTACATTCTCCCCAACTTCTATCGTGCCTTTACCCTATGTAAACAATCCCGAATTACAGGTAAACGAAACTACTAATAACTACATAAAAATTGTTGTCTATTCTCCTGAAACAGATGATTTTACAGGTATAGAGTTATTTGGTCAGGAATGGAACGGAACAGCCTTTGGCGACTTTTTTTTAATAGACAGTTTGGATAAGGATGATTATAATATCTGTCTCTTATACACATCTGACGCTGCCGACGAGCGATCTAGTGTAGAT
>ERZ761592.481-NODE-481-length-11580-cov-31.829588_pt1 | contig 11580 bp, 27 predicted proteins | sample MGYA00433095_ERZ761592 | MGnify/ENA primary metagenome ERZ761592 (study PRJEB28899, sample SAMN03785554) | bioreactor sludge metagenome | biome: EBPR Sludge; feature: EBPR Bioreactor; material: 0.22µm filtered reactor supernatant | place: Saint Lucia: Queensland... | reverse complement strand
GAGATCGGCGATACGTCGCAGCACGAGTCCGAGTCGTCGCGTCATCCCCGCGCCCCCCCCTTCGCCGCCGCCTCACGGTCTTTGCGCGCCTGGATACGCAGGTCAGCGTCCTTCATGTCCCACTCGCTTCGTCTGCGGATGTAGGCGACGTGCCTGCACTCGCGGCACATGTCACCGGAGTTTTTCGGGTTCTTGATCGCCTTCGCGCTCCGGATCTCGTACGCGCCACAGGCGCATTTGACGCACCACATGGTTCGCCCTGACCCGCTGTCACACTTCCTTTCGAATACGCCGAGAACCGTGAACGACCCAAACCTTGATCCGGTGAGGTCTTGGTTCCGTGGCCCGGTGAAGCGATTGTGAATGGGGGGCGGAAGCTTCGAGTGGAAGGTGTCACTCTCGGCCTTTATCCCGGCCTCGTAGTGGACACCGCGCCTCGTGACGTTCTTCGCCGTGCGGTTCGTCGCCGCTAGGCCGGCGGGCCACACTCCAAACGAGCGGACGCTCACGCCTGCCGCCTCCCCTTCGCCGCCTGGTGGCGGACCTTGGCGAGCGGCGGGCGGCGCATGTCCTCCATGGACTGCGCGGCCTCGAAGCCGGCGCGGGCAAAGATCGGCGAGAGCCGGTCCCGCGCGCCCAGCGGCACACACACCCGCACGATCACGGCGGCGGCCCATGCCGGCAGCGGCGGGCCATCACGCGAAGTCCACTTGCTCACCTGCGCGAGCGCGGAGCGCTGCGTCCCTTGCCACCCCGCCTCGGCGTGGCACTCGTCTGCCACCTCGGCATGGGCGCTGGACTCGGAGAGCATGAGCCACGCGGCCTTTCGGATTTCCTCTTTCATGGCGGCCCCTTTGCGGCCACCCCCCACGACTTGCAGGGACTTGTTGGCAGTCCCCGACGATCTGTTGGCACCCGTTGGCAGTTGGCAGGGCCGACAAAGGAGCGGCACCGCCCCCGCCGTGGGGGCCTCCGTCGCGCATACGGGGCCCACAACCCCCCGTTCACGAGGGGGAGGTGCCAGGAGGACCGCTTGACCCCCCGCCGCACGCTGAGAGACGATGGCGCCGGCAGCGAACCGCATCCGTGCAACTACCGGGGGCAACCGCGTGAAGAAAGACGACGAAACGGACTTCTTGATCCTCGGGATCATCCTGCTGTGGATTGCGTGGCAGCTAGCGCCAGAGCAGGTAAAGCGGCCCGTGCGCATCTTGGGGGGCTGGATTTCGCAGAGCATCGAGGCCATCGGCGGGTGGTTGGCACCGGTTGGCAGGGCCGTGCGGGTGCTTTTTGCCGTCTCGATGGGGCTCGCAATCTTCGGCGGCCTACTCTGGGCCGCCTTCGCAATCCACCCAGGTCTCGGAATCGCCCTAGTCGCGCTGGGCCTACTGCTGCTGCTGTTCGACTGAACATCAGCCGGCCGCACGGCTCGCCTCCGGCCCCTCGCCAGCGGGCTCCGCCGTGGCGGTGTCCGAAGGCCAAGTCAACCGCTTGGCCCTTGGAAGACGCTTTCGCCGCGCCACCCCTGCGGCCCATGACCTGACGGCGTTCACAACTTCCCAGCTCGGCTTCTCAATCTCGCCAGATTCGAGCCGACTGATCGTTGCCTGGCTCAGTCCAGTGCCGGCGGCAACATCCGCCTGCGTCGCGGCGACCTCGGGCAGGTTCCTGAAGGTGAAGAGGTCCACGGCTCATACTATGCACGTGCGTATAGTACGGGTCAAGCCTCAGCACGCCCTCGGGACGCTTTTATGCCCCGGCGCATTAGAAGTACCCTTTCCGAAGTGGCGGATAAGCTCTCTAAGATCAGGGACTTCCTATGGCAGGAGGCGCGGCGCCGGCCGCACAAATACTGCAAGGGACCGCAAAAGCTTCCGAATGGGCTCGCTCTCGCGCGGGCTATGGGCGTAAGTCAGCCAACCATCTCACGAATCCTTCGTTTGACACGCAACACCATCGAGGACTCCCCCGCCGGGGTTGACGAGTTCAGCCAGTCTGCCCGCCTGGAGCGTGGCCTCATGGCTCTCTCTGGCATCGAAAGCGTCGGCGAGCTTTGGGACGCCATCTATGCCGCGCCCGAGGCACCGCCCGTTCCCAAGCCTCGCAGAACCCGCTGACAGATACGGTCGCACCGGCCCCGGGACGGCCCGGCGGTCAACTTTTTTATTCATCCCTGCATTTTCTGTTGCGACGTTCTATACGCTCGTGCATACTTCTTGGCATCCGTTCAGGAGGCCCCGATGACCGCCGCCCCTTCCCACCCCTGCCCCTCTGGCGACCCCGCCGCCCCCTACCGCGGAATCCGGCTGACGCCCGAGCAGATCCGCGAAGTCCTCGCGCTGCACCGCGCATGGAGGCTCAACGGCAAGGGCCGCCGTGCCGACCTCCGCGGCGCCGACCTCCGCGGCGCCGACCTCAGCTACGCCGTCCTCAGCGACGCCAACCTCAGCGACGCCAACCTCAGCGACGCCGACCTCAGCGGCGCCGTCCTCAGCGACGCCAACCTCCGCAGCGCCTACCTCAGCGACGCCAACCTCAGCGACGCCGACCTCAGCGGCGCCTACCTCAGCGACGCCAACCTCAGCGACGCCAACCTCAGCGACGCCGACCTCAGCGGCGCCTACCTCAGCAGCGCCTACCTCAGCAGCGCCTACCTCGGGCGCACGCTCCAGCGCGTCGGCCCAATCGACGGATGGACGATGGTTGCGGTGCAGTGGGACGACGGCCCGCGCATCGCGTGCGGGTGTCTCTGGTTCGCGGTCGCGGACGCGCGAACACATTGGGGCGCGTACCTCGGAGGCGAGCGCGATGCACACGGAAAGATCATGCTCGCCGGGCTCGACGCGCTGCTGTCCATCTGCCGCGCCCATGGCTGGACGGGGTGCGACCGATGACCGCCCCCCAGCCCGCCCCGCAGATCGACTTCCGCCTCGATCTCATCCCCGCCGCCCTGCGCGCCGAGGCCGCCCGCCTCGACGACGAGCGCCAGGCCGAGTGGACCGCCTACATGGGCCCGGCCCGGCGCTTCACCCACCTCCCCGCCGTGATGGCGCTGGAGTGCCGCGCCCGCGAGCTGCTGCGCGAGGTGAGCGAGCTGCTGGTCGGCGAGGAGGACGCCCTCGACGAGACGCGCGAGGTGCTGGGCGAGGGGGTCAGCGCCGTGGAGGCCATCGACGTAATCGCCAACTACCCCGACGCCCACGGCGTCCCGGCGTGGCTCGCGGCGGCGGCCGCGTGGGCGGCAGAGGTGCAGTCGTGAAGACCGCCACCTCGCAGACGCTACGCCACGCCCTCGCGCTGCTGGAGCGCGACGGCTGGTGTCAGGACACGGCGCGCGATGCCGAGGGGCGGCGCTGCTCCCTCGGCGCGATCAACGCCGCGCTGTGCCTCGGTGAGGGTGCAGAAGCAACGGAAGAAGGGGTGAGGACGGCCGTCCGTGCCCTCCGCGTGTGCGGAGAGGGCACGGCGCACCCCCACCTGCTCGTGGTTTGGAACGACGCCGCAGGCCGCACCGAGACCGAGGTGCTGGAAGCGTTCCGCGCGGCCATCGCGCGAGAGGAGGGCCGCTCGTGAGCCTGCGCCCCACCGACACGCTCTACAAAGTCCTCGATCACAACCGCCAGCCGTGTCACGGCGGCGCACGGCGCTGGCCCGAGCCCGGCAAGTGGCGCAGCGTGCGCGGTGCGCTGGAGCCGTGCGCGAACGGCCTGCACCTCTGTCGCGAACAGGATCTCGTCCAGTGGCTCGGCCCGGAAATCTGGACGGCCGAGTACGACGGCGAGCGCGTCGAGGCCGGCAATAAAATCGTCGTCCGCCGCGCACGCCTCATCTCTCGCGTGGAGACGTGGACGGAGCGCACGGCGCGGCTCTTTGCCGCCGACTGCGCGGAGCGCGTGCTGCCGATCTATGAGGCGTCGTACCCAGACGACACACGCCCTCGTGAGGCCATCGCCGCAGCCCGCGCCTACGCACGCGGCGAGATCGACGCCGCCGCACGGGACGCCGCACGGGACGCCGCAGGGGACGCCGCACGGGACGCCGCAGTGGACGCCGCACGGGACGCCGCATGGGCCGCCGCACGGGACGCCGCAGGGGACGTCGCACGGGACGCCGCATGGGCCGCCGCATGGGACGCCGAGCGCAAGTGGCAGACTGCGCGTCTCATGCAATACCTGCGCGGGGAGGTGTCGTGAGCCTTCGCCCCACCGAGCGCATCCAGCGCAGCCTCGACGCGATCTCCGAGCAGATGCTCCGCCTCGAGCAGGACGCGACGAAGTACGGCAGCCCCGACCCCGGCGGCTACCCCGCGGCCCTCGGCCTGCTGCTCGGCAGCGTACGTGGGCGGCTGTCGCTGATCGACCACTTCCTCGCCGCTGCCCGCGAGGCTGCGGCCGAGGCGTGGAATCCCTGTACGCACGAGTTTGGCTGCCTCGACTGCGCCGAGGCGCACGAGCGGAAGGAGGAGGACGCAGCGTGAGCGCGAAGCACACACCGGGGCCGTGGATGGCAGAACAGGACCACAAGGAACGCTGGGGCGTCTACTGCGGCGCCTATAGCGACGAGACCCCGCTCGTAGCGAAGGGCTCGCGGGTGTGGCCGATGTCAGAGGAGGACGCCCGCCTCATGGCCGCCGCGCCGGACCTGCTGGAGGCGCTGCGACGCGCCGTGGCGACGCTTGGGTCATGCTCAACGGACGTCCTCATTCCCTGCTGGAATGACCGGCCGAGCGACGTTGCGGGCCGGCACTGGGGCGTCGGAGAGGCGTGCGGGTTCTGCACTGCCCGCGCCGCCATCGCCAAGGCGGAGGGCCGCTCGTGAGCCGCTATCCCCGCACCGAGTTTCCGCCGGCCGCGGGCACAACCAAGAGGCTCATTTCGAGCAGCAAGGGAGGAACCGTGACGACGAACCCTACCTACACCGTCCACGGCCGGCGGATTCACGTCACCCCCTCGCCCCGCGCGCCCTGGTGGCGCAGCGAGCAGGCGTACCGCCGCCGGGGCGCGTGGCTGGAGTGGCAGCGGCCGACCCCGTGGCGGCGCGGCCTCGCGGCTGCGGCGTGGCTGTACCTCGCGGCGCATCTCGCGGTGTGGGTGGCGCGGTGACCGCCCCCATCACGGACCTCGACGCCGAGCTCGGCCGCGCCCACGATGCCGGGAAGCTCTGCGAGATGTGCGGCGGGGAGGCGGACTACACCGCCCCCGACGGCTGCGGCTGGTGCGAGCGATGCGCCGCCGAGTACGACGCGGAGCGCCGCGAGGCGATGCGGTGGAACAGAGCGTGAGCGGCAAGGTGCCGCGAGCGAGCGTGCCTCATGAGACGTGTTCGGCTGGTGCATGGGGCACACGGGCCTGGCGAACGGCCACGGAGACGAGGTGGGAGCCTTAGATCCGTGTCGCCCGGCCCATCTTTTCCCGCGCGAGTGCGCGAGAAGCAAGCAAGACAACCAACCAAGGACAAGACACATGAAGATGAGTGCAGCGTTCCCGAGCAAGTACCTGAAGGCCGCAGACCTGAACGGCCGCGAAGTGACTGTCACCATCGAGGACTGCCAGATGGAGAAGTTGGGAGAGGACACCCGCCCGGTGCTCTACTTCCGTGGCAAGGACAAGGGCCTCGTCCTCAACAAGACCAACGCGGGCATGATCGCGGACAGCTACGGCGACGACAGCGACGGATGGACCGGTCAGCCCATCGTCATCTACCCCGACAAGACGCTCTTCCAGGGGCAGATGACGCCGTGCCTGCGCGTGCGCGTGCCGGCGCAGGTGGCTGCGGCCGGTGAAGAGCCGCCCTTCTAGTCCACCACACGGGCCGGGCTGCCGCAGGGTGGCCCGGCCCTTCGGAGGCCACGATGCGCCTTTTCGAGATCGACTATCAGATCGAAGCCCTGCTGAACGCCAGCGTGGACAGGGAGACGGGCGAGATCAACGAGGATGCGCTGGCAGAGCTGGAAGTGCTGGAAGTGCAGCGCGACGACAAGGCCCTCGCCGTGGCGGCCTACATCGTCGGCCAGGAGGCCGAGGCCGAGGCCGTGAAGGCGCAGGCGAAGCGGCTGGCAGACCGGGCCGCGAAGCACGAGCGCCACGCCGAGCGGCTGCGCGAGTACCTACAGGCGCACCTGCCGACCGGGACGAAGCTGCGGGACGAGCGGGTGGAGATCGGCTGGCGGAAGTCCACGGCCGTCGAGATCGACGTGGAGACGGCAGACCTGCCGCCGGAGATGTGCCGGGTCACGGTGTCCCCGGACAAGCGGGCCATTGGCGACGCGCTCAAGAGCGGCGAGACGGTCAAGGGTTGCCGGCTTGTGCATCGCACTTCGGTCCAGATCCGCTGATGACCCAGCAGCCCCTCAACTTCGACGGCCCGACCTTCGACCGCGCGCTTGACGGTGCGCGGCTCACGGGGCAGCTCCATCGCGTGCTTGCCGTGATGCGCGACGGCCGCTGGCGCACGCTGCGGGAGATCGCGGCGCTGGTGCGGGGCAGCGAGGCGGGGGTGAGTGCGCGGCTGCGCGACCTGCGCAAGGCGCGCTTCGGTGCGCACGTCGTCGAGCGGCGGCGGCGGTTCGGCGGGCTTTTCGAGTACCGGGTGGGGGTGATGGGATGATGACCGTTCGCTTCGCAAGCGGCCTCGCGGTGACGTACAACAGCGCGACCTACGTCACCCGCAACAGCGCCTACGCGGACCTCTACGCGAAGAAGGACGGGGCGTGGATCGCCCAGGTCCCTCTCGACGCCATCATCGAGGTGGTGCGCCCCTGCGCGGTGGAGATGCGCGGCCAGACGCCGCAGCAGTCGGCCGAGGCGCTTCTACAGAACGATGCACTGCGCGATGTGAGACCCGACGAGCTGCGGCAGCTCAAGCGGGCGCTGGTGGGCTTCGACTCGCGCCGGGGGGTGTGGAAGTGATCGACCTGGACGAACTCCAGCGGCTTCACGAGGCCGCGACGCCGGAGCCGTGGCTGTCTGACCGTCCGCGCCTTCACATTCGCATCCGAGACAGCCGCGGTTTGTTCGTCATGGAGCGTGGCTCGCATGGTGGCGTGCGGTGCCATGAGGACGCCGCACTGATCGTCGCCGCCCGCAACGCGCTCCCCGCCCTCCTGCGCCTCGCCCGGCGTGCGCGGCGGCTGGAGGAGGCGGCGCAGGCATACCTGCGTATCGAAGCGCAATGCTGGATGATCGGAGACCGCGATGTGAGCGACGCGCTCGACGCGCTCCGCGCCGCGCTGGCCGAGGGGGAGGGGGAATGACGGACTGGATCGCCGTGCTGCGGGCGGTTGCGGTGCGCCTCGGCTACGGACCCGCCGAGACTCGCATCCCGATCATATTGGCAATCGCCGCTGGAGGCGCCGCCACCGAGCTGGAGCGCCAGCGCGATGCGGCGCAGGGGGCGGACCCGCTCCACCCGGATGGCCGCTGCACCTGCGGCGGTGGCGGATCGTGCGAGTGGTGCCGCTCGCATTGTGTGGACTGCGGGGTACGGCTGACGGCGCAGGGGGCCATGAGGGAATCAGCGTCAGATATTTGGCCGGCATCAAGCCCTGAGACGCCCCGGCCCCATGCGTCCAGCGAGCGGCACGAGATCGCAATGTTGCTCTGGGATCACGTCGCAGTAAAGCCTGGACGATACGGCTGGCTCAATGCTGCCGACGCCGTGCTGGCGCGGGAAGCTGGATGGCGCAAGGAGATCGACGCCCTCCGCGCCCAGCTCGCGGAGCGCGAGGCGGAACTGGCGGCGCTGCGCAGCAGCGAAAGGGAGAGGCTGATCGCAGAGGTGGTAGCGAAGTCGTCGGCGTTGCTCGGCGGCTTCTTCCCGTACCCGCTTGTTGAGGCTGCGCGTGAACTTGCCGCCAACGAGCGCGCCCGCCGCGCGAGGGAGACGACGTGAAGATTGAAATTTCACCCGAGACTATCGAGACGGCCATCAACGAGCAGATCAACGAGGCCGTCGAGAATGCGTTGGGGAGCTACTCCGTGCGGACCTCGATTGCCGACACGCTGACCTCCGAGATTGCAGGTGGTGCCGTGGGAGAGGCGCTGCGCCGCGCGCTGGCCTCGCTCGACACTGACGCGCTCACCCAGCATCTTGCCGCCGAGATCCAGCGTGCCATGACGGCTGCGGTGGTCGGGCTGCTGGAGGGCGGCATCTGCAACGTGCTGCTCACCCTGCGCGGGCTGAGCAGCTACAGCAACGGATACGCGGAGGCTCGCGCGGAGGTGCTGTCCGATCTGCGACGTGACCGCCGCGCGAAGGCGAAGCCGTGAGCCCGATCTATCTGGTCAACGCTTTTGTCGTTGGGTTCTTTTTGCACTCCACAGTCGATGCAGTTGCCAAGCGAGAGTATGGGTTGGCGGCTCTGAAGGCGTGTGTCGTAGCCGTGAACATCGCGCTGTGCGGCTACGGCGTGGAGGCTGGGCGATGACCACCGCCGACCGCCGCGCGAAGGAGACGACGTGACCAAAGACGCAAGACGCACGACGCTGGTTGACGGATCTCCGGTGACTTCGGATCACCGTGAGATTGACCCCGTAACCGGCCAGCAGAAGGGGTATGTAGTTCTGAGCGCCGAGGAACGCGCTAGGGGATTCGTGCGCCCTGTTCGACGGTCATACATCCACACCCGCTGCGGATCGGTTACGACGATGGCGCCAGCCCTCGCGGAGACGTGCGCACGAGATCCTTGGTTCTACTCGGGAACATTCTGTGTGTCGTGCAGGTCCCACTTCCCGGTCGGAGCAGAGGGGGAGTTCGTGTGGGATGGCACGACGGAGAAGGTCGGCACGTGACACGATTCAACCCGAATCACCCGGTCACGCAGGCCCTTGACGATCAATGGCACAAGTTGCTTGCGCTTGTCCTTGTGAAGCTCGGCCAGGAGCGCGTCGTCCTCACGTCGGAGGACGTGGCTGCCGTCGCGGCGCGGCCCGGCGGAACCGTTGTGATCGCGCACGCCAGCCGTGGTTCCATCGAGGTGCGAATCGTGACGGAAGCAGAGGGCGAGGCCCTCGCGCGCAAGGCAGGGGGGCTTCCCGCGTGACCGCCGCCGACCGCCTGCGCGCCGCGGTGGAGGCGGCGCTGCCGTGCGAGTTTCCCACCGACGAGGAGTGCTTTGTCGAGGAGTGCCCCGCCAGCCATCGCAAGGCCGTCCTCGCCGCCGTCCGGCCCATCGTGGAGGAGCTGGGGCGGGACCGGGAGCGCATCCGCGCGAAGTGCGAGCAGTACCTCGACTCCGACCAACCGCTACAGCCCGCAGAGGTTCACGCCGTGATGGCGTTCATCCTTCGGCTTGTGATGAAGGGGGAGCGCGATGGAGACTGACCCGCTCCAGCAGACGCGCACGTCCATACCGGACCTGCTCAACGGCCTCTGCGTTCACGGGCGCATCGACTCCTCCGACTACGGCGACTCTCGCCGCGCCGCCTCCGACTGCGACGAGTGCGTCCGGCGTGTGATGGATGAACTGAGCGCCCGCGACGCCGAGATCGCGCGGCTGCGGGCGGTGCTGGAGTGGGCTGCGACGATCCTGACCGCAGATCGTGAAGGCCCCGGCATCGCGTGGCGATACATGCCGGACGAACTGCGCGCCGCCGCCCGCGGCAACTGGCCCGCCGTCCGCGCCGCGGGCGTCGCGCTGCCGGGGGAGGAGGGCTGATGCCTGCGCCCAAGATCGAGCACCAGCCGAGCGAGCAGGACCGCGAGCTGCGTGCGTTCGAGGAGCTTTGCTGTGTTCTTGGCCCGCTCACCGAGGCCGGGAGGCTCAGGGTGTTCAAAGCGGCGTGGGCGCTGCTTGGACCGGAATGGCCGCCGCCCAGCCCGCCGGCCGGGCAGCGGCGAGCGTAGGGGGGGGGCGGGTGAGTCTAGGGCCACCCATGATGCTCGTCACGTCCAACACCTTCCCCGCACGTCGTGGTATCGAGTGGTCCGTGGGCGATGGTTGGGGGCAGGTGCGGCGTCGTGCGGACGGCCGCTGGTACATCGACCTCGGACGGGCCGGACGGCTCTACTCGGGACGCGGCAGCCGCTTTACCACCGCCGCGCAGGCCGAGACGGTCCTGCGGATGGTCCGGGACCTCCATGCGCAGGGGGCCTCACGGTCGCAGGCCGTGGAAGCCTTCCTACCGGCCGCATCCCCGGCCCACCGGGTCGAGCGGTGGCTGCCCGTGTGGCTGGATCGGATGCGCGATCTCGAGGCTGCCGGGGAGGTCGGGCGCGGCTACGTCGAGGAGTTGGAGCGGTGGGGTGGGCAGAAGTCACCCGCGGCGGCCCACTTCGCCCCACTCCTGCGCCGTAGCGTCCACAGCCTCACCGCCGGGGAAATCGAGGCATGGGGGCACGGGCTAAAGCTCGCCCCCAAGACGCGGCTCAACGTGATGGCGGGCTTCCACGCCTTTCTCGTCTGGCTGCACCGCTCCGAGGTGATCGCGCGGGTGCCGCCCTTCGCGTGGCCAAGGGTGCAGGAGCACGTCCCGACCATCCTCTCCCCAGAGACCCAGCTGAAAGTGCTAGGGAAAATCCCAGAGGCGCAGCGGGGGATCTTCCTCGCCCTCGCCCTGCTGGGCCTGCGGCCGTCCGAGGCGATGCGCCTCGACGCGGCGGACCTGGTAGACGGGTGGCTTGCGGTCCGCCGCACGAAGAATCGGCAGGCGAAGCGGCTGCCCGTGCCGGACGAGCTCGCGGCCTGGATCGCCGCCCACGTCCCGGCCGATGCCCGCCTGCGCGGGGAGCCGCTGTTCAGGATGCCCTACACGGGGCGCGGAAGGCGCGGGGCGGGGAGATGGTGCGCCACCAGCCTCCGGCGCGTCTGGGGGGCCGCCTGCGCGGCGGCTGGGGTGAAGGCGCGGCTGTACGAGGGGACGAAGCACTCTGGGGCGACGGCGCTGCTGGCGCTGGGGGTGCCGGAGCGGACGTTGCAGGCGCTGCTTGGGCACCGTGATGCCCGCTCGACGCGGCGGTACGCCCGGCTGGCTGACGTTGCGCTGGTGGAGGCGCTGGGGAGGCGCCGTGGGTCCGATGTGGTTCCGGCTGGAATCGCGCCTGTAAATAGCCGGAATCGCAAGGGATAAGGTGGAGGCGGCGGGAATCGAACCCGCGTCCGAAGCAAGATTTATAAGGAGTTTCGCTGGTTTATGGTCGCAGCCTGAGTGGTTCCGATGTGGTTCCACTACCCGCACGCCCTGATCCACCCCACCAGCAGCACCGTCGGCAGCACCAGCCCGGTGCCGACGGCCAGCGCGTAGGCCCGCCACCGCGGCCGGCGCGGCTCCGGCTGCGGCCGCCTGCCGGGCCCCCGCGCGGGCGTCCCGAGGCAGCCCGGGGCCTGCCAGCTCACCCGTCCCCGTCCAGGCTGGCGATGGCCGACTCGGGGATTCGCACCCTCACCGGCCGCGCGAGGGTCACGCCGTAGTAGTCCAGGGTCAGCAGCTCGGTCCCGGCCACCAGCACCAGCTCCACGAACGGCTCCACGGGCTCGCCGTCGGCGACCTTGAGCGGCGGCTTGCTCATCCGATCCACCTCCGCAGCCTGTCGAAGCTCCACCAGTCCGGGTCGAAGCACCCGTCCACGACGTTCCGCAGCACC
>ERZ761592.477-NODE-477-length-11730-cov-10.387495_pt1 | contig 11730 bp, 15 predicted proteins | sample MGYA00433095_ERZ761592 | MGnify/ENA primary metagenome ERZ761592 (study PRJEB28899, sample SAMN03785554) | bioreactor sludge metagenome | biome: EBPR Sludge; feature: EBPR Bioreactor; material: 0.22µm filtered reactor supernatant | place: Saint Lucia: Queensland... | reverse complement strand
GGTGGGGGTGAGGGCAAAAAAAATACGCCGCACCTCTCCCCCAAGAGCGTGCAGCGTATTCTACAGTCATCCCTGCGCGCCGCCGGCGTGGACGAATGGCAGTCGTACCGGGTTCACGACCTCCGCCACACTTTCGCCCACGCCCACCACAGCGCATTCAAGGACCTCGAATCTCTCCGGCGACTGCTCCACCACGAGAGCATCGCCACCACCGGCATCTACATCCGCAACATGGACGACCCGGTGGACAAACACAGCCAGACCATCCTGTCCCAACTCGGCCTGCTCTGACACCGCACGGACAGCATACCAGCCCACCCGTGCAACCGACTACCAATCGACCCAATTCCTACACCCAAGCGGCCCCGTTTCTTATACCATCGCCCAATCTGAGGACAACTAACATGCCCGCCCGTATCTGCCCCGACTGTGGCCGCCCCCACAACCACACGACCCACCTTTGCACAACGTGCTACCAGTCCCGGCACCAATCCCGGGGCCGCCGCTATGGTCGCCACGTAGCCGCTCCCCCCTGTGGCGACGGACTCTGCGGCAACCCGGCCACCGAAGCCCGCCTCGTCACAGTCGGCCTCCGTGACCACGGCGTCACCAGGGACAGCGGCTGGCTCTTTCTCTGCCCCTCCTGCGCCAGCCTGTTCGATCAGGAGGAGGCTCGCCCCCTCTCGCCCGTCGTCATCCCATCCCGCGCCGCCGCCCGCGGCTCCATCTACTGCTGAGGAGACCCAACCAATGCCCCAATCACCCAATCAACCGATCACCTACCTCGACCACATCAACGCCGCCCAGATCGCCCTGGCCGACCTGGCCGAACACGCCAACCAGCACCTGCTCGCCGCCGTCGCCCAGGCCCATGCCCTGCTGGCCATCGCCATGCTGATGGAAGAGACCATCGATACCCCCCAGCAAACCGACCATCTCGTCCAGACCGTCCGCATCATCGGCGGACTTGGCAACCACGCCGCCCATTAACCCGTACGGGCGGGCCTCGTGCCCCCCCCCCACCAACCGGAAACCGACACGTGCTCGCCTTCGCCAACCCGCTCACCTACCTCATACTCCTGGCCCTCCACGGCCTCGCCTGGCTCTACGCCTACAAATGCGTGCGGCCCCTGCGCCTCCGCAAACGCAACCACGGACAAACTGCCCTGTTCGTGGTACTCGGAGACGGCGCTGTGGCTCTGGCTACCGTCCTTATCGCAGCGGCCAACGGCCCACTGGACTGGCTCGCATTGGCTGCCGTCCTTGTCGCAGCCCTGGGCGTTGCTGGCATACCTATGATCTGGGAATACATCGACGACCACACCAGCACCCAGGTCGCCGCCGACAGCCGGGCCTACGCCAACGAAATCCAGCGCCTGCTGGCCGAGGAGGACTAATGCCCTACAAGCCCATCCGTGGCGGCACCATCTACAACCAAAAGCTGGCCCGGGCAGCTAGCATCAACCGCCAGATCAGAGAACTGATCGCCAAAATCGTCGAAGGCGGCATCGAACCCGCCAAACTCTACCAACTGCTCACCGCCATCACACTCAACACCGTCCGCCTCGATGACATCCTGACCGACCTGCACGAATTCGATACCGACCAATAAGACCAATTATCACCCGGTACGGGCGGGCCTTGTGCCCGCCCCTAAACAGGAGACCCACCCATGCTAAACCTTGCCCAAATGAACCCACGCATCGCCCGCATCGCCGCCGAACTCCTCGCCCTCTACAACGACGACCCCCGTGCCCACCGCATCGATCCCTTCGCCCTGGCCGCCATCGAAGACGCAGGCTGCACTTTCGATTTCCAGACCGGCGAAATCCACCTCCCCGCCGAACGCTGCACCGTGCCCGTCGTCGGCGTCCTGGACTCACACACCGGCACCGTCTACTGGCACAACGCCCGGAGCGCATAGGTGGCCTACACCGCCCTGCAAGGAGCACCCACCCAATGGCATCCAAACGCCGACTCCGCCGCCGCCGCTGCCAGCACAAACAACCCTACCCCAGCCACGCCGCGGCCCGGGCCGCCATCTGGCATCAACGGGACAAATGGCGTCAACCCATGTCCGCCTACCCCTGCCCCCACTGCGGCCACTACCACATAGGCCGCACATCCAAGTAAGGGCGGGCCTTGTGCCCGCCCCCGTGCCCGCCCATCATTCCCAGGAGACCACCATGCCCCCCAGCATGAGCATCATCGACCAAATCAAAGAACGCACCGACCTGGCCGCCCTCATCGGCCAGACCTACACCCTCACCGGCAGAGACGGCGCACGCACCCGCTCCACCGTCGAACACGATTCGCTCGTCATCTGGACCGATACCCAGACCTGGCGCTGGTTCTCCCGCGACATCGGCGGAGACTGCCTCGACTGGGTGCAGCACCAGGACCGCTGCACCCTCTCCGACGCCATCAAGATCCTCGCCCGCTCTGCCGGCATCGAGCGCCGACCCCTCACGCCAGAGGAGCAGGAACAACGCACCCACCAGCAGGCCCACCACCGCATCCTACAGATCGCCGCCGACCACTACCACCAGAACCTACTACATCGCACCGCCGCCGCATCCTCCCGCGCCTACATCAACCAGCGCGGCTGGACCATCCAGACAGTCGAACAGGAAATGATCGGCTGCACCCTCCCCGTCGTCAGTGGTCCGCCGTCCCCCGTCCCCCCATCGACCGATAATACGGCGTTATCTCTCGACGCCCAACTGCGCCAGGCCGATCTACTCGACCACCCCACCGCCAAAGCCGTCCTATCCATCCCCCCCAACATGCTCGTCTACGTCCACCGGCGCGGCGGCGTCGTCTCCGCCATCAGCGCCCGCAGCATCGAAGGCAAACGTCACTACCATTTACCCGGGCAACCCACCCCCCCCCACCACAACAACGCCCACTTCCCCAACGATCACGCCTTCACCAACCACTGCCTGCTGGTGGAAGGCCAGGCCGACGCCATCAGCCTCACCCAATACGGCGTCCCTGCCGTCGCTATCTGCGGCCTCAGCACCGCCGATCTCCCCTCCCTGGGACGGGGAGGGGCCGGGGGTGGGGTTATCACCGCCATCGCCCTCGATGCCGACGAGCCTGGCCGCAAGCGCGCCCTGGAGATTGCCCAGGCCATCGACCCCATGCTCCCCATCCTCGAATGGCAGCCAATCGCTGGCCAGCCCATCAAAGACGCCAACGACGCCCTCCGTGCGGGTCTCTCTGTCTCCGACCTCTGGGTCTTGCTCGAAGACGCCCAGCCCGCCCTCCTCCACGCCGCCGAAACCACCCGCCGCCTCAGCGGTGACCTGCGCACCGAGGCCCAGCGCCACGTTCTCGACGCCTACCTCGCCCTCGACGAGCTCGTCGCCGCCGACATCCGCCCCGCCTTCGCCAAAGCCTTCGGCGAGGGGATTTCCTGGCTCAACAAGATGCTCAAAGCCCGTCAGGCAGAGCAGGAGAAAGAGGCCGATGCCCAGGACAGCCCAGAACGCTACGAAGATAGCGCCGGTGGCCACATCGGCGGCGTCCTCTTCGAGCAATGCGTCCGCTGGCTGCCCGACGGCACACCCATCTGTATCTATGCCGTCCGTTGGCCCGATGGCAAAATCGAAACCCGCAACAGCGTGACCGTCGCTGGCATCACCTATCGGCCGTTCCCCAATCATATCGGCGTGATCCGAAACGAAAATATCTTATTCCCAGAGCAACCCGACGCCTACACAGACCAGCGCTCACTTCTGCGCGATGTGCAAGAATTCATCCACACTTATCTCGATGTCGATCCCTTCTACGAACGGCTGGCCAGCTACTACGTCATGTTCAGTTGGCTCTATGACTGTTTCGACACCCTCCCCTACCTGCGCGCCCTGGGCGACGCGGGCACCGGCAAAAGCCGCTTTCTCCAAACTATCGGCTCCCTCTGCTACCGGCCAATCTTTATGTCAGGCGCAACCACAGTCAGCCCCGTCTTTCGCATCCTCGCCCTCATGCGCGGCACAGTCATAATGGATGAGGCTGACTTTTCCAATAGCGACACCGACAACGAGATGATCAAAATCCTCAATCTCGGCTTTGACCGCAAACAAGGCTTTGTCTATCGCGACAAAAAGGACGGCGACAGCCATTGGCCGGAGTCTTACAACGTCTACGGCCCCAAACTCCTGGCCACCCGCAAAGAGTTCACCGACAAAGCCACCGAAAGCCGCTGCCTCACCAAACGCATGAGCGCCGCCCGCCCCGACCCGCGCATCCCCTACATCCTCGATGACCGCTTTTGGTTGGCCGCCCGCGCCCTGCGCAACAAACTGCTCATGCACCGCCTGCGCAACCACAAGCCCCGCCAACTGGACAACTCTATGGCCGAGGAAAGCATTGAGCCCCGCCTGAATCAGGTGATGATGGCCCTCAAAGCCACCATCGACGATCCCGTGATGCAAAAGGAACTGACCACCTTCATGATGGCCTACAACAAAGAACTCATCGGCAAGCGCGGTATGCAACTCTCCGCCATCGTCCTCCAGGCCGTCGTGGACATCTACTACGGCCCCGCCGACCTGCTGGGCGACAAGGACCTCTCCATGCAGGGCATCGCCGAGCGCGCCCAGGCCATCGTCAACGACTGGGACCCCGACGAGCGCATCACCGCCCGCCGTGTCGCCAATGTGCTCAACGACGACCTCGGCCTGACTGGCCGCAAACCCCTCACCCAAGGCCCCCACAAAGGCCGGAAGATGCTCGAAATCACCGAAGACGAATTGAACGGCCTGATGGCCCGCTGGGGTGTCACTCCACCCGAAAAAGACCGGTGAGCTTTGCGGTGAGCTTCGGTGAGCTTTGCCCCAATGTTCACCAAAGCTCACCGCAAAGCTCACCGCCGATTACGCTCTACTTATTTTTTTTAACAGTTATCTACATAGGCAAGCTCGCAACCCCTGCAAGCTCACCATTTTCGGCTGATTTTAGGCCAAAATCGTCCAATCTATCGCCATTATCACCCACCCGGTGAGGAAGTGAGCTTTGATCCCCCAAAACAATGCCCAGAAAAAAAATATTTTTTTCTGCGGCATATATTTCCCGGATCAAAGCTCACTACCTCACCAACGGAGTAGGGCAATCGCGTACCTTAAAAAAATGGCGTAAATAGGGTAACCTTGTGTCACACACAAGGAGGCCCAAATGGTTGTCAAGAATGAAAAAGCGATCAAAAGTGAAGAGACAGCGGCGACGATAGAGCGCTATTTTGCTGAAGTCGAAGATCCTCGCAGCCGGATCAATCAAGAACATAAGTTGGTGGACATACTGGTGATCACAATCTGTGCAGTCATCTGCGGGGCAGACGACTGGGAAGCAGTAGCGAGTTTTGGCAGAGCCAAACAGAGCTGGCTTGAGGGATTTCTGGCTTTGCCAAGTGGGATTCCGTCCCACGACACCTTCTGGCGGGTATTTCGAGCATTGGATGCGGAAGAGTTTCAGCGCAGTTTTGTGAAATGGATGCAAGCCCTATGTCGCTTGAAAAAGGGCGAAATCGTGGCGGTGGATGGCAAGAAACTGCGCCGTTCTTTTGCCAAGGAGGACTCCAAAGCGGCAATTCACATGGTAAGTGCCTGGGCATCGGCCAATGGAGTGGTCCTGGGACAACGGAAAGTCGACGATAAATCCAACGAGATTACAGCCATCCCGGAACTGTTGCGTACACTGGAGATTGAGGGATGTATCGTCACCACCGATGCCATGGGCTGCCAGACAGAGATTGCCCAGACCATTCTCGACCAAAATGCTGACTATCTTCTAGCTTTGAAGGAGAACCAACCCCATCTGTATGAAGATGTCGCCCTGCTCTTTGATGACTTGGAAGAGAGTGGTTTTCGAGCCTATACCTATGATGAGGTCACCGATGTGGACAAAGGACATGGCCGGATTGAGGTGCGCAAAGCCTGGGTGATTTCCGATCCGGACATCCTTTGCCATCTGCGGGGCTTTCAGCGCTGGCCGCAACTGCGCAGTGTGGTCAAAATCCAGTCCGAACGTTATCTCCCCTCTGGTAATTCCTGTGAAATTCGTTATTTCATCTCTTCTCTCGACCGTCCGGCTTCGGCCATTCTGCACGCAGTCCGCACCCATTGGAGTATCGAGAATTCCTGTCACTGGGTCCTTGATATTGCCTTTCGGGAAGATGAGTCCCGTTTACGCAAGGATAATGGGGCTCAAAACTTCGCTCTGCTTCGTCACATCGCTCTCAACGCTCTCAAACAGGAGTCTTCTCTGCGCATCGGTATCAAGAACAAACGTCTGCGCGCTGGCTGGGACCACGACTACCTCATGAAGGTCCTTTCTGCTGCCTTCTCCTGAGTACGCGATTGCCCTACCAACGGAGAAAAACCACTTGACAACCCTTTACAAACCTGCTATCCTCAGAACAGCGAAGAGTTCTGCCAGCAAGCGACCCATCGCCAATGTCAACGGGTTTTTTGTGCCCTACATACAAAACCATTCTTCGACACAGACGGGTGGTGTTCAGGTCTCTCCTAAAACGGGCAACCGTTGACGGCGTAAATGCTTGCTGGCAGCCTGAACATCACCCGTCTGTGTATTTGCCACAGGAGACCCGTCATGCCAGCAAGCACGAACTCCCTCAGCCGTACCCTCACCCCCGCCGATCAGCGCGCCATCGCCGCCCAACTCCACGCCCAGCGCCAACACGAGGATGCCCTACGCATCCAGGCCCGGGCCTGGCCCGCCCACGCCCGCCGCCATCTCGCCCGCTTCATCAACACCAACCGCACCGCCCGCCTTGAAATCTGGCACATCCTCAACCCCGCCGAAGAGACCCTTTGGCCCACCGCATAGGAGCAGCCCCCCATGAAGATCACACAAATTATTCCCGCCACAGGTTGGTCTGCCGTCTTCGAGTCAAAAGACGGCAGACCACTCACCCTGCCCGTTGCCTGCTTCGCCCTCTACGACGACGGCTCAGTCTCCGGCCTCGTCGGCCCTGACGTACTTGGCCCTGCTGACGACGATCAGGGCTTCCTCGCCTACGTCGGGCCAGGAGAATCTCCCGATCTGTACACATAACACACAAAAGGCCCGGAGCATCCCGCTCCGGGCCTCTCTCTTCCCCTCAATTGTCGGCCAATAAACCCAATTATCGCCCGGTTACTGGGCCAGCAATTCGGCCTCCGCCTTTGTTCGCAGGCTCACCAGCTCCGCCGCCAGCGTCATTTGACTGTCTGAGTCGGCCACTTCCAGCAGGTCGCCTCGTTCCAGGCGCAACACGGCCCCGTCCTGATCCAGCACCTGGATCTCGTACAGCGCTGTGATGCCCCCTTGCGCGTCCTGGCGGATGCTCACCACTACATCGCCGACGTCTGTTGGCGTCCTTGTACCTACCGATACAAATGCCATCTCAGCCTCCTTATGCTATGTGTCCACCACAATGGTTTTTACGGTTCCGTCCCCGAACTTAATTTTCAGATCGCCGTCGGCGCTGTCTATGTAGATTTTTGCCCAGCCGGACGTGGTGCTGGGAGCGGCCATGCCATCCACAAGCGCGATATCCCCATTGACGGCGAGAACTCCAGCGTCAGTGACTGCATTGATCCCCACATGTCCGTTGTAGTGGAACACCGCAATTCGCTGCGTCGCTGTAGAGTTGCGAATTTCCAGATAATCCGCGCCGGGGGCCACATAGGATACCGTAATACCGTAGATATTGTTGATATCCACAGCAGCAGTCCGATCAATTTTGATGTGGCTGTCGTGGCTGGAGTGCTTAAATACTTGAGCCGCCGTAAACGTGTTTGCATTCGCCTCCACCGCGTCGATCAGCGTCGCCACTGTCACCCGCCGGGTCGCCGCGTCCGACGCATCCCACACGGCCAGCTCATCGCCGGTGGCCAGCGCTCCGCTCAGGGCTGTGAATTGGTTGATTGTCTTAGTTGCCATCTCCTACCTCCTGTTGGGGCTGGCCTTGTGCCTGCCCGTCTTCGACCACCCGCACGAACCCCTGCGCCCAGTCGTTCAATTCCCAACCTTCCCACGCCTCGTGTACCCGGCGCAGATGGGCCACGAAGACGCCCTGGGCCTCGGCCAGCACCCGCACCCGCTCCTGGGCCAGGGCAATCAGCCGCTCAAATTCCAGACCGGTCAACATCTCCCCCTGACTCAATTCCCGCTGTCCCATCCTGCCTCCTATGTGTATAAAATTGACTGAATCGTATGCCGCACCTGCCACTTGAAGGTGATCATGGCCGACTTCCCCCCCGCCGCCCCCGCCGCCTTGATAAAGGAAATCTGATTGGCCGCCGACGAGGGGCGCAAGGTCACAGAATCAATCAGCCAGTCGGTTACGTCGAGTTTAAACCAGCCGCTGGCGACCTCTGTCGTCACACTGCTACTGCGGTCGCTCCCCCCCACCAGAATGTCGATGTCGTTCTGAATCTGTGCCAGAGTCGCCGCCCCCCCGTTATGGCCGTAGGTGTTGCCGCTGGACTCCACTTTTAGCCCATAGGTCGTTGCCACCCCCGGCGTAAATGTGTGGGCGTGGTCAATCGTGTGGGCGTGGCTATTGACAGCATGATCGTGATTCGGCAGGGTGAAGTTGTGCGAATGGGGATCGCCTGCGGCCAGATTGGGGCCGGTTGTCAGTGTGCCAAAATTCTCCGTATCCGTCCCGGGCGCGGCGCTGCCACTGTTGGATGGGCTGGCCACCCCGCTCCCCGTGGAGGATCCCGCCACGGAGCGCACGGTGCTGCGCAGCGGGTCCACCCGAAAACGCAGGAGTATCTGTTGCACCTGGGCAATCTCCTCGCCCAGCCATGCCCAGAATTCGGCATTATTGCTGTCGTCCATCACGGCCACATGATTCTCGGTGTAGGAGTTGGGGCCGGTCTGCTGGTGGGCCTGTTGCACCACCGCCTCGGCCATCCGCTCCACAATCACGCTGGCGTCGTCCTCCGGGTGGCGCTCCGCCGTGCTGACCACCAGGTCCGTGGTGCGCAGCCCGTCCACCCCCACCTCGACAGTCGTCTCCAAAATGTTGAGGGTGGCGTCGATGGAGAGGACCGCCGCCCCATCCACCCAGCGCCGGGCGGTAACCGGAATGGTTGTGCCCGGTTTCAGAATCCCCTGCGCCCCAATCAGCCCCAATCGGTAAAACTCCTGTGGATAGGCCCTGCCCTTCAGCCATTGCCAGCCGCTGCGCAGAAGCTGATTGGCGGAGGCTGTGACATCCGCGGCTGTGTTGCTCAGCGGAGCCACATTTTTAAAGGTGAGCGCCATCTCGCACGGGCCATAGCTCGTATCGCTGGCATTGTCCTGGAGACAATTGAACGAAAAATCCAGGGCCGACGAACTGGTATTGGTAGCCAGATAGTAGAGGATGCCCCCTATCGTCCGGCTGTGGGGACCCGCCCCGCTGATGGCCGCCCCATCCGGCCATTCGTCCACCGCCGCCAGATTGAGACGGGTGTGGCCCTCGCCCGCTCCATAGAGGAAAACACGGTTGACCAAATCCTGGCTATCCTGAATCCGCTCGATGCTGGCAATCGGCGCAATCTCCGTGCGTCCCTCCACCGCCACCGGGGACACAGCCCCGTACACCGCCCGGTAGCCGCTGGCATTCCAGACATTCACCCACTCCACCACCCGCCCGCTGCCCAGGCGAAAGTGCTCCTCGGTCGCCTCGGCCACGGCAATCAGCCCATTGAGGCAACTTTCGTGCACAAATTTAGCATAGACATCCGTGTTCGTGACCGGCGTCCCGCTGCCAATCGTCGTGCCGCCCTCGTCGGCCAGTGCCCAGGCGCTGGCTAGTTTGTCATTGGCCCAGGTGTGGATAATGTCGTAGGGTGCGTCGTCCACCTCGCTGAAGGTGGGGAAGGATCCGCCGCTGTGATTATCCAGGGTGACCCGGCGCAACTCGCCCAACAAATCCGGACCGGCCACCACCAGTATGGGCTGCCCATCGTCACCGATCCGCGTGGAGATGCTGTCCACAATCCCCGCCCCCACCTCCACCACAGCCCCGGCAATCACCATCTTGCAGCGCGCCACCATGCGCGCCGTGACCAGGCTGGCCCGGCTATCCGTGGCTGGCATCTCAAACGCAAACTCTCCGGCCCGGTCCAGCCGTCGCACCGAACGCCAATAGAGCGCCGACGTAATCGGCCCGCTGCCCTGGCGTGTCCCGCTGGAGTTCTCAATATCAATCCAAAAGCGCATCACAATTCCCTGTTCAACTCCCTCCCCAATGTGGGGAGGGCTGGGGTGGGGTTCGACCGATAATCAATCTTATTCCCCGACCTACACCCACTGGTCATACCACGCCACCTGCACCGTCCCCGCTCCCGTCAAGGTGAACGTGAACGTATTGCTCCCCGGTAGAATCACACACCAGTAGTCGCTGGCATGAGCGCCATTGAGGGTAAAACTGCTGTAGGCGTTGGCCCCGTTGTTGAGCACTGAAAAGGCTCCGCAGTCAATCGTGACCACCTGGGTATCGGTCACGCTGGCGGAAAAGGTCCAGTCGATGGCGGCGGCGCTGTCCTGCATAGAGATCGTCTTCGTGCCGGTGCCGGAGGCGGTGAATGTAATCACCGCATCGAAGACCCTGGCCTTGCCGCCCCCCGTCGGCGTCAGGCTCCCCGTGCTGGCCCGGCTGACCGTGCTCTGGCTGCTGGCCTTCCAGTAGCCCACCGCTTCCCACTCGCTGACAAGCTCGGCGTGCTGGCTCTGCTCCACATCCCGCTCCCAGCGGCAGGAGAGCAGGCGGGCGGTCTTGGATTGGACGGCGCTGTCAGCCTCGCGGATGCGCGACAGATTGCCGCGCAACCCCAATTTGCCCATGAGGGCGTCCACACTGCTCTGCACGCTGGCCGAGTAAATCCCCCGATGGGCCACCCGATGCACGCCCAGGGGCACAAGGCCGCTGCCGTGGGCAAAGTGCCAGCCGCCGGCCGTGCGGCTGACATCGCTGGGCACATCGCCGCCCAGCCCGTCCACGCTCTGGCCCCGGGGCAAGCTCACAGCATCGAACTGGTACAGGTAGTAACTCATGCGAAGGCCACCCCCGCCTGGCGCAGCGCGCTCAGCACCCCGTTACGCGCCGCCTGCTCATCCCGCGCCCCGTTGATTGTGATGGAAATGTTGGTTGTCCCTCCGCCGTCCGCCGTCCGCCGTCCGCCGTCCGCCCCCTCCCAATCCCGCAGTCCATCGGGCAGAAGCGCGCCCGGCGCAAAATCAAAAGAGACCGAATCCCGCAACTGGCCCAACACCCATTCCAGCCGCTGCGCCGCGTTCTCTCGCTCCTCCCCCTGCTCCGAGCGCAGCCCGGGCAAAAGGTCGGCAAGCCAGCCCGCCTGCTGACCAATCCCAGATCTCAACGTCGCCAACTGCGCCGCTCCGCTCTCCGCGGCCCGGGCCGCCAACTGGCCCGCCTGTTGCAGGGCAGCGGTCATCTGGCGGCTGCTGAATACATTCCCCAGCAGATCGAAGCCCGACGACCGCCCGCTGGCAAAATTGAGCGCCACTTCCTGACTCATGGGGGGCAGCACAATCTCCGGCACATCGAAGGCCACGGGCACGCTCAGCGCCTGCTGTGGCAGTTGTAGCCCGCTGACGGCGAAATCGACGGGCACACTCAGCCCGCCCAGGGAGGGCAAATCCAGCGACGCCACATCGAAGGCCACGGGCACGCTCAGCGCCTGCTGTGGCAGTTGTAGCCCGCTG
>ERZ761592.474-NODE-474-length-11807-cov-15.700817_pt1 | contig 11807 bp, 17 predicted proteins | sample MGYA00433095_ERZ761592 | MGnify/ENA primary metagenome ERZ761592 (study PRJEB28899, sample SAMN03785554) | bioreactor sludge metagenome | biome: EBPR Sludge; feature: EBPR Bioreactor; material: 0.22µm filtered reactor supernatant | place: Saint Lucia: Queensland... | reverse complement strand
CGCCGACCAGGCTCGCGCCGTACAAGTTCGCACCGTCCAGTTTCGCGCCGACCAGTTTCGCACCGTCCAGGCGCGCGCCGTACAAGTTCGCGCCGAGCAGGCTCGCGCCGTACAAGTTCGCGCCGACCAAATTCGCGCCGACCAGTTTCGCACCGTCCAGGCGCGCGCCGTACAAGTTCGCGCCGACCAAATTCGCGCCGTCCAGTTTCGCGCCGACCAGGCGCGCGTCGGCCAGTTTCGCGCCGTCCAGTTTCGCGCCGACCAGGCGCGCGTCGGCCAGGTTCGCGCCGTCCAGGCGCGCGTCGGTCAGGTTCACGCGGGCCTTGACGGCGGCAACCAACGTCAGAGCCACCGTGTTTCTCTCGGCCTCGTGTTCAAACAACACGGCACCGGATAATCGCGAGATGATTTGAATTTTCATTTTTCCGCCATCCCCTGCTTGATGTAGTGCAGAACCTGCGCAGCCAGCGTCCGAGTGTTCTCGTCCGCGCGCTGGTGGAGTTGTTCTTTCACGTCATCAGGAATCCTGACCGTGACATATTTTTCGCGCTTTCTTGGTTGCTTGGTGCGCTCAATCGCATTCGACGCTTTTGCGGAATCAGACATTTTTTTCCTCGTTTCTTCAGAAAATGTAAAGGAATCCCATGCGCACATTATGCGCCACAATCTACAACAATCAAAGGCTTTTTGATGCTTCCGTGATTTTTTGTTTTGCGTCCTCTGCGCCTTTGCCGACAATGCACTGATACCCGCAACCTTCAAGGTATGCGATCCAGTCCTTTTGCTCTGGGCTGAGGCTGCCACCCTTGCTGCGCTTCATCTCAACCCACAAGCTCCAGGCAGGTACGAACAGGTCAGGCACACCGGAGGCCACGCCTTCAGCCTTCAGGCGCCCTGCGGTGGCCTTGCTGCGCGCGCCACCGTTGGGAATGGCAAAGATGCGCACGCCTGGCCAGGACTGCCGGAACCAGCGCACCACCTCGCGCTGCTCTTCGTGCTCGGTGGGTATGCGGTCGACGGTCAAAACGGAATCTCCTGAATCCATTGGTCGCATGCATCCTGCGTGGCAGCAAAGTCGTCTGGTGGCCGCATGTCGAACGCCAGGCAATGCCCGGACTGGTTGAAGTGGTCGCAGGTGTGGCAGCACTTGGGCGGCCCGGCGCGCATCCACTCGCGCCACTGGATCAGGAACTCTGGCTCTGGTGGTCTGGTGTTCATTTGTGCTGGTCCTCCAGTATTTTCGTCTTCACGATCTCCAGGATGCCGATGGCCTCGGCCAGCGAAATCCTGTCTGCGTACTCGTAGACGACTGCCTCAATCTTGCTTGCCATCTCTCCAAGATGCTCGCGCCTGAATGGCGCTGCGACAACGTTGCTCATGCTTGCTCCTTCACTTGGTAGTCCTTAAAAACGACGCCTTTGCTGGCGTCGCCAACCTTGCATGGGCGAACCCATACGATCCTGCCGTCTGGCAGCCTGCGCGAGTGCCCACGCCTGTCGTGCAACCTTGGGCTGGCGTGCGTGCCTCCGTGCGGCTCACGCTTGAGCGCCCTGCCGTTGATGACGACCGTGTGCCAGTCGTAGGTCGGCTGCTTTCCTTCTGCGATCTTGCGCTTGTTGGTGAAGCTCTGGCGCACGAACGGCTGGTAGGCATTGCCACCGGACAACATCGACTGGTACCACTTGGCGATGATGCCAAGCACCAGGCGCGCCTCTTCCTCTGGCACCGGGTCGGTTTCCTCGGTCGGCCCGTACATCACCATGTCGCCTTCGGTGATGTAGAGCATCGTAGGCACCTTGCGCGGCATCATGCCTGTCGGTCCCTTCCACATGTCGACAATGATGCCGTCCTTGGCGTTGTCGCCAACCACCAGCATCAGCATGTCGTAGGACGCGTGCGACTTGCTCGGACCACGGTAGGCCACCACGCACTTTCCGAATGGTGGGTTGCACTCCATCAGCACATCGGTCGTCGTCTCGAACCTGGCGGTGGTCAGGCCGGAGATGTCAAACCACTGCAACTCGACCGGGTCCATGCCAACGGCTGCGGACCACTTCACCGTCTCTCGAATCAGCGGCGTCATGCCCAACTCCTCTTGATGACCCGGTGAAACTTGCCATCCAGCCGGTACTCAATGCCGCTTGGCGGCTTGCTGTTGCTCATCTGGACTGCCAGGTAGTCCAGCCCTTCGCTGCCTTCCAGGTGCGCAGCCTCGGCCAGGTGTGCACCAGACGAGTTGGCCATGGTCATCAGCAGACGCATGGCCTTCTGCCCGGCGTAGCCATCGTGCAGCACCGGCAGGTACTCGGTGATCGGCTTGTCGGACAGGCTGCCGTAGTAGGTGCAGGACAGCATCTCCTTGCCTGACGCGCGGCTGACATGCCTGCGCCAGTTCCAGGAGGTGACCTCCAAGTCTTTGCCTTCCAATCCCATGATGTCGTCGTCGCGCAGTTCCAGCTTCTTGCGCTCCGGCTCAGGAAAAGGATGACCGCAGGCCGGGCAAGTTGCAACGGCGATGGCGCACAACTCTCCGCAGTTGTCGCAGACCTTGACCGGCGCTTCTCCGTTGCCGTCGCCTGCTTTCTTGGGCGGCTGCACGGCCGTGATCGGACCGTGCGTGGCAACCACCCCGGCGAAGTCCAGCACCAGGCAGTGGTCGGTGTGGCTCTTGACCCGCATTCCACGTCCCGCCATCTGGACGTACAGACTGGCCGACATGGTCGGGCGCAGCATGGCGATCAGGTCAATGTCCGGGTAGTCGAAGCCGGTGGTCAGCACGTTGGCATTGGTGAGCGCACGGATGCGGCCTGCTTTGAACTCGGTCAGCAGGTGCTCGCGCTCCTTCTTCGGCGTCTCGCCTGTCACGCATTCGGCCGTCACGCCATGCTGGCGCAGGACTTCAGCCACGTGCTGGGCGTGCTTGACGCCTGTGCAGAACACCAGCCATGCCTTGCGGTCGCCAGCCAGGTCGATGACCTCGCGCACCACGCGCTGGTTGTTGTCGTCGGTGTCCACGGCTGCCTGCAGTTCGGACTCGATGAACTCGCCACCTCGCTTGTGCACGCCAGAGGTGTCCAGCTTGGCCCTGGTGACCTTGCTGCGCAGCGTGGCCAAGTAGCCTTTGAACACCAGTTCCTCGATGCTGACCGGCTCGATCAGATCATCAAACAGCGCAGGCTTGTCTGTGATCATGCCGTGCCCAAGGCGGTATGGCGTGGCCGTCAGACCGATGACCCGCAGCGCAGGGTTGATGGCCTTCAGGTCGGCCAGGAACTGGCGATACCCACCTTCATCCTTGTGGTTGACCAGGTGGCAATTATGAACCGCTACCCCTTCAGCAAAGTAAGAAGGGTGTCCACTGACTTGAAGGTTGTATACAGGTGTAGCGCTTTCTCGTTTGATACACGATACACGCACCACCCTAACTCCGAGAGCTTCGCTATCTTTTTCCTGTCCTGTTCCTGCCTCTCCAGAGATGAATGGCTTCCTCCGTCCAGTTCTATCGCTATTTTCATCTCCTTGTTGCCAATGTCCACCTTGTAGCAATTGGGGCAAACGCCGTTCCTGTGGCCCGCTCCCGTCTTTATGACTACCTCCGCTTCCCACCCTTCGCCCAGAGCATGGAGAAGCGCCAGCTGTGGCAAAGGCAGCAATTGCCCGTTCCCGCCACGCCTTATAGGCTTGTGCTTTATCTCTTTCAATTTCTTGCTTATTTTCTCCCTCGCTTGCGCATTCAAGGATGTTGGGCTTGATCTCTTTGCACACTTCACGGAGCAATAAATTTGCTTCTCCCAGAGACTTTCTTGCATTGCTGACTTGAGACTTCCGTCCTCGTTGTATTTCACCCAAGGACGGAAACTGCTGCCACAATGCGGACATATCTTGCTTGCTGAAAAGACGCGATCCCGGCGCCAAGTCCTTCGCTTTGACCCATCCTTTTGATGTAAAGAAGGGGTGGTTTGCAGTGCATTCGATGAGTTTTCCATTACTGGTCTCCACGCGATATATGTCAAATGAGGGCTTGCAGGATATTGCCTCAACAACGCCCATCCCTGCTTGATTATATACTACATCGCCGCATCTCACTTGATCAATTCTTTTTGGGCCGCTAGGCGTGCAGACTCTTGTTTCCCCCGCGAAGCACTCGTCGATGATCACAAGGTCAACGTGGCCGATCTGCTTGGCCTTGGTGCGGATGGACTGGATGCCTGCGAAGGTGATCGGCTCCCCGAGTTGCTTCTTGCCAATGCTGGCCGAGTAGATGCCCAGCGGCGCTCCAGGCCAGTGCTGGCGCATCTTCTCGGCATTTTGCTCGATCAACTCCTTCACATGGGTCAGCATCAGCACCACGGTCTCTGGCCAGTTCTGAAGCGCATCCTTGCAAAGCGCGGCCACGATGTGGCTCTTGCCAGACCCGGTGGGCAGCACCAGGCATGGATTGCCTGCATGGCCTGCCTCGAACCACGCATAAAGCTGGTCGATGGTTCGCTGTTGGTAGTCTCTTAACATGGCGTCAGTCCTTGATGCCCACCATGATGCTTGGCGGCATCGGCAGCGACACGCCAATCGGTCGCCACAGGTGCAGGCAGTTCTGGTGGTTGTTGACGTACTCGCTGCGCGGTGGGTGGTACTGGATGACGCAGTCGTCCTCGTCCCAAAACAGCGCCTTGACCTGGCACATCTCATCCCAGGTCGGGCAGCGATCATTGCGACTGACGCTGACATGCTCCCATCCCATGCCATTGCTGGCGATGACGCGCAGTTTCTGCTGGTGCTTCAGAGGAACGATGAAGCAGCCGTTGTGCTCGTCGCCTGCAGGGTAGCCAGGCACCAGCACGCGGTACTTGTCTGGGCACTTGAATGTCATCCCACAATCCTCGCGTCAAAGGTCTCGCGCAGCTTCTCCACATACTCATCACCCAGGCTGCACATCTTGGGGTTGGCCAGAATTTCGCGGCTGGTGTAGACGTGCGCATCGCCTTCACCGTTTGCCACATCGCGGCCTTCGATGACGTAGACGGCCGTCCACTGATCCAGGCCGTTCTTGCGTTCCCATGGCACCAGGTCAGGATGCAGCACATGACTGTCGCAGGCCTGGCGCTGAAACTCCACCGGAATGCCATCGGCCTCGTGCCTCTCGCAGCGCCAAGTGCTGTCCTCCTTGGCCGTGCTGTGCGCGCAGGTGCGGCAGTTCACATGCTTGGTGGTCTTGGTCTCGTGGCAGAACTCGTGCGCATCGCAGAACTTGCACTGGTACCAGGATGGGTCGGTACTGATGGGAGGCGGCATGCGGTCCTCAAGCGCCAGCCTGCGGCCTCGCTCGATGTACCTCTCGGCCACATCCTTCTCGTAGCGCACACGCTCGGTGTAGATGCGGTCGTCGTCCTTGCAGACAGCCACGTACAAGGCCCGGTCGATCTGCAGGCCGTGCATGTAGAGTTGCATCTGGACAAAGTGCTCGGGCTTGGCGCTGGCTACAGACCCGGCCTTCTCAAGGGCTGCAAAGCTCTTGCTGCCGTGCGTCTTGAACTCGGCCACGTGGCGCTTCTTGGGCGCTGCAGGCACGCCAGACTCAATGATGGCGTCGATGCTGCCGGACACGTGGGCACCGAAGTCCACGCGCGCCTGTTGCTTGCTGGTGCGAACATCCATGCCGATGGCGCGCAGGTCCGACACGATGGTGGCCTCCTCCATCTGGCCACGCCTGAACAGGCGCAGGATTCGGCCTGGGAATTGGGGCTGGACAGCCCACCGGAAGGACAGCCACAGCCACCTGTCGCATGGGTGGCCCAACTGGCTGCAGCCCATGTGCGGCCTGGGCGGCTCGGCCTGGGCCTCGTGGTGTTTGTCGATCAGACCTTGGATGCTATGCTCTGGCTCAGGAATCTTCATCAGGTTCTCCTTCGTGTGTGAAAGCCCGGTCCTCTTGCGAGTCCGGGCATTTTTTTGCCTTACTTATTTGCCCAGGGCGGTGCGGCCCTGCCTCTTGCCACTGGCGCGGAGGCCGCGGTCGGTGCGGAAGCTGCAGGTGCTGCGAAGGTCGGCGCGCTGCCGGTGATCGCTTTGAAGCCCTTGACCTCGTTCTGTGCCGAGTATTGCTCGGTTGCGGCGCGCACGTCCAGCTTGATCTGCAGACTGCCACCGATCAGTTGGTCGGTGTCGGTGACCTTGGCCAGTCCAATGCTGCGCATCAACTCGCCAAGCTGCTGGCGTCCGATCTCTTCGGCCTTGGCGCTGGCGTTCTTGATGTTGAGGTTGCCGAACACCACGCGGCCTTGGTGGGTCGGACCGGTGATGTCGTAACGGACCTTGATGTACTGGCCCGAGCCGTCCTTGGTCGGCTGCAGGTCAGCCTTGTTGATGGTGGCCGTGTACCAGCCTGGCGGAAGCGGATCGTAGTTGCCACCGTTGCCTTCAGGCAGTTCGTTTGCGTCAAAGGTTTGTCCGAGGAATGCCATGTTAAGTTTTCCTGAAAATTAAAAAGTGGTGGGTTTTGCGACTGCACGAACAAGGGCCATCAAGCCGGTCTGCAGATCAGTTGCACCAATCGAAACCCAGCGTTGATCAAGTTCTGGCATTTGTTTGAGCGTGGCCACCAAATCACCAAGTTGTTCTCCTTGGGCCTTGATGTCGTTCATGACGCTGATCTCTGACTCTGTGAGTTCTCGGTAGCCTTTGATGGCTCGGTGTTGGTTTTCCATGATTACTTCTCCTTGCGAGTGATAGTGAATGAAGGGCGGCCAGGCTTGGCCGTGATTGCTGCTGCCAGCGGCTTGGTGATGGCCTCGTCCGCTGCTTTCCAGACGGCCATGTTGATCTCCGGCTTCCACCGGAAGAGGCTGGACAGGTGCTCGGTCAGGCCGAACTCGGCGGCCAGTTCCTGAACCTTGTCGCCATCGACCTTGCGGTCAATGCGGCCGACGATCTTGATGGTGAACTGGTCCGGATCGACCGTCTCGGTGCCTTCCAGGTTCTCGGCCACCCCGACCAAGGACTTGATGCGGTCCTCGATCTTGCGGCGGTCTGCCGTGGCGTCGGCCTCGGCCTGCTTGGCGGCCAGCCACAACTGCGACAACTCGTTGAGGTCGCTGGTCTTGATCTCGTCAGCCATCACTTACCTCCCATCTTGGCGATGATCGCGCCCAGGTCCGGCGCTTCCCAAGCCTCCAGCTTCCCGCTGCGGTCCTTGGCCAGCCAGAGGCCGTCGCTGTCGCACATCAGGGCGCGCTGGGTGACGCCTTCGCCATCCTTCTCGACCCGCAGCGCCAGCACCTCATCGAAGAAGTAAGGCAGCGCCTGGCCGGTCTTGTTGCCTGGCATCGATGGCGCATACAGCACTCGGCCCATCTCGTCCTGCGTCTTTTCCAGCTTGGCGCTCATGTATACGTGGCGGCCTGGCAGGTCGCGGAAGGCCCGGATGATGTCGGCCATCTGCTCCTGCATCGCACCGTAAGCCTGGCGCGGGTCTTTGGTCGCCTTCTTCTCGGCGTTGAGCACCACCTCTGCGATCTCGCTGATGCTGTCCAGCGCCACCGATTCGAAGCGTTTGGCCTCGTCCGATTGCGTCAGCCATGTGTAAGCCTCGCGCAGGGTCTCCATGTCGCTGATCTCGATGTAGGGCAGGTCTGCGTCCTGGATGGACAGCAGGCCACCTTCGGCCGAGAGCACGATGGGCTTGGGAAGGGTCTTGACCAGGCTGGTCTTTCCCGCACCGGCTTGCCCGTAAACGAGCACCTTCACACCATTGGCAGCTAGGCTGCCGGTCGTTTTTACGTTGATTGCCATTAGGCATCTCCTTCGTGGTTGCTGCGCCTTCAGCCAATTCCGTTCGCGCAGTGGTTGCAACTTTACCGGCTTTCCGGGTAAGATGTCAATACCGCATGAAAATTATTTTGGAAGGACTGACATGAAGACCCAAGAGGCAATCGACTACTACGGCAGCATCAAGAAGCTGGCCGACGCACTTGGCATCTGGCCACAGACCATCTACACATGGGGCGAGACTCCGCCGATGGCTCGTCAGTACGAGATGGAGGTAAAGACAGAAGGTGCGCTGAAGGCAGACAGGGAGGAAAAATGAAATCATCCAGTCTGTATGTTTTGCAGTGCGAGGACTTTTTCAAAGTAGGCATATCACTGGTTTTTGATTACAGATTCAACACCATTTCAAATGCAACTCCTTTTCCTATTGATGTTGTTCATGTGATTGATTTTGAAATACATGCAGATACAAAAATGGCAGAAAAAATTGCACATCAACAACTTTTTGACATGGGACATCATGTCAAGCTTGAGTGGTTCAAAGGCCCAAAATCAATTGTGATTCAGGTATGTGAACAAGCTGCAGAAATTGCAAAACACAAAGGCAGACTTCGGAAATCGACGATAGAAGCCAAGGCAATGCACATGCTTGCGATATGCAAGCCTGATGTTGTTGAAAAGTTGACTGGAGTGTCACAAGACCGAATCATTGAGATTTTGGGAGGCTCCAAGATGCAGGAACATGAACTGCTGAAGATCAACACATTGTGGGAGCCTTTCAATGGCTGACCTGTCCAAAGTGCTCGGCGGCCCATGGTCGCCACCCCCAGAAAAACGCATCGCTCCACCCGAGGAACAACTGATCGACGCCATCCGGGCGGCTGGGCTGGAACCGCCAGACCACATCGTCATGGACGGCAAGATCCACCGCTTCAAGTCCGGCACCAAGGGCAGCGGCAACAAAGGCGGCGACAAGCCTGGCTGGTACTTGATCTTCGGTGACGGTGTCCCGGCCGGGCGCTTTGGATGCTGGCGCTTGGGGTTTGAATCACCCTGGCGCGCGGACGTTGGCCGCAAACTGACGGCCACCGAGGAAATGGCCCACGCCAAGCGCATCGCGGAGGCCAAGGCGATCCGAGACGCGGAACTCGAACGCCAGCACGAGGTGGCCTCGGCCACCGTCGAGACCATCTGGCAGCAGGCCCAGGCGGCACACCCGGACCACCCCTACCTCACCCGCAAGGGCATCGGCATGCACGGAGCGCGCGTGACCGGCGACGGTCGCCTAGTGGTGCCCTTGTACGGCCAGGACGGCGGCCTCTCCAGCCTGCAGTACATCAGCCACGACGGCAGCAAGCTCTACCACCCTGGTGGCCAGACAGGCGGCAAGTTCTGGATGCTTGGCACTATGGACGAGCCGGGCACGCTGTTCGTGGCCGAGGGATTTGCCACGGCGGCGACCATCCACGAGACCACCAGCAGGCCGGTGGTGGTGGCCTACAGCGCCAGCAACCTGGTGCCGGTCACTGGTACCCTGCGCGAGATGTACGGCGCGACCCAGGACATTGTGATCGTGGCTGACCACGACGCATCTGGGGTTGGCCAACGCTACGCGGAGCAGGCCTCGGCCAAGTTCGGCGCGCGCATGGTCATGCCTCCCATGCAAGGGGATGCCAACGATTATGCGCAGGCCGGGCACGACTTGGCCAGCCTGCTGCTGCCACCTGACGACGACTGGCTGATCCCTGCCGACGACTTCTCAGCCCAGCCAGCCCCCATCTCCTGGCTGGTTAAGCGCTGGGTTCAGGACCAGGCGCTGATCATGGTCCACGGCCCATCGGGCGGCGGCAAAACATTTGTGGTACTGGACTGGTGCCTGCGCATGGCCAGCGGCATGGCCGAGTGGTGCGGCCAGAAGGTGCGGCACGGCAACGTGGTCTACCTGGCCGGTGAAGGCCACCACGGCCTGCGAGGCCGGATCGCAGCCTGGAAGCACCACCACCGTGCCGGTCACCTGTCCATGTGGCTGTCCAAGGACGGCTGCGACCTCAACACCCCCACCGGCTACCTCAAGGTGGTCGAGCAGGTCCGGATGCTGCCAAGCACTCCGAAGGTGATCGTGGTCGACACCCTACACCGATTCCTGGCCGGTGACGAGAACAGCGCCCAGGACGCCAAGACCATGCTGGACGCCTGCAACAGCCTGATGAACGAGTTTCGCTGCAGCGTGATTTTGGTGCACCACACCGGCGTGGCCGAGGAAGCCCAGCACCGGGCACGCGGCTCAAGCGCCTGGCGCGGCGCACTGGACATCGAGATCAGCATCGTTCCAGGCAAGGACGGCGTGCCCATGCAGATCGTGCAGCGCAAGTCCAAGGACGCGGAACTGGCTCATACGGTCCACGTGGAGTTGCAGCAGGTCACCATCCCCGGTTGGATGGACGAGGATGAGCAGCCGGTCACATCGGCCGTTGTGGTCGAAGCAGCGGCCCCTGTGGCGGCCAAAAAGGACAGCAAGGTGGACAGCCACCGAAAGACCTTTGAAAACGCTTGGTGGGCCTCTGGTGCCGAGGAACGCAACGGCCAGCCCTACCTCAGCCGGTCGGCCATGGTCGACTACCTGGTCCAGAAGATGGACGTCAGCGAGGCCTCGGCCAAGGTCTACATCAAGCCGAGTGCCACCGGAAAGCCCATCGCAGACCTGCTGGTGGCCGAGATCATCGAGGCTTTCGAGCACGGCTGGGTGGTCATCGACGACACCCAGGCAAGCTCGATGCTGATTCGAAAGTCGGAGCGCTGAGATGAGTTATCCACAGACTTATCCACAGGCAAATGAAGGGAACAAGGGAACGGAACGGAAAAAAACGGAACGCAGTTCCCTGGGCAAGGCAGGGCAGGAAGGGAACTGGAACTACCCCCTTTCTATAGAAGGGGTAGTTCCCTTGTTCCGTTCCCCATGCGGATCATTTCTGTTCCGGTTGACTTATCCACATAAACCCTTTAGAGTTTAGCCACAAAGGGTTTAGAAGGAGAAAGCAATGGGCAAGATGTACGCGGGAAACCTGCCTGGGGCAGACGAAGGATGGAGTCAGATCGGAAAGTGCTGGGATAGCGATGAGGTCGAGTGGCTGGTGTTCAGCCGGTCGCAAGATCACGATCCAGAATGGATGACGATCAAAATCGTGGCCAACGGTCGAGCCAGACACAAGGCCAATTACTGGTTGGTGAAGAACATCGAGACTGGCCAGATCGGATTTGCAAGGGACTACGTTCACATGCGAGATGGCAGGCCAGAACTGCACGCACAGGTCGAGGCGATTTTCAAGAAAGTGAGCAAGCAATGAGCACAGCCAACGAAACCCAAGTCGGCGGCCAGCACTACAAGGCCAAGCCCATCCAACCTATCGCGCAAAAACAAAGGAGTTGAAAAATGGAGATTGATCGCGAAGATTTCCACGGCGACGAGGCCGACCGCGCAACCTATTTCATTGAGTCAGTAATAGACGATCACGTAAAGGACGCCATGCGCCGAGCCTCTGAGATACCGGAAGGAGTTGCAGGGGAATGCGAAATCTGCGGAGAGCATTTCGCCAGGCTAGTTAATAACGCTTGCGGATTCTGCCGCGATGAATTCGGGATGAAATAATGCACATATCCGAAGTCGAAGCACTCGTATTACTTTTGGAAGATTGGGCGCAATGGCAATCGTCATACCGACCGAATACCGGATTCAAATCACGATCAGCGGGTTTCTCAAGTCTAGGGCTTCAATCATTCGATGATATGTGCCATCAATCCGACAATGCTACAATGAAAACGATTGACTCGGCCATTGACGACCTTGAACCGGCGCAACGTGCTGCGATAAATCGGAAATATGGAGTCTGTAGCGTGTTCAGGTTTCCGCGTAACAACTTCGAGGATACGCTAGTACTTGCCCATGATCGGTTAGTGGTTATCTGCAAGCGGAATGGGGTAGTGCTATAACTTGCATTACGATCGGATGGAAAGAATGACCCATGTCCATCACCGTTGACATTCGCGGA
>ERZ761592.467-NODE-467-length-12112-cov-6.598822_pt1 | contig 12112 bp, 12 predicted proteins | sample MGYA00433095_ERZ761592 | MGnify/ENA primary metagenome ERZ761592 (study PRJEB28899, sample SAMN03785554) | bioreactor sludge metagenome | biome: EBPR Sludge; feature: EBPR Bioreactor; material: 0.22µm filtered reactor supernatant | place: Saint Lucia: Queensland... | reverse complement strand
GGCGCGTGACATCGTTGAGCATGATGCCCACGCCGGGGCTTTCAGTGCCGGCTTCGGTCACCAGCGTCACCGGAAACACGTCGGCCCTGACGTGGCGCGACTTATCGCCGACGGAGAGTTCGAAAGCTTGGTCAGCGTTTGCGTCCTGGAATCGAAAGCGCTCGGCGAGCGCGCCGTGGATGCGTGGGCGAAGGTGGTTGTCGAGTTGCGATGCCGTCGCCGTCAGCGCTTGCCCGGTCCGCATGGCACCGCTTTCGGCCGCCATCTTGGCGAAGGCGTTGTTGGCTTGGTTGATGTGAAGATTTCGGTCCAACAGCGCCAGACCCACCGGCGCGCGCTTGATGACATCGGCCAGCAGCGACTGGGCGCGCATTGAGGCGCGCTTGGTTTTGGACGCCACGTACACGAATACGCTGATCACCAGCGCCAGCGCGAACAGCGAGTTGATAGCGACTGGAATGTAAACCCGCTCGGTGCGGTCGGTGATTGCGGAGCGCTCGCGCTGTGACCAGGATTCTAAATCTTGAAAACTCTCGCGCACCTTGTTCAACGCTGTATTGCCGGCGCGGGTTTCCGCCACGGCCCTCGCTTCTTCAATGGAGCGTTTTCGAGCGGCGACTACTCGATCGCCGTGTTCGATGACTTTTTGTCCCTCGGCGATCATGCGGGCGGGGATTTCAGCGGGCAAACTGGTGCCGGTCGCCGCGTTCTTAAAGGTCGCGATGTAGCGATCAAGCTCTGCTTTAGCGTGCAGATAAGGTTGCAGCACCTCATCCGTGCCGAGATTAAGGTAGCCGCGATAACCGGACTGTACGTCTTTTAAAGCGGATACATAGCGTTCGCTTGCGATCTCCAACGAATTCTGCTGAAAGGCTTTCATTTGGGCGGATGCAAACCCATACACGCTCCAGGCGATGCTGGCGAGCGACAGCACCGTAAGGCCCAGCAATATCGAACGGGTGACCGGCGAGGCCATAATGCGGTTGATCATGCCGCACCGCCTTTCAAAGTGTTCTTATACATTCCACAAACCTCATAGACTGATAGCTTTGAGCCAATCTGAAGAACCTTTCCGGGGCGCAGTTCGCTCTGGATTCTTGCAGTGCTGAATCTTCGCGGAACGCTTTTCGATAAGTCATGGCGCCTAGTTTGACACCGCTTCTGTTCTAGCGGCCCGATTACCCAATAGACCATCAAGCCGCATAATGGATGTCGGAATGGAAGAAATAAGCGCGAGCACCGAATAAGCCCCCCTCTCAAGCCTTGGCGGCACGGGTGGGCGCAAGCGGTAGGAGGATGGGCGCGTTATCTCAGCTTGAGGCAGCCGCGTAACTCATAAAGACGCACAGATCGGTTCGATCGGTTTCAATCACCTAATTTTTTTCAGAATAGCCCCGAGCCAACAGCCCGATGCTGGCGGCTTCCGGTAAATTGGACCAATAGCGGACCGGCATCCCCTTTTTCATCGCTCGAACATTCAACCGGGCCGGATTGAAGATGCTCTGGTAGTAAGCGAGCCACAAGGCTTCTCCGGCGTCGGCCGGCGGCGCGTCCGCCTTTTTCGCCCCCGCGCCGACGCTCAGCACGCCGCCGTCCCAGGCGATGCTGACCCGAGGGGTCAGAATCACCCAGCGCATCGCGCCAAAGCGCCTGATGAAGAACGGCGCGACCGCCTCGACGATATGATGTTGCGGTTCGAACCACGCGATATAGCGCTGTTTCCCCGCCGCGTCCACCCGCCGTCGAAAGCGGACAAAGGCTTTCATCCAGTGCATTTCCCGCCGCACTTGACGGCTCATTTGCTCTAACTGCAAGCGGTCGGGATCGAGCGGGTTTTGCCAGCGTTGCCGGTTCTCGCCGATCCGCCACACGGTGCGATACAACACGTCGAACCGCGCGCGCGCCTTGTGCAGAAAAGCCAAACGGGCCACATCGACGAAACTCGCCGGCAAGTAAAGACCCGCCTTCGCGGGCAAGTCCCGCGCTGCGGCGGTTTCCGTCGCCTCGAACAACTCGATTTCGCGCGGGTCGGCCAGCCGCCAAATCACCCGGTTGGGCGGCACGCCTTGGCCGATCAAGAACCGAACCGCCTGAGAAAATCCCTCCCAATCCGTTTCGCTCAACAAGGTGACCGTGAGCGCATTCATGACTCCGCGAACAAATCCAATTGCGTCGCGCGCCGGGCTTGACGCAGTCCCGCCAGCAACCGCCGCGCATCGCCATCGCGCGGCCGGTGATCGGGCAGGACCACGAACGGCAACACCTTGGCGACGGCAATCGACAAACGGTCGAGATCGCCGCGGCGGATGCCGCGAACCCTCCGCCCCGCCAGCAGCCGTTCGACCGAGCGAATCCCCAAGCCCGGCACCCGTAGCAGCTGTTGTTTCGACGCGCGGTTTAAATCGACCGGAAAGTGGCTCGGATTCGCCAGCGCCCAGGCCAGTTTGGGGTCCACCTCCAGCGACAGCATACCGTCGGGCATGACGATTTCGTCTTGGCCGAAGCCGTAAAATCGCAGCAGCCAATCCGCCTGATAAAGCCGGTGTTCGCGCAGCAGCGGCGCGGCCTGGACCGGCAAACCGGGCGGCGCGCGCGGGATCGGGCTGAAAGCCGAGTAATACACCCGCTTGAGCCGATAGGCGGAATACAGCGCGGCGCTGGTGTCCAAAATGGCGCGGTCGCTGGAACCGTCGGCGCCCACGATCATCTGGGTGCTTTGTCCCGCCGGCGCGAAACGCGGCGCGCGCTGCGGCTTCGGCGGAGCGTCCGGCAGCGAGCGCGGTTTTCGAGTCGCCTCCCCGCTCTCGTCATGCGCCGAGCGGATTTGCGCCATCGTTCGCTTGATGGCCCCGGCCTCCTTTTCAGGAGCCAAGCGCGTCAGAGACTCGGCCGTCGGCAGTTCGATATTGACGCTCAAGCGGTCGGCGTAACGGCCGGCCCGCCGCACCAACTCCTCGCTGGCGTTGGGGATGGTTTTGAGGTGAATGTAGCCCCGAAAACCGTGTTGCTCGCGCAGGCTTCGGGCGACTGCGATCATCTGTTCCATAGTGTAATCGGGGCCTCGAATCACGCCGGAGCTGAGAAACAAACCCTCGATCACATTGCGCCGGTAAAAATCGAGGGTGAGCCGGACGATTTCCTCGATCTGAAATCGGGCGCGCGGGATGTCGCTCGACCGTCGGTTGACGCAATACTGGCAATCGTAAACGCACCAGTTGGTCAACAGCACCTTGAGCAAGGAGATACAGCGGCCGTCTGGCCCGAAGCTGTGGCAGATTCCCGAGCGCTCGGTCGAGCCCAAGCCCTTGTCGGTAATCGAGCCGCGTCTCGTGGCCCCGCTCGACGCGCAAGAGGCGTCGTACTTGGCGGCCCCCGCCAAAATGCCGAGCTTGCGCTGGATATCCATCGTTCCGCCTCGATTCTGATGGAAATTCTGTCGGACCGCTGGCGTCCAAGCCGTTGCGCGAAGCGGGTTTCCGCTCGCAAACCGCTTACTTGCGATAATTTCGAACCAACCCGACCACCACCCCAACGATGTGCAAATGATTCGGACGCAGCGCCGGATAACGCGGGTCGGCCGGTTGCGGTGCCGCCGCGCCCTCCTCCCAAGCCAGCGTTTTGAGCGTGAATTCGTTATCGATCACCGCGACGACCAGATCGCCGGGCCGGGCGGGTTTATCCCGTTCGACGATCACGCGATCTCCGGAACGGATGCCGGCTTCCCACATGGAATCGTCGGTTACCGGAAGCACCACCGTGCGCGAAGGATCCCGGATCAACCACGCATCGATGGACGCGGCCTCGCCGCCGTCGGCGACCGCAACTGGCGGTCCGGCGGGCACCGGCGCGTCCGCTAGCGGCCGCTCGAAAAAGCGCGCCGCGGGCGTCCAACGCTTGTCGGGGGTGCGCTCCAGAAAACCGGCGCGTTCCAACCGCCGCAACACCGCCGCCACGCCCGAGCGCGTCGCCAGCCCCAAAACCCCGCGCAGGGCCTCGTAAGCCGGCAGGCTGCGCCAGCGGCTGTAGTAGTCCCGCAAGCGCGCCAGATAGGCGGCGTCGTCAGCGGTTCTGGTCATCCCGCGCACCATCGGCAAGCGATCATCGAGTCGCATTCTAGGTCTATTTTGTACATTTGTACATTTAACAAGCGAACGCCGTGCTGCGGCGACTAGTGAGCTTAAGCTTTGTGGCCTTGGTTTGAGGCGCGGTGAACCTCTATCCGCGCCTTACCTCCGGATCGCGCCCTTGAGGCCGGAGGATGACGGCGAAACCACGGTCAATCGGATTTTTCTTCCAGATCGCCGCCGCCCTTGCCCATCCGCTTGCCCTCGGCGGCGCGTTTCTTGCGTATTTCCTTGGGATCGGCCAACAAGGGCCGGTAGATTTCCACCCGGTCGCCGGGCCGCGCCGTGGCCGACAGCTTGGCGAGCTTGCCGAAGATCCCGACCTTGGCGCTGTGCGGTTGAATTTCGGGAAATTGTTCTACAATGCGCGACTGGATAATCGCCTGCTCCAGCGTCGCTCCCTCAGGGACATCGACCGACACAATCACCTGTTCGTCGGGTCGGGCGTAGGCCACCTCGACGCGGATCGTGGACGGTTTGGACTCATCGCTTGCCATAGACATCCACCGCGCGCTTGCAAAAGGCGTCGACTAGAGAGTTGGTAATCTGCTTGAAGACCGGTTCGACCGCCATCCGCAGGAGGGTGCTGGCGAACTCGAATTCCATGTCGAGCGAGACCTTGGACGCATCGACCCGCAACGCCTCGAAGCGCCAAAAGCCTTCCAACCGTTCGAACGGGCCTTCCAGCAGTCGAATATCGATGCTCTGGTGCTGTTGCATCCGGTTGCGGGTGGTAAACGATTTATGAACCCCGCCCTTGGCCATTTCGATGGTGGCCCGCACCTCGTCGCCGCTGCTGTCGAGAATGCGCGCGGACCGGCACCAGGGCAGGAATTTCGGATAAGCTTCAATATCTTCGACCAATCGGTACATTTCAGCCGCGGAATACAAAACTAAGGCACTTTTGTTGACGGTCGCCACGACGCGCGCTCCAGTGCGGCATAATTGATTTTTTATTGGACTACCTGAAGGGAAGTTTCGTTGAATCAGCGACTATCCTCAAGCCTTGCTTCGCGCGCCGTCGGCGCCGCGCCACTCAGCCAGAATCGATCATGAGCAAGAAACCCACGACCCCCTCGCAGATCGCCGGAAACAAGAAGGCGTATCACGAGTATTTCATCGAAGAGCACTATGAAGCCGGCATCGCCTTGCAGGGCTGGGAGGTCAAAAGCTTGCGGGCCAGCCGCGCCCATTTGAAGGAAAGTTACGTGCTGCTGCGCGACGGCGAGGCGTTTTTGTTCGGCTGTCACATCTCGCCGTTAACGTCGGCATCGACCCATGTCCAAGCCGATCCCACCAGAACTCGCAAGCTATTGTTGCACAAAGAGGAAATCGGCCGGTTGATCGGCTCGGTCGAGCGCAAGGGCTACACCTTGATTCCGCTGTCGATGTACTGGAAACACAACCGCGCCAAGCTCGACATCGGCCTGGCGCGCGGCAAGAAGGAGCATGACAAGCGGGCGAGTGAGAAGGATCGAGACTGGGAACGCGACAAGCAGCGCCTGATGCGGGAACGCTAGTCCGCTGGGAACTTAACCGCCGGCGCGGTATCATATCCTCGCTCACGGGGGCGATCCGGTTTCGACGTGGATTGCAAAACCTAAGGCGCATGCCGAGGATGCAGCTCGCCTCGTTAAACTGGCTGCAAATTATAGTTGCCAACGACGACAGCTACGCTCTGGCGGCTTAAAGCCCGCCAGCCTCTGACCGGAACTTGCTTGTGAGGTCCGGAGCCTTTCGGGGCGCTTCAGGGGTCGACTCAACATAAGCTCGCGACCGATCCTGTCCGGGGGTGAAGCGCTAAAACTTACCGGAACCGCCGTTCGACGCCCTGCCGGTCGGGTTGCGAAAGGTTAAATCAAAGACCAGGCTAAGCATGTAGGGCCGAGGGCGGAGGATTTGCGGACGGGGGTTCGATTCCCCCCGCCTCCATCGAATACCCTTCCATAACCATCCATCACTAAAACTGAAACCCGCCAAGTGCGGGTTTTTTATTGTCTTTATGTCCGCCATCGCCCATCATATTCCGCACCCATCCACGAGGTGAATGGGGTAATATTGTGGGGTAACCTGCCCTCGAAATCCTAATTGCTGGGGTAACTCACCTCCGAAGTGATCGTTACCCCGACCCATCACATGGGGCGGTCTGCTTATGGCTCTCAATGACATCATGCTCCGCAGCGCCAAGCCTCGCGAACGGCGCTATAAATTATTCGATGAAGCGGGACTTTATGTGATCGTCACGCCGGAAGGCGGCAAGTGGTGGCGGCTACGGTATCGCTGGGTGGGGAAGGAGCAAACCCTATCGCTTGGCACCTACCCGGCCGTAAGCCTCAAGCAAGCCCGTTTGAGCCGCGATGCGATCCGCCTGCAAGTGCGGGAGGGGGTCAACCCGTCCGAGGCGCGCAAGGCCCAGGAACCGACCGCCTTGGGCGACTCGTTTGAATGCCAAGCCCGGCAGTGGCACGAAGCCCGCGCCCCTCGCTGGTCGGCGGTTCATGCGGGGCGGGTGTTGCGCGATCTGGAGCGCGACGTATGGCCCTGGATTGGGAAAAGACCGGTTGCCGGTCTCACAGCCCTTGACCTTAAGCCGGTTCTGGCCCGGATTCGAGACCGAGGCGCTATCGAAAGCGCTCACCGAGTTTTGCAAGTCATTGGTCAGGTATTCCGCTATGCCGTCGCTGGCGGTTATGCCGAGCGCAACCCGGCCGTTGATCTCAAGGGCTGGTTGCCAAGCCCCAGCCGCCGGCATTTCGCTACGATCACCGAACCCAAGGCCATCGGCCGGCTGATGCGCGATCTCGACGGCTATCAAGGCTCGTTGGCCGTCCGCTGCGCCTTGCGCTTGGCACCCCGCTTGATGGTTCGCCCTGGCGAACTGCGACAGGCCGAATGGGCGGAAATCGATCTGGAGGCGGCACTGTGGCGCATCCCGGCCGCCAAGATGAAGGGACGACAGGAACACCTCGTTCCCTTGGCTCGGCAGTGCGTGGCGATCCTGAAGGAATTGCAACCGCTGACCGGACGCGGGTGCTATCTGTTTCCCAGCGTTCGGGGATGGTCCCGCCCCATGAGCGCCAATACTGTCAACACCGCCCTACGAACGCTGGGCTATGCCTCGGACACCTTGACCGCCCACGGCTTCCGCGCTCTGGCGTCTACCCGGTTGAACGAGCAGGGCTGGCCGCCGGATGTGATCGAGCGCCAGTTGAGCCATGCCGAGCGGAACAAGGTGCGCAGCGCCTACAACCGCGCCAGCTACATGGCCGAACGCGCAAAGATGATGCAAGCGTGGGCGGACGATCTGGACGCGCTGGCGGCTGGGGGTGAAGTGGTGGGAATTCGCAAGAAATCAGCTTGAGCTATCGCCCCGTCTAGGTTTGGCCGCCGAAAAGGCCGGACCCCTCACACCGGCCCTGGCGGGGCAACCTTCTTGTGAGGCTGGCGCTGTGAGGGCACGATGAAGATTATTCCCGCTGATTTTTACTTTTGGGATAAACAGCAACTATTTACTGTATCGGAAATAGGTTGGCTTTGGTGTGAGATGGAACCACCCCAGCAAGGTCGGATGTATTGGGAGCATGATGGCCCTCCCTCAGGAATACCGCCAGAACCACCGCTATCGAAATCCGAAATCGTCATACATCAACTATTGGTGGCTAATCAAGACCCATCCGATGCATTAAAAACCGTTCAAAAACATCCGGATCTAATAGTTGGCCAGATGTCTTTTTGTCGCTCCGATCTACGTGATTGGGCGGAAAGAAACGGCTACAAGCCGCTTTTTCTTTTCCCCGAATTGCGTCCGTTAAGTCAGGCGGGGTTGTCCTTAAATGGCGCTCTGCAAATGATTGCGGCTATGGCCACCGCTTTAGATCGGCGCTGGACTCCTGGACGGCAAGCGCCGCATGGCATGGCGAAAAAGATAGTTGAAGCGGCTGGAGTTCTCGGTTTGCAATTAAATCGCAATTCTGTTGGTAAGTATTTGAGAGAATCAGGAAATAAAAAAACTTCTGCATAGAAAGTGCATCAAGCCAATCCACATTAAATCTGACGCAAACTCCATGTCGTTCTATCACCTAATGAGGAATGCTACATGGAATCTCTGCTACGACTCCCCGAAGTCGAGCGTTTGACCGGCCTAAAACGCTCGGCCATCTACCAGCGAATCGAACGCGGCCAGTTCCCCCGACCGATCCATGTCACCGAGAAGGCTGTAGCCTGGGTAGGGTCCGAAATCAGTCACTGGATTCATAGTACGATTGCGGCCGACCGGCGCGAGGTGGCTTGATGAACGCCGCTTGCACCCTGAACCAGTCAGCTTATAATCATCGGCGAGGCGTCAGAAACCTCATAGGCGGAACCCGCACCCGAAAGACTTGCGGTTTTTTTGTGCCCCCATGCCTGGCATCCGTCCATGGTTTGGAGGGGTGGGGAATACTTGAATACCCGCCGCCGTTCCTATGCGGTTCTGAACCTCCAAACCGCCCTCATCGGGCATCGTTTGAACTTCAGAAATTAATAGGAGGCCATCATGGCCGGTAACACTCCCGCAGCATCAAAACCTTCCGAATCCGTAACGATCCCGCACCCACTCTTTGATGGTGACGTTGTTGATGGCGGAAATTACCGCGATGCAATCGACAACTGCGCAGCCACCTTGTGGCTGTTGGCCGATTTATTCGGCGACAACGAAACCATTAATTCTCTGGACTCCCCACGCGCCCGGCGCGGGATGTTCCTACAACTGATGGGGGTGGCCAGTGCGCTCGAAAGCGTCAACGAATTTCTGGGCTTGGAAGCGGATCGAAAGTCGAATCTGGATGAAACCGAACGCGAGGCGCGCCGCTTGATGCTTCGAGCGCAAGAGGATCGGATTGCTGAGGAACCGGAGGTTATCCGAAAGCGGGCGATCATCGCTGGCGCGATGGCGGACGTGATCCAACGAACCCTGAACGAATCTAAGCCCAAAAAACAGGCGACTGATTCATAAGCAAGGGCCAGTCCCGAATACCCCAAGACTGGCCCCGCGCCCGATTCCATAACCGAAAAGAATGCCTAACCGCAGTCGGCATTCTATCAGGGAATCGGTACGGCGTCAGTCTCTTAGGAGATTTTGACGATGACAATTGAAACCGACCTCCAGGCCGACGCCCAAGAACGCCTGACCGATTGCTTGGCCGAGGCTTTAACCGCCTTCAACGATGTGGGGAACGCCACCGCCGATCTGATTCAAGCCGGTGGCGACCGTCGCGCCGCCGTCCGCCAATGCCTGTGGTTTTGCAACATCGTGGCGGAACAGGCCGTCAAGCTCCGCACCCTGTTGGCGCTCGACCAGAAGGGCAACGAGTGATGCCCGCCGAAGCCTCGCTCGAACTTCAAAAAGCTGCCTTGAGCTATCTGGCGCGCGGCTGGGTGCTGACCTTTATGGCCCACGGGACCAAAGCCCCTACACACTCGGGATGGAACACCCTCGCCAATGCGATCAGCACACCCGAGCAGGCCCGCAGGGTCTGGAACGGAACCGCCCGCAACATCGGCATCGTGCACGGCTTGGGCGCGGTCAAAACCTGCTCCTTCGACGTCGATCAGGTTGAATACACTCGAACCGTGCTGACGGAACTCGGAATCGAGCTAGATACCTTGCGGGAAGGCGTCCCATGTGTGCGCGGGAATCCCGCAAACTTCCGGCTACTCTGGCGGCAACCTGACGGCATGGATTTGCCGCTGGTCAGACTGGAATGGCCCGACCCGACCGACCCTTTGAAGAAAATCACGGTCTTCGAGCTGCGAGCCGGCGCGAATCAGGACGTTTTGCCGCCTTCAAAGCATCCGAGCGGCCGGTTCTACGAGTGGGTGACGCCGCTGCCGGACGATCCGGCCGAGCACCCCGAACCGCCTGCCGCGCTGCTGGAACTTTGGAAAAACTGGAGCGCCTGGCTTCCTGAGCTGCAAGCGGCCTGCCCGTGGTCGACGCCACCAGAACCCAAGGCCGCGCCCAGGCAGCAGCCAGCCAAGCCACACCTCGACATCATCGGACGATTCAACCAAGCCCATGACGTGCGGGCGATCTTGGAGGAGCATGGTTATCGACTGCGGGGGCGAAGCCGGTTCCTCCCACCGAATTCAACCAGCGGCATACCCAGCGTTCGGATTCTCGATGGTGGCAAGGTGTTCAGCACCAACGGAAGCTGTCCGCTTAATGACGGTCACGCCCACGATCCCTTTTCAGTGTTCAGTATCCTCGAACACCGAGGCGACGCAGCGGCCGCGATCAAGGACGCGGCCCGCTTGCTGGGCATCGAGTTGAAATCAGAGCCTAAGGCGGGTCGCGCCACACAAAGCGATAGCGCCGCGCCTGACCCCTTGCGTCGCGAAACGATCCCGCCGGAGCCGTTCCCCGCCGAAGCGCTAGGCTCGATCCTTTATCCGGCGATGCAAGCGATTCAAGAGACGGTTCAAGCCCCGATCCCGCTGATCGCTCAATCGTTGTTGGGCGCGGCCGCGCTGGCCGCTCAACCCCACGCCAATATCATCATTGACGGCCGCGTGACCCCGCTCTCGCTGTTTCTGATCACCATCGGCGCGTCCGGCGAGCGAAAAACGGGCGTCGATACCATCGCCTTGGCTCCCGTGCTGGCGCGCCAGCGGGAGCTGGTGGACATCCACAAGAGCGCGCTCGCCGATCACAAGAATCAGGCGCGAATTTGGGAGCAGGCCGAGGCGGCCGCCATCAAGGAAAAAGTCACCGACTTGGGCAAGGTCAGGGCGGCGCGCCAGGAAAAGGCCGAGGCGCTGAAATCGCTGGGCGAGCAGCCACCGGAACCGCCCTTGCTGCCGAACCTTCTGGCGGGCGATCCCACGTCCGAGGGGTTGTTCAAGCTGTTCGCGGCCGGCCAGCCGAGCCTTGGGCTATTCTCGGATGAAGGCGCGCTGTTCGTGGGCGGCCATGCCCTCTCGCGGGAGGCCCGGTTGCGGACGATTGGGGCGCTTTCCAAACTGTGGGATGGACGGCCTTTGGATCGGGTCCGAGGCGGCGACGGCGCGAGCATTCTCTACGACCGCCGGTTGTCGCTGCACCTGATGATGCAACCGTTGATTGCGGCCGAGCTGTTGAGCGATCCGGTTTATACCGATCAGGGGTTTTTGGCCCGCGTGTTGTTGGCGTGGCCGGAAACCACGGCCGGAAAGCGGCCCTACGTCAGCATCGATCCCACTCAAAGCCCGGCGATTGGGGGGTATTGGCGCGCGCTGTCGGCGTTGCTGCACCGTCCGCCATCCCAGCGGGAAGGCACCCGCAACGAACTGACGCCGCGCCCGCTGACGCTCTCGGCCGAGGCCAAAGCCGAATGGATCGCCTACTTCAATGCCATCGAAGCCCAGCTTGGCGATGGGAAGCCGCTCGAACCGATCCGCGCCTTCGCCGCCAAGGCCGCCGAACACGCCGCCCGGCTGGCGGGTGTTCTGACCCTGATCGCCGACCCGGAAGCGCGAGAAATCGGCCGAAACGCCGTCCGATCCGGAATCCTGCTGATGGAGTATTACGTGACCGAGGCGGTCCGGATTCAGGATGGCGGCGTGGCTGACCCCGAACTCAAGCAGGCCCAACGCTTGTTGGATTGGCTTCAAGGTCTGAGCGACCCGCGCATCCACCTCGCCAAAGTCTACCAGTTTGGTCCTAGCGGCATCCGCGACGCCAAAACCGCCCGGCACCTGCTGGGCGTCCTGGTCAAGCATCGCTGGTTGTTTCCGATCCCCGACGGTTGCGAGGTTGACGGCAAGTTTCGTAAGGAAGTTTGGCGGATCGTTCGCGAGGGGGTTGCCACATGAAATTTTCAGCCCTGACCGTTGCCGATTTGGCATCGGAAAACAATCATTCAAATATTCACAATCCTGCTAATCCCGCTAATCCTGCTAATCCTATTGATTTAAATGGCAATTCACTTGCTAATCCTTTGCTAATGCCTGCTAAAGAGTTGCTAATCGAT
>ERZ761592.466-NODE-466-length-12122-cov-5.135493_pt1 | contig 12122 bp, 30 predicted proteins | sample MGYA00433095_ERZ761592 | MGnify/ENA primary metagenome ERZ761592 (study PRJEB28899, sample SAMN03785554) | bioreactor sludge metagenome | biome: EBPR Sludge; feature: EBPR Bioreactor; material: 0.22µm filtered reactor supernatant | place: Saint Lucia: Queensland... | reverse complement strand
CCAGGTCTGGGACCAGGTCGGGGACCAGGTCAGGGGCCAGGTCGGGGACCAGGTCGGGGGCCAGGTCTGGGACCAGGTCTGGGACCAGGTCGGGGGCCAGGTCTTGAGGGCCTTCGACCACGGCAACTTCGAGGCTGGATTCATCTCGTGGTTGGAGTGGTTCCGACGGGTTGGACGCCTCGAACTAGGTGGCGATAAGAGCGAACGCGCTGACGCCTACCTCGCTGCACATACTGCTGGGCCGGCCACGTGGTTCGCGAACTGTTTCGCTGCGAGTGACCGGCCCGCATTCATTCACCTCGACCGTAACGGTGCTTTGCATTCCGATGATGGCGCCGCGATCGGGTGGCGTGACGGCTGGTCCATCAACTGCTGGCACGGGACGCGGGTGCCGGATGACTTCTACTCGTGGTCGGTCGAGCGGTCGCTGTCGGAGCGCAACTCCGAAGTCCGGCGCTGCGCGATCGAGCGGATCGGTTGGGAGAACGTCACTGAGCGACTGACGTTGGTCGCGGAGTGCGATGACCCGGGGAACGCGCCGCACAAGATCCGGCTCTACGACTTGGGTCGCGGCATGGCGGACTTGTACACGGAGCCGGCGCGGATTCTCGTAGTTCAGAACGGGTCGCTGGACAAGGGTGGTGCGCGGCGGTCGTTTGGGTTGCCGGTGCCTGCGTCGCACGTGGACCCATTGGCGGCGGCTGCGGACTTGTTTGGGGTGCCTGTCGCTGCGTATAGGGCGCTGGAGCGCGCTTCTTAACCCAACTTCCCGGCGGCGACAGGGCCCACCCCCGCCGTCGTCGGGAGCAAGCAGTCCATCAAATGAAGCGTCCCGGCAGCCGTAGGGCGGCGTACCGGGACTGAACCTCAGGAGACAGCATGACAGAGCAGACAGTGAACATCCCACTTCTCCGCAAGGCGGTCGAGTGGGCGGAGGTGGAGGCCGCGAAGCCGAACAACGGCTCCTGGGAGCAGGGCGCCTGGTTCGTCGCGACGAGCGTCACCGACCCGAACGTCGTGATTCCGGAGCACTGGGATGAGTCATCCATTGCGATGCGCCGCGAAGGGTATGGCAAGCCCGCCGAGTGTGGGACCTGCTACTGCATCGCTGGCTACACAACGGCGATGGTCGACGGCCGCGTGGACGCAGCCACGGTGGAGGAACGCGCCGCCCACCTTCTCGGCCTCAGCCCCTACGCAGCCGCCGACCTGTTCTGCGCGTCCAACTCCATCGAGGACGTCCGTCGCATCGCTGAAGACATCGCCGGGGAGCGACTGTGACGCCGCCGGTCGAGCTGGTCCGCGCGCCGCTGACCGAGGCGGTGGGTGCATGAGGCTCACGTTGACGCTCATCGACAAGCGGCAGGTCATGGAGGACGCCTACTACTCACGCCCAGCCAAGTTCGAGGACTACGAGCGCGTCAAGGCCGAGGACATGGTCGGCAACAAGGCGGTCATCGCGGCCTTCCTCCGTGGCGTCGCCGACAACATCGACCCGGCGGTGACCTCATGAGCCCCGTCGTCGTCCAGGCCATCGCCCTCTGCCTGCTCGGCCCCGCCCTCCTCGCGGGCACGAGCGTCGCTGTCTGGCGGCGGTACGGGGAGGTGCAGTGATGGCCTACGCACGCTTCTCCTTCGCCGACGTCTACGTCTTCATGTCCACCAGCGGCCACCTCGAATGTTGTGGCTGCTGGCTTGGCGACCAGTGGGCGTTCGACTCGACGCAGGCGATGGTCGACCACCTCGCCGAGCACCGAGCGGCTGGCCACGACGTGCCCGACGGCATCGAGGCCGAGTTGTGGGAGGACGACCGCGACAACTGGGTCGACTACCGCCGCTGCGATGTTGACGGCTGCGACCTCCGCGTGACGTGCGGGTCTCCTGCTCCTGACGGCTACGTCTCGGCGTGCTCTGTCGCCCACGCTCGAACCCTCGGCGGATTCGCTGACTGGCCGGGGCGCGCGTCATGAACCCCGGACCGTTCGTCGCGGCCATCGTCTGCACAGCCGTCTGGGTCGCCGGCGGATGGGTCGCGTTCAACGTCGCCCAGTGGGTGACCTCCATGGACTTCTGGCAGCTCGCCTTCCTCGCCGTCCTCGGCTCCATCCTCGCCGCCTGCGCCACCTACATCGCCTGGGAGGAGACGCGATGATCAGGAAAGCGGACATCGAAGCGGCCGACCGTGGGCTCAAGGCAGCTATGGCAGCAGCGGTGCGTCACGTCAAGGCCGAGGAGCTCGCCGATGCGGTCGCGGTCCTCATCGCCGCCGGGACCACCGCTGACCTGCTGTTGGTGGACCGATGAAGCTTCTCGACCTGTTCTGCGGCGCTGGCGGTGCGGCCATGGGCTACCACCGCGCGGGCTTCGAGGTGGTCGGCGTCGACATCGAGCCGCAGCCTGACTACCCCTTCGAGTTCCACCAGCTCGACGCGACCGCGCTCCGGCGTGACGTACTTAATGGGTGCTTCCACGAGTACGGCCCCGGGTCGGCGCTCCCCGGGCGTTCTGACGTATGCCTCGGTCGCTTCGACGCGGTTCACATGTCGCCGCCTTGCCAGGCGTCATCGGCCCTGACTAAGGGGACGAACCGTGGCCGGGAGTACCAGCAACTCATCCCGGCGATGCGCGAGTGGGCGGCATCAACCGGGCTCCCGACCGTCCTCGAGAACGTCCAGGGCTCAGACCTCCGCCGCGACCTCACTCTGTGCGGCGAGATGTTCGGCCTCGACGTCATCCGACACCGGTACTTCGAGGTCTCCGGCTTCACCGCCACCCAGCCCGAGCACAAGCCCCACCGCGGCCGGGTGCGCGGCTGGCGTCACGGCACCTACTACGACGGCCCCTACGTCGCGGTCGGCGACGGCGGAGGTAAGGGCTCGGTCGCCGAGTGGCAGGCCGCCATGGGCATCGACTGGTGCTCGGACCGGAAGTCGATCGCAGAAGCGATCCCTCCGTCCTACACCGAGCACATCGGCCACCAGCTCGCCGCCCACATCCGAGCCAAGGAGGCCGCGTGAACGACTTCGACGCCGACCCGCTCATGGACTCCCTCGTCACATGCCAGGGATGCCAGGCGCAACTGTTCCCGCACGAGGTCTGCGAGCACGAGGACTGGCCCGGACCTTGCTGCGTTGACCTCTGCTGCCCGCGGCATCACGAGCACTTGGAGGCGGCGTGAAGATCACCAAGCCCGGTCTCTACCCGGACCTCTCGGACGTCGACTACCGCGCCCAGCACGAGTGGCTGTCGGTCTCAGGAGCCAATAAGTTGCTGCCGCCGTCATGTCCTGCGAAGTACCGGGCGACCGTCGGTGTCGAGGAGCACAAGGCGCAGTTCGACTTCGGGAAGGCGTTCCATGCGGCGGTCCTTGGAGACGGGTCGGCCACGGAGTGCATCGCGGCGGAGAACTGGCGGACGAAGGAAGCTCGCGAGTTCCGCGCCGACTGCTACGCCCGCGGCGTGGTGCCGCTGCTGGTCGCGGAGGCCAACGAGATAGACGCGATGGCGGCGGCGGTCAAGGCCCACGACACCGCCCCGCACCTATTCACCGGCGGCACCGCCGAGGTCTCCGCGTTCTGGGTGGACTCGGCGACCGGCGTGCAGTGCAAGGCCCGATTCGACTACCTACCCGAGAAGCAAGACGACCGACGCCTCATCGTCCCCGACCTCAAGTCGGCCGTCTCCGCGTCACCGAAGGACTTCGCCAGCGCCGCCGCCCGCTACGGCTACGTCATGCAGGACCGCCACTACACCAGCGGCCTGCGTCACCTCGGCATCGACCAGGACCCCGCGTTCGTCTTCGTGGTCGTCGAGAAGGACACCCCGTACCTCCCGGCGGTCATGCAGTTCGCCGAACCCAACGAGCTGCGGCTCGTTGAGACCGCCCTGGACAAGGCGCTGCGGCTCTACCGCGACTGCCTCGCCACCGACACCTGGCCGGGCTACCCCGGCATATCCCAGCTGAGTCTCCCGACTTGGCACCTCTACGACCTCGAGGAGATGACCGCATGACCACCGCCGAACTCGACCGCATCGCCCAACCCCGCACCCCCGAGGTCAGCCAGACCACCGCCGTCGAACAGGCTCGTGCGATCGCCGAGGTCCAGGCTGCGGTCGTCGTCGCCCAGAACGTCCCCCGTGACATGGACCGCGCGCTGGGCGACATGCGCGACTCGTGCGGCCGACTGGCCCTCGCCAACCGCGCCTTCTACTCCGTACCGAACCGTGGCAACGGCCCCAGCGTCCACCTCGCCCGCGAGTTGGCGCGCATCTGGGGCAACGTCCAGTACGGCGTCCACGAGCTGCGCCGCGACGACGAGAACGGCGTCTCGGAGGTGCAGGCGTTCGCGTGGGACGTCCAGACCAACGTCCGGTCCACCCGGACCTTCCAGGTGCCGCACGAGCGCATGGCGCGCGGCAAGCGCCAGAAGCTCGTCGACCTCGGAGACGTCTACCTCAACAACCAGAACGTCGGCGCCCGGGCGGTCCGCGAGTGCATCTTCACCGTCCTCCCAACGTGGTTCACCGAGGAGGCGCAGGACATCTGTCACCGCACCCTTGAGAAGGGCGAGGGCGAGCCGCTGACTGACCGCATCGCGAAGATGGTCAAGGCGTTCGCCGACCTCGGCGTCACCCAGGCCGCATTAGAGGACCGCCTCGGACGCAAGCGCGGCCAGTGGACCGCCGGCGAGGTCGCGCAGGCCACGGTCATCTTCACCAGCATCGGCTGCGGCGAGGTCAAGGTCGAGGACGAGTTCCCGCCCGCCGAGCCCAGCGGCAAAGTCACCGCCGCCGATGTCGACCCCGGCGCGATCCCCACCCCCGAGCCGGAGTCCCGGTCATGAAGCGCATCCACACCCCCGCCGAGATGCTGACCATCCTCCAGCGCGACTTTGGCGTCACCTACGACCCCGACAACGTGCGCACCGCCACGAGTGACGACGACGGTCCTCCCGTCCGCGTCATCGCCCAAGCCGACCTGGACGACGAGGCCGACCGTGAGTGCGACCGGTGGGAGCGGTTCATGGAGCGGGATGGGCGGTGGGCGAGTTGAGCGAGACCTGCCGGCACTGCCACCAGCCCATCCGACTCATCACCTACGCGCTTGGGAGCAAATGGATGCACGTCAACCAGCGCGCGTCGTTTCCTACCGAGCACAAGGGGACGGCGTGGCGTCACTGCCGCCTCTCCGTCGCCGCCCCGACGGAAGAGGCCGCCTCATGACCGCCGAGGACGCAGGCGCGGCGGCGGTCGAGCGGGTCCGCGAGTACCTCGTGACCCGGGACTCGTTCTACGGACGCGAAGCTGGCGACGACGACGAGCTCGACAGCGCCTACGTCGGTAGCGGCTACGAGGGCTCGGTCCCACTGTTGCTGTCGGACCTCCGAGCCCTGGTCAATGCCCCGATGCCGGAGACCTACGACGACCGCCTACTCGCCACCCCCGAGGGCGCTGACGGTGCGGACGGTGAGTCATGAGCAGCGAGCGACTGACCGACCAGGAGCGAGAACTACTGCGCCCCGTTCTGGCTAGGTACGCACAGTGGCCCGACGCTCACGACGGCCCCGTGTTCGAAGCGTTCGAAGCCATCCTCCTCGCCCGCCGCACCACGCCGAACGAGACGCCGCTGAGAGAGGCGTGGGCGTCCGTCGTGGACTTCGCGAGCAAGCACAGCGCCTCGCTCTCGACCGCCGCAGACAACCCGCTCGCCCCGAGCTTCGGCGACGACTGGTGCGCCCTACTGGATCGCCTCCGCGCCGTACTCGACGCCACCGACACCGAAGGCAAGTCGTGAGCACCGGACGCCCACAAGGCGGGTTCAGGTCTGACAAGGGACGGGCCGCGTACTGGCGCATGCAGTACGAGTCAGCCATTGGAGCGCTCAGCGACCTCATCGCCGAGAACACCGAGAACATCGATGCGCTCCGTCGTGTGGTTGCCCTCGGCAACGAATGGGTCGGCTTCGACGACTCCCACCACTACGGCGACGCGTTACTCACCGCCGTCGGTCCCGAGATCACCACCTTCATCGCAAACAGCGCCACCGACACCGAACGGACGGAGGAGACGTGAGCACCGACGAGCAAGTCATCCGCGGCGCGCGCGAGACCCGAATCTCCGGCAACTACGAGTGCGTCAACCCGTACCCCTGCGACGGACGACACGCGATGCGGCTGCTGGTGAGTCGACCGGCCGAGGAGGACGAATGAGCGAGACCCTGTTCGATGGTTACGAGCCAGCCGAGGTCATCCCCGAGCCGAAGCTCTCCGCTGACCGGCGGCGCACGAAGCGGCAGGCCGACAACATCGCGGCGGGCATCCACCCGCTGACCGGCGGTCCGCTCCACGAGTTGGCATCCCGTCACCGCGACTCGTCCGCGCCCAAGGCTGACCCATTCACCTGCGGCTCCTGCAAGTGGCGAGAGGTGCTGCGCCACCCGCACGGCAAGCGGTTCCCGAAGTGTGTGTTCCCGGGCAACGCGGACGCCGCCGACTATGAACGGCCAGGGTGGACGCCGCCACGGTTCTCCGCGAGCGCAGCCTCCGACGTCCGCGCCTGGTGGCCCGCCTGCCGCAGCTACACGCCTGGTGACACGCGCCTGAGTCCTGACGCTGCGAGGTGCATCCCATGACCACGAACTACTGGGCCTGCACGTGCGGCGCGTCCGGCTCCTACCCCTGGAAAGACGCCCCAAAGACCGACGAAGCCTCCGCCGACTACAAGCACAACAGTCCCAAGCACGCGAACTGCACCGCCGGCAGCGTCAACAGCTCCACCGACGTCGAGAAGCTGACGAGGGTGATGGAGGCGATGGCGGCATGAACGAGCAGCAACGCGTCGCCGACGGCACCCTGACGTGGTCCGACCTGTGGGGCATGGACCCGGACTACCCGCTCACCGACCGCGACCAGGCGGAGGCCGACATCGCTCGCTTGACCGCTGAGCTCGAGGACACCAAGCGACAGCTCAACGGCGCACGGCTCGCTCTGGCGGTCGTCAAGGACGCGCTCGCGGCAGAAAGGGCGGCCAAATGAGCAACCTTCTGCGGTCCACAGGATGTGGACGAATCACACGCTGGGGATTCATTCCTGGGGCAGTTGTCCCCAGCGTGTCCACAGACCTGTTCACAGCTTGGAGCCGGGTATCCACTGCCCCAGCGCGAGTGATGCACAGCCCTGTTGATAGCTGGCTTCCCACCGTCGGAGTCGCTTGGGAGAATTTCCAGCAGGAGACGACAAGCAAGTCGACCCCCGGGTCAAAGGTGCTGGAACACCTCGCCGGGGGCCTTGCCGACCGATTGGAGACGACCGACTCATGACCACCGTAGCGACGCCCATCGACACCCTGCAACACCGACGATCGCAACCTGGGGACGCGACGATGGAGTCCGTCCTGCCGTCCGCCGTGGCGCTCAGCATCGCCGTGGCCGACTTCGACGGCGACGCCGTGTCCCGGATCCTCGCCGACCTGGGGCTCAGTGAACTACAGGCGCTCAGCATCCTGCTCGCCGCACACGTCAACCTCGACCGGCCCCTGACTATCGACCTGCCCGACCCGGTCACTCCCGACCGGGTTGTGACCCGGGCCGTCAACTTGGCCGCCGAGATGTTCTGTGTCAGCCCGGGAGACCTCACGGGCGATGCCCGCCAGCGGCCCGCCCTCGATGGTCGGGCGGTCGCGATGGCTGCGCTTCGGCTCTGTGGGATGTCAAGCCCGTCGGTCGGTCAGGCGTTCGGCCGCGACCACTCCACCGTCCTCTACGCCCAGTCCAGAGTCGGCGAGAACAGCCGCCTCCGAGCGCTCTCCCAGCGCATCGCCATGCAGTGCGGATGGGATCGCGAGAACGTCGAGGAGACCGCCTGATGGCCCGCGAGTACTCCAAGACGAACGTGACCATCTGGCAGGACCAGGACTGGCGCTCGCTGCCCTTCCCGGCCCAGCACGTCTACAAGATGCTCTGGGAGCACCCACAGCTCTCTTACTGCGGCGTCGTGGACTGGCGCCCGTCTCGGCTGAGTGCGTGGGCCGTCGGCCTCGACAAGGGCCTGGTGGAGACGCTGACCGATTGCCTCCAAGCCCGCCACTTCCTCGTGGTCGACGAGGAGACCGAGGAGTGCCTGGTGCGCTCCTGGGTCCGCTGGGACGGCCTAATGCGCCAACCGCGGCTCGCCGTGTCGTTCGCCAACGCCTACGCCGCCGTCGGCTCCAACACCCTTCGCGGCGTCGTCATCCACGAAATGGAGAAGCTCCGGAAGCGCGAGCCAGATGCCGGCGGATGGGCCAAGCCGCAGGTCCAGGCGATGTTTGATCAGCCCTCGATCGACGCCAAGAGTCTCCCCGTTCCGCAAGATCCGTTTGGGTCAGGTTTCGCCTTCACTTTGGGAAGCGTTTCGTCTGGGGTTTCGGAAGCGTTTCGTCCAAACGCATCTAGCGGTTTGGGAAGCGTTTCCCTACCCCCTACTCCTTCTCCTGCTCCATCTCCTAGCTCCAGTACTCCAGCAACATCGGCGATTGAACTCGCCGAGGCGCCGCGAGCCGACGTCGCACGCATCTGCGAACACCTCGCGGACCTCATCGAGGACAACGGCTCCAAGAGGCCGACCATCACGGCCAAGTGGCGCGACGCAGCTCGACTGATGCTCGACCGCGACGGGCTGAGTGAGACCGAAGTGCTCGGCGCCATCACCTGGTCGCAGCAGAACGAGTTCTGGAAAGCCAACATCCTCAGCCTCCCGAAGCTCCGCGAGAAGTACGACCAGATGCGGCTCCAGGCCCAACGCGAGCAACCACAGCGACAGTCGCGGGCCCAAGGTTGGCTCGACCTCGCCCGCGACCTCGAGGCGGGTGGCCAGTGAACCCGAACGAGGCGGCCCAGCTCTTGGCCATCGCTGCGGCTTACGACAATCGCAAGCCCGACGCCACTGCCGCCCAAGCTTGGGCTGTCGCGCTGGCCGAGTACAGGTTCGAGGACTGCCAGAAGGCCATCGTCGAGCACTACCGGACGAGCGACGCCTGGATGATGCCCGTGCACGTCATCACGGCCGTCAAGAAGGTCCGCGGCGGTCGCATCGAGGACAAAGCACCACAACCCCCACAGGGCCTCGACCCGGACGACACCGCCGCCTACCAGGCATGGCTCCGAGGCGTGAACCGCGCCATCGCAGACGGCCGCGAAGTGCCCACCGAGGACTACCGAGCCACCCGACACATCCGCGAACTCAAGGCGTTCCGGAAACCGCCGGCCATCGAGGGCAAGCCGCACGAGAAGTCCGCCGACCACGACGAGCGCAAGGCACAGGCGCGCAAGGAGTTGGAGGCGCGGCGCGATGTGCCCGTAGCCGACCCGCTCGACGACGACACCGAGGAGGCGTCATGACCGCCCAACTGCCGAAAGAGCCACCCGTGCGCGAGCCCGAACCCGAGGAGGCGCTGTGAAGTACTACGACCCGTGCAGCGGCACCAGGACGGTCAAGTGGCGGTGGCGCACCGCTGGCTGGCTCAACCGGCTGCCGAGGACGTGCTGGGCCAACATCGTCTCCTGGGCGCTCGGTTCGCGGCCGATCTGGGACCGCGAGATGGGCGACGACATCCGCCGCTCGCCGATGTGCTTCGAGCCCGGTCAGGAGCGGTGCTACTGCGGCAAGTTCGCCAACCCCATGCGCGAGCCCGTGACCACCAGCGAGAGCGAGCAGACGTGAGCGAGAGAGTCGGCCCGTTCGTCGGCCACTACCACGACCGCGTGTACTGCGCGGCCTGTCAGCACTGCGGGCGCGAGTTGACCTTGATGGCCAGCCACGCGAACGGCGAGTGCTTCATGCTCGCCATCTGCGAGACGTGCGACGGCGGCTTGGCCGACCGAATGTGGGGCGAGTCATGACCAGGTGCGTGTGCTGCGGCCGATTCGGCGCGAAGGGCCACATCAAGGTCGACCGTGGGCTCATCCACTTCGACTGCTACGTCGAGCACCACTGCGGACCAGACACGCCGTGGCCGCCCGACCATGAGTGCGCCGCCGAACCAGCCAGTGAGAGCGCGGCGAGGGAGGCGGAGGCGTGAGCGAGTGCCCAACCCCGCGCAAGATCCGCCACAAGACCCACGCGGCGGCGGTCTCCCAAATCATGTCCATCAAGGCCCGCGAAGGCCGCAACGACAACACGCTCAAGCCCTACCGCTGCGGTGACCACTGGCACATCGGCCACACGCCTGGGACGGGCAACGGTGGACTCAAGGGCAAGATTCGCCGCGCACTTCGGGAGGCTCGATGACCGTCCATGAACTCATCCGCGAGTGGGAGGTACGCCGCAATGCCGCGAGTAGGCGAGGGCGCGGAGGTGGCCCCTCCGGAGTTGGTCGACGAGCCAGGGCAACCGCGCGGGAATTGACCCGCTGCATCGACGAGCTTCGGGCCACCCTCGGCGAGACCAAAGCCGAGCCTGCGATGGGTGACATCGAAGCGCTGGCGACGGTGGTCGACGCGGTCAGGATGTACGGGGTCTCAGCTGAAGGACTGGCTGAGCACATCCTCGCCTCTGATTGGCTCAAGCAGCACGACGCCCGCCTACGAGCCAAGGAGGCCGCCGCCGAGAACGGACCAACCGCCGATGCTGTGGCGGGCGAGACGACGAGCGAGGGCGAAGGCTGATGGCGCGTCAGGCTTGCAGGAACCGGGCTAGGAGCGCCGAACGGGGCATGGTCGGTGGTCGGGTCCACCGAACTCTTGTAAGGCTTTTGAATCGCAACACTGAGATTCGACCCTGCGGCGCGCGACCCATCCACCTCCGCGCAATGACGGGATGCGACAACCCGGCTGAGCATCAAGGTCCACACCACGCCTGGTGGGCCGACATCTCTGGCGAGTACACCGTCATCTGGGAGGACCGTTGACCGACTGCCGCTACGACCGCGAGACCGGCGCCTACCTCAGCCCCGACGGCGAGACCTGCGATGTGCCGAGGCGAGAGCACTGCTCGGCGCGGAAAACGTGCAGCCAACATCTCGCGTGGGGCGAGCTGACGTGCGCGAGGTGTCTGGGACGGACGCGCACGGACATCCGGCAGATCGTCGAACGAGCCGCACTGATGCTGCCCGAGGCGCTCGTGGCCGGCGTCGACTCCGAGGCTGCGAACCTGGCAGGTCCAGCGGCTGATGTCGAGGCTTGGTCATGGCGCAAGGTCGCAGCGAAGCAAGGTCGTTCGTGGCACCTGTCCGAGGTTGAGGATGACGACGAGCACCACCCCGTGACCGTGCTGGGTGTCTGGGCTCGCATGATCGCCGAGGACTACGAGCTCGACTGCCCCAACCTGAGCAACCTGTCCGCGTGCGCCGCGTTCCTCGAGCGCAACCTGCACCGCATCGCCAACGACGAGAATCAGGACTTCCGGCTCATGCGTGACGAGATCCGCCGATGCCGAAGCCATCTGGAGTCCGTGCTGCATGATTCGCTGACGCCTGAGCGTGGAGCCCCGTGCCCAACCTGCAAGGACCGCGGCCAGTTCGTCCGGCTGCAACGCGAGTTCCCCCACTGGTGCGACGACCCCGACTGCGCGCAGCAGTTCCACTTCACCACCGACGAGGCCGACATCTGGGCGTGCCCTGCGAATCGGGAGCACTGGTGGACTGCCGCTGGATACGCCGAGTACCTGGACGAGAGGATGGGCGCGTGAGTTGGCCACCACCACCGCCACGCCCGCCAATCCTGCCCTGCCGCTTCTGACACACGGCAACGGTTGCTAGCCGATGTGACGGGTGTGGTTTACGCTTCGACTAGCGCGCACCTTCGCACCCCCTGTGCTGCTGCATACCCTGAGCGTGCTGCTGCATACCCTGAGCCCAGCCTGATGGCTGGGCTCCCGTCATCTCGGGGCGGTGACCATGGCCAAGGCGCAGCACCGCACGCGTGAGTACATCGCTGCCTACCGCGCCATCAAGCGGGCACAGGCAGCGGGGCAAGAGCTGTGGTGCAACGAGGTCGAGTGCGTGTACCGAAGCCGAGTCATCTACCCATGGCAACGAGCTGCGGTGCTGCACGACCAGACAGGTACCCGAATCTTGGGACCCGGGCACCACCGTTGCAATGCTCGCGAAGCTGCGATACGCGGCAACAAGATGCGTGGGCGGAAGCG
>ERZ761592.465-NODE-465-length-12122-cov-7.379962_pt1 | contig 12122 bp, 5 predicted proteins | sample MGYA00433095_ERZ761592 | MGnify/ENA primary metagenome ERZ761592 (study PRJEB28899, sample SAMN03785554) | bioreactor sludge metagenome | biome: EBPR Sludge; feature: EBPR Bioreactor; material: 0.22µm filtered reactor supernatant | place: Saint Lucia: Queensland... | reverse complement strand
CCTCGCCCGGACGGGCGTAGCCGTCCTTAAGCCGGCCTCGAAACATCAAATAGACCTGACTGACATGAATCAGCGAGTAAACACCGTATAAACTCAGATCATCACCCACGGCGCAGGCTTCCTCAAGGGCCTCGCGCGCCGCGCCCGCGACGGCCGATTCGCCGTTTTCCATGAATCCCGCCGGCAACGTCCACAACCCGTAACGCGGTTCGATGGCCCGCCGGCACAACAGCACTCGATCCTGCCATTCGAGAATGCAGCCCGCCACGACTTTGGGATTGAGATAATGAACGGTATTGCAACTATCGCAGACGTGCCGGGGCAGATTGTCGCCCGGCGGAACCCGCACGGTCAGTGAAGCGCCGCATTGGCTGCAAAAATTCATGGGATGCTGGCCCTGTCCAAAGCTGATTTTTCTGATGAGCCTTATTAGACCATGCTTGACCGGCTCGCGCCGTAAAATGCGCGCAGCCGCTAATCGAGCCGTTGAACGCCTGCGAGGGGCTCTCAAAACCGACTGCGTGAAAATCAGCTCGACGCAGCCGCCTCAAAACCGATAATCGAGCTTCAAACGCCAAGTCCGACCATCTTGCGGGATTTGCGCTTGCAGGTGCTCGTCCCCGGCGGGGTCGGCATACTCCTGATCGAACAGATTGTAAACGCCCAAGGCCACATCCAGATTTTTGCCGAGCGGCTGGCCGAGCAGATTGAGGTGGGTCAGTAAGACGCCGTCCACCGTATTGCCCTGAGTCGAGCGACGCTGGCCGATGTAGTGCACTTCCACGTTGGCGCGCCAACTCTCTCCCCAAAGCGGTTGGGTCCAATTGAGCTTGGCGAGATGGCGGGGCGAATTATCGAGCCACCGCCCCGCGTCATCTTCGGCCAGTTGCCCGCTATAACTGGCCTGAAGCCGACGGCCGTCGCTCCAGCGACGGGAGATGTTCAGATTGAAGCCGTCCGCTCGAACGCGGCTCAAATTGCCAAAGGTTGGGAACCCCGTGTCCGGATTGATGCTTTGGTCGATCAAATCGGTGATGACATAGTGGTAGAGCGAAGCGTCGAAACGAGTTTTCGAGTCTAGATTCTTTTCAAAAATGAATTCATAGGTCCTGATGGTCTCGGATTTCAGATCAGCGTTTGGATCAGCGAGGTACGAATGCAGCTCGAAGGCGTTAGGGGCGCGAAAAGCGGTGCTGTACAGCAGCTTGAAGGTGGTCCGCGCGTCCCATTGATGGACGAGGCTGAGCCGGGGGTTGAGGTTGCCTTCGCCGTTGGTGGCGCGGTCGTAGCGGATTCCGAAACCGAAAGCGGTACGATCGGTCAATGCCACTTCATCCAGAGCGTAAAAACCCCAGCGGTCGCCACGGGCGCGGCTGCTAAAAAAGGCCGCGCCCGTGGGATCGTACATCACCTGATCGCGGCGTAAATCGCGCTGATACTCACCTCCGAACGCCAGCTTGTGCCGGTCGAATGCGGTATCGACCAACTGAAACTCGCCGCCCCACCACTGGCCGGTTGCTTCGAGCGGGAACTCTCCGCCCCCGCTGATAAAGCGTCCGAGGAAATCGTAAGCGCCGTGGAACAAACGTCCTTGCGCGTTCAGATGGGGCGTCCAAGCCTTTCGATAACTAAGATCGACGAAGGTTTGTCGGTCGCGGAACTCGCTGCGAGGATCGTTAAAATCCTGATTGAACGACGCGGTCGGCGTACCCTTCACGCGGTCGGCGTGGGCTGCCTCTATGCGCCAGCCTTCAAATGACAGCTTGCCGAACACCTGTCGAAAGCTGTCGTGATCGAGTCCGACCGCCCGACCATCTCGCAGCGGCGGCTGGTCGAATTCGGCAAAGTACAGATCCGCGCCTTGACTGTCGTAGCCGCTCGCCGACACGAGAACATCCATGCCGTTGTTCAGTTGGCGGCCGTAGGTCGCCCGGGCTTGGCCAGTCTTGGCGCTAGCGGCCGCGCCCGATAGTTCTGGACCTTGCCATTTTTTTCCCGGCTTGGTGGCGATGCTGATCACGCCGAAAAAGGCGTTGTTGCCATAAAGCGCGGTGGCCGGACCGGCTGGCAAAAATTCGACTCGGTCGATCAGGTCTACATCCAGAACAAAATCGGTGCCCACCAGAGCCTGATCGAAGACGTTTTCGTTGATCCGGTAGCCATCGACCAAAAACAGCAAGCGGTCGTTGTAATCTCCCGAGCGGCCGAAACCGCGCACGCCGACATAGCTGTAGTTGCGGTCGTAGTTCACGTAAACGCCGGGCAGGCCGCGCAACACATCGGCCAGGGTTCGATAGCCTCGGGTCTTGATGTCATCGGCCGTGATCACCGTCACCGCCGAGGGTGCTTCGCTGGCTTTTTGACCGAACTTGGAGGCGGAATACACCTCCATTTGCATCAGTTCCTCAAGACTGAAAGCCGTTAAGTCCACCGTGGCGCGCGCGGCGCTGGCCGGCTGGCCGGCGACGCCCGCCACCGCGATCAGCGCCAGCGCGCCGATTAACCCATGGCTCGAACATCGCGCTTTCGGGAGAGAAAAGGGCCGCAAAGTGAAATCGTCCGTTATTGCCCGCAAGCCTTCTTAAAGTATGCAGCCTGTTGGCCCGAGAAGATGTTTGATCAAAGTCGCAGAATACGCCGAAATAATACGCCAACGTTATCTTAAATAGCCAATAAAATAACGCCGTCAAAGCATTATTGCTCTAAAAATGAGCCGAATGTTTCTCCATGATTGCGAACCCGCTCATCAATATTTGATGCCGTACTTGCGATAAATCTGCCGCAGTTCATCCTTGATCGCTCGGATTTCGCGGGCGCGGCCGCCGGGGGTTCCGAACGTTGATGAAGACAAGCGGCGCAGATCGCTGTTGAGATTGTCGATTTTGACGCGGTCCTCGTAACCGATATAAGGCGGCTCCTCCGTCTTGCCGCGCTTTCGGCCGCTCGCGGGCCGGTCGAGTTCGCCGACGGGGACGCCGCGGTTGACCGCGCGCAATTCGCGCAATTCGCGGGTGGCGCGCTTGAAGTCCCCGACGTTATCGACGGCTCCAGGCGGCGCGGGTTTCGATGGGATATCGAGCGTTTGCGCCGACGGCAAGGCGGGCGGCGCTTGGCTGCCGTAGTGAACGCGGCCCTCGGCGTCGGTCCATTTATAGACTTGCGCCTGAACCGATCCGCCCAACGCCAACAGCACGATCATGCAAAGCATCGGCGACCGCCGGACGCCCGACGCCCGACGGCACGGGGCGGGGTCGAATTGTAGCCGCATCTTTTTAGCGGCTCCGTTTCCAGCATCCGCGCGGACGCCGGCAACGCTTGGCATCGATCCTGGCATGGACTCACTCCTTAGCAACGCATTTTCAATTCTATCGCACCATGCCCGATCCACACGCTACTATTAAGTTTGAATGGGACCGCCGGACCCGAACGGACGGGAGCATAACCGGGCGGACCCGCCAGCGAACCGCGACCGTTCTTGGAAGATCGAGCCATTACCAGCCCCTACCAAGGCGCGTGCGACCCATGGCAACCTCTAAAGACTGACGAAAATGCCAACATTCAGCGATCCCCGACCCAGCCGCTCGCGCATGTCATCCCTCATGCCGCCTTGTCGGGCGCTGCTCCTCCTCACCTTTACGGTGCTCTCGTTCATGCTGCCTTTCACGATTTCAGCCGCGACCTCCGAATCCCCGGTAACCGATTTCGACCCCCGCAAAACTATTTTGCTGGATGACTTCAAGGATCTCAGCGGCTGGAGCGCCGTCACTTCCTCCGGCGCTCGGCTGGAAATCGCGCAAGATACCGGCCGCAACGGCGGGCGCGCCATGCGCTTGGATTTTGAAGCCACGGACGGAGCCAGTTGGATTATCGCCCGCAAAACCTTCAACCTGCGCCTGCCGAAAAACTACTTGTTTCGCGCTTACACGCGCGGCGAGACCCCGCCGGTCGATTTTGAATTCAAGTTGGTGGCTCCCCAGGAAAATGTCTGGTGGCACAAGCAGCGCGACTACCGCTTCGCCGACGACTGGCAACCGCTGACGGTCAAGAAACGCCATCTCAGCCTGGCGTGGGGTCCGGGAGGGCCGTTGGAGGAGGCGGTCGCCATCGAAATAGCCGTCGTGCCCGGCGGTCAAGCCAAAGGCTCGATCTGGATCGACCAATTGACCTTGGAGGAACGCGAGCCGGCGGAGCTCTACTTAAAAAATCCCACGCTCAGCGCTTCGACCACCGCCGAGGGTTTTCCGGCGGCGGGCATTCTCGATCCCGATCAGATCACCGAGGGCTGGCATAGCGGCGCGCTGGCCGAGGATCAGTGGTTGCTGATGGATTTTCAGACCGTCCGCGAATACGGCGGCCTGGTGGTAGACTGGAACGCGGATGATTACGCCGTCGATTATCAGGTCCAAGCCTCCGACGACGGCGATGCGTGGAAGACCCTCTACACCGTGCGCGGGGGCAACGGCCGGCGGGATTACCTTTACTTGCCCGACGCCGAGTCCCGCTATTTGCGGCTCACCCTGGAACGCAGCAGCCGGGGTCGCGGCTACGGCATCCGCCGGCTTCAAGTGCAAAGCTACGAATTCTCCACCTCGATCAACCGCTTCTTTGAAGCCGTCGCCCGCGATGTCCGGCGCGGCCTCTATCCGCGCTACCTGCAGGGGGAACAAAGCTACTGGACGCTGATCGGCGTGAGCGGCGACAGCAAGGAAGCGCTGATGAACCAGGACGGCGCGCTGGAGGTCGATAAAGGCGGTTTCAGCATCGAACCGTTTCTGTTTGCCGACGGCCAGCTGCTGAGCTGGGCCGACGTCAATCCGGTTCAGGAATTAGCTGACGGTTATCTGCCGATTCCCACCGTGCGTTGGGAACGCGACCAGATCGGCTTCACGGTCACCGCCTTCGCCAGCGGCAAGCCGGGCCAATCGGAGTTACACGCCCGCTACCGGCTCGAAAACCGCAGCGGCCAGAATCGCCACCTGACCCTGTTTTTGGCCGTGCGCCCGTTTCAGGTCAACCCGCCTTGGCAATCGCTGAACATGATGGGAGGCGTCTCGCCGATCCGCCGCTTGGAATACGCCGACCGCGCGATTTGGGTAAACGACCGCTCCAAGGTGGTTTTCGCGCTGACGGCGCCGGATCGGTTCAGCGCCGCCGCCTTCGACCACGGCCTGATCACCGACTTTCTGCTGGACGATAAATTGCCCGAACGAACCGCCGTGGACGATCCGCTCGGCCACGCCTCCGGAGTGCTCGAATACGGCTGGGACTTCAAACCGGGCGAAGCGCGCGAGGTGTTTCTGCGGGTGCCCTTTCACGGAACCGAAAGCCTCGGCGCCCTGCCCCCCACCGACGCCGATGCGGCCGTGCTGGAAAACCAACTGCTGGCCAAGGCGCAAAGCGATTGGGAAACCCGTCTGGATCGCGTCAAACTGGAATTGCCGCCGTCCGGGAAGAAGCTCGCCGACAGCATCAAAAGCAATCTGGCTTACATCTTGATCAACCGTAACGGTCCGGCGATCCAACCCGGTTCGCGCACCTATGCCCGCTCCTGGATCCGCGACGGCGCGCTGACTTCCGCCGCCCTGCTCAGCATGGGCTACACCGACGAAGTCCGGCAGTTTTTGTTGTGGTTTACCCCCTACCAACAGCCCGACGGCAAGGTGCCGTGCTGCGTGGATCAGCGCGGGGCCGATCCGGTGCCGGAACACGACAGCCACGGGCAGTTGATCTACGCGATCATGGAGTATTACCGCTATACCCGCGATGTCGGCTTCCTGCGCGAAATGTGGCCGTTCGTGGTCAAGGCGGTGGATTACATCGACTTTCTGCGCCAGCAGCGGTTGACGGACGCTTATCGCACCGATCCGACCAACATCGCCTATCTGGGCCTGGTGCCGGAGTCGATCAGCCATGAGGGTTATTCCAGCCATCCCCGTCATTCTTATTGGGATAACTTCTTCATCTTGCGCGGGCTCAAGGACGCCGCCGACATCGCGGTGATCCTGGGCGAAGACCAACCGGCGCAGCGCTTCGCCAGCTTGCGCGACGCCTTCCGCAAGGATCTGTACGCCTCGATCCGGGCCACGCTGAAAACCCATCAAATCGACTTCATCCCCGGCGCGGTCGAACTGGGCGATTTCGATCCGACCTCGACCACCGTCGCGGTCGATCCGGGCGGCGAGCTGGGCCGCTTGCCGCAACCGGCCCTGGATCGGACCTTCGAGCGCTATTTCGATCAATTCCGACAGCGTCGCGACGGTCAAGAAGACTGGCAGGCGTATACCCCTTACGAATTGCGCGCGGTGGGCACCCTGATCCGGCTGGGCTTTCGCGAAAAGGCGCAGGAAGCGCTGGCCTTTTTCTTTGAAGGCCAACGGCCGGCGGCGTGGAACCACTGGGCGGAAGTGGTGTGGCGCGATCCCAAGGCCCCGCGTTTCATCGGCGACATGCCGCACACCTGGGTCGGTTCCGATTTCATCCGCTCGGCGCGCAGCCTGTTCGCCTACGAACGCGAAGCCGATCAAGCGCTGGTGATCGGGGCCGGCATCCCCGCCGCCTGGGCCACCAGCCCGGAAGGCGTCGCGGTCAAGCGGTTGCCCACCTGGCACGGCACGCTCAACTACCGGATGGGGATGGACGGACCCGACCTGTTGCGGGTACAGCTATCGGGCGATATCACCGTGCCGCCGGGCCGGATCATCCTGCATTCGCCGCTGGACCGGCCGCTGCAAGCCGTGCAGCTCAACGGCCGGCCGGTGACCACGTTTACCGACCACACCGCGACCCTGGATCAATTTCCAGCCGAGGTCGAATTCCACTACGGCGCGAAAGCGGCGGTTCGCTGAGCGACTCCCGCAGGGTTCGAGAAAAGGCTCGGGCTTACTGACAGTTGCCCTCGCGGCGGGCGCAGGCTCGGCCCAGCATCGACGTGAAGGTGTCGTTCAGCGTCGAACTGCCCTGCACTTCCAAGGTCTCGAAACCGTAGGAGGTGACGCCGATGACCCGGTTGCGCGCCGGGTCGTTGGCGCCGACTTGACCGGCGGCGGCCGGCCCGAAATTCATGATCCAAGGCCCGCCGCTGGAACCCTCGTTCATGTCGGACCCGTAAAGCACGGTATTGTATCGAGTCTCCCGCCGGTAGCTTTGCGCGGTGACTTGATGCATCCGCTCGCCGGCCTCAAAAACCCTCGGATAGCCGATCAGGTGGGCGTGATTGGGCATCAAGCTGTTGGTTTGATAACCCAGCAATCCCACGACCTCGCCGATCCGCCTGGACACGCCGCCCACCAGTTGATCCTCCAGTTCGATCAGCGCGTAGTCCGCGACGTTCGGGACTTTATCCTGGCCTTTGTACCAAGGGTCGGTCACGAACGCGGTCGCCGCCTTCCAGGTCGAATACGGCGCAACGCCGTCGCGATAGGCGGGCGCGAACTCAAGGTTGGTGAACCACCCTTGCTCGTTACCGGAACCCGAATGCACGCAGTGGCCCGCCGTCAACACCAGCCGGGCGGCGATCACCGAACCGGAGCAGACAAAATCCCCCTGCCCTGGAATCGTAAAAAACAGCCTGCCGATGGCGCTGTAGGGGTACTCGCGGTCAGCCGCCAGCGGCACCAGCGGTTGGCTGCTGAAATAAGCGCGACGGACGCCCACATCCAACGGGATCGCGCGCTCGCCGGCGAGCTGGGGGACCGGCGCGTCGGGCGATCCTCGCTTCGCGCCCGGTTCGGCGGGTTCGGCTCGGCTGTCATCGGGAAGATACAAGCGTTTTTCCAACAATTCCCGCTCGGAGGAATCCAACAGCGGCGGTTGGCCGGGCCGGGCGTCGTCCGAGCGTTCTTGGCGGGCAGCCGGATCGTCCTGACCGCCGGATATGTCCTCGATCAGTTTTTGTTGGCTGGCTTCCTCGCCGGAAGGCAACGGCATCGGCCGCGCGCCGCGATAGCGCTCCGGCGTCCAATAACCGGGCCTGGAATGGAGATCCTTGACGGCGGGAGCCGGTGGAGCGCCTCGGGAATCCAGGCTCGGGCCTTGGCCGGCGCGGCTCTCCACACCTCCGTTGCCGGCCGCGACCAGCGTGGCGACGGCCGATAGCGCGACACCCAGCACCAATGTTCTTATCGTCATAAGCGGTCTTTCTCAAAAGCGGGTTTGACGGTTGAATCGAGTTCCAAACGCCTGGTGGGCGGCTGTTTCGTAACAAATCCAGCCGCGCCGCCGACGCGGCTGTTGAACTAATACTAAACTTCATCATGTCTGCGACCAAGCCAAAGGGAAACCGTTCATGTCTGATGCTTTGTTTCAGCACGCCCGCGCGTTCGGGGGCCAACCGCTCGGCAACGGCCGCTATGCGACCTTTTTGACCGCTGCCGGGACCGGTTATTCCGCCTGGAGCGATCTGGCGCTAACCCGCTGGAATGCTGATCCCACCGAGGACGGCGACGGATTTTTCCTCTACGTGCGCGATTTGGACAGCGGCGAATTTTGGTCGCTGGGACAGCCGGCGCCTAAAACACCCGATGCCTTCAGCCACCGATTCGGCGTCGGGCTGGTCGAACTGTCGCGGCGGGATTTGGGCATCGAAACTCAACTGGAGGTTTGCGTTCCGCGCGGCCGCGATCTCGAATTGCGGCGCGCCACCTTGCGCAATCTCAGCGACCGCTCCCGCCGCCTGGAATTGACCAGTTACGCCGAGGTCGTGCTGAACGCGCCGTCGGCCGACGCCGCTCATCCGGCCTTTTCCAAAATCTTCATTCAAACCGAATGGGCGGCGGAAACGAGGGCCTTGCTAGCGCGGCGGCGACCGCGCGCGCCCGGAGAGCGGCCCTGCTGGCTGGTGCACGCGCTCGCCGGCGCTAGCCCCGACGCATGGCTCCAATATGAAACTGATCGGGTTCGCTTCATCGGCCGGAGCCACACGCTGGCCGAACCGAGCGCCTTGATCGCGCCCGGACCGCTCTCGGGCACGGTCGGCAACGTGCTGGACCCGATTGTCAGCCTGCGCCAGAACGTGGAGCTGGCGGCGGGCGGTGAAGCCCGATTGACCTTCCTGCTCGGCGCGGCGGCGGATCGCGAAACCGCCTTGGCGCTGGCGGCGGATTACGCCGGGGCGGCCGACATCGACGCGGCGTTCGAGGCGGCCGCGAACGCGGGGCCGCTTTCCCCCCCGACGCCGTCCCCGATCCCGCACTCCGTCGAGGCCGCCGCGCATTCAAGCCTCCGAGGCACAAATCCCAGCCTTCCGAACGAACCTCCGCTGATCCCTGAAGAACCGTTGCAGTTCTGGAACGGTCACGGCGGCTTTAGCGCCGACGGACGCGAATACGTCATCCGCCTGCACCCGGACGCCGACGGCCGGTTGCGCTTGCCGCCTCAACCGTGGACCAACGTGATCGCCAACCCGCAGTTCGGTTTTCTCGCCAGCGAAACCGGCGCAGGTTATACCTGGAGTCAGAACAGCCGCGAGAACCGCCTGACCCCTTGGTACAACGACCCGGTGCTCGATCCGCACGGCGAGGCGTTTTACGCGCGCGATGAGGACAGCGGCGCGTTTTGGTCCTTGTTGCCCGGACCGATCCCCCAACCGGTCGCCTACGAAGTGCGCCACGGCTTCGGCTACAGCCGCTACCGACACGCCAGCCAGAATCTGGAACACGACATCGTTCTGTTCGCGCCGCGCGAAGATCCAGTCAAGCTGGCCTTGATCCGCCTGCGCAACCGCGGCAACCGACCGCGCCAACTGTCGCTGTTTGCCTATGCCCGCTTGGTGCTCGGGGTGTTGCCGACCGATTACGCCGATCAACTGATCATCGATCGGGACCCGACCAGCGGCGCGTTACTGGCCGAAAGTTATAACCGCGAATTTTCTGGCCGCGTCGCCTTCGCCGCCGCGTCCCAGACCGGCGCGCCGACCCATGTGACCGGCGACCGCGCCTCGTTTCTCGGCCGTTACGGCAACCCGGCCCGGCCGGCGGCGCTGGCGCGCGACAAAATCCTGGATGGCCGGGTGGGCGCGGCTCTCGACCCCTGTTTTACCTTGCAAACGACGCTGCGGCTGGAACCCGGCGCGACGGTGGAGCAGGTTTTCCTATTGGGCGAAGCGGATGATCGCGCGCAGGCCCGCCGCCTGCTCGAACGCTACCGGGCGGTCGGCGTGGCGACGGCGGCCTTGGCCGAGGTGCGAACCTTCTGGCGGGATTGGCTGGGAGCGGTGCATATCCAGACTCCCGCGCCGGCGGTCGATCTGATGGTCAACGGCTGGCTGGCTTATCAAACCTTGGTTTGCCGGCTGTGGGGCCGCTCGGCGTTCTATCAGTCGGGCGGCGCTTTTGGCTATCGCGATCAACTGCAAGACGCCGCCGCCCTGCTCTATCACGATCCCCAACTGATCCGCCGGCAATTGCTGCTCAACGCCAACCATCAGTTTCAGGAAGGCGATGTGCTGCACTGGTGGCACCCGCCCAGCGATTGCGGCATCCGCACCCGCTTCAGCGACGATCTGTTATGGCTGCCGTGGTTGGCGGCGTTCTACGCTCGCGCCACCGGCGACTGGGGCCTGTTTGACAAGCCGGCGCGCTTTCTCAAGGCGCGGCTGCTGGAACCCGGCGAGGATGAAGCGTTTTTATGCCCCGAGGATTCCGGCGAAACCGCCTCTTTATACGAACATTGCTGTCGGGCGCTCGATCGGTCCTTGACCCAAGGCGCTCACGGCCTGCCGTTGATGGGTACCGGCGACTGGAACGATGGCATGAATCGGGTCGGTCGCGAAGGTCGGGGCGAAAGCGTCTGGATGGGGTTTTTTCTCTACGCCATTCTGGGCGATTTCATTCCGGTATGCGGCCAACACGGCGATTTCAACCGCGCGCGGCGTTACGCCGCTTTCCGCAGCCATCTGGCCAGCGCGCTCAACGAACACGGTTGGGACGGAGAATGGTATCGCCGGGCTTGGTACGACAACGGCGCGGTGTTGGGTTCCGCCGCCAGCGACGAATGCCGGATCGACGCCCTGGCCCAAGCCTGGGCGGTTATATCCAAGGCGGCTCCGTGGAAGCGCGCCGAGTCGGCCTTGGACGCGGTCGAACGACAGTTGATTTCGGAACGCGAGGGTTTGATCCGGCTGTTGGCTCCACCGTTCGAGCACACGCCGCACGATCCCGGCTATATCAAGGGCTATGTCGCCGGCGTGCGTGAAAACGGCGGGCAATACACCCATGCCGCTTTGTGGGTGGTGCGGGCGATGGCGGAATTGGGCCGGCGCGATCAAGCCGCGCGACTGCTGGAGATGTTGAGCCCGATCAGCCGCGCGCGCGCGCCCGAGCAGGTGGCGGTCTATCGAGTCGAGCCGTTTGTGGTCGCCGCCGATATCTATGGAGTCGCTCCCTATATCGGGCGCGGCGGTTGGACCTGGTATACCGGTTCGGCGGGTTGGATGCTGCGCGTGGCCCTGGAATCCATTCTGGGCCTGGAATTGCGGGAAGGACGCGGCTTGCGGCTGCGGCCCAGCATTCCCGATGCTTGGCCGGGCTTTAAACTGCGTTATCGGTTACCGGACGGTCAAGCGGTTTATAACATTGAAGTCCGCAATCCCGAGCGCAACGCCAAACGGGTAGCAGCGGTGACTATCGATGAGGGCGAGGGCATCATCGAGTACGGCGCGGCCTGTATTCCCCTGTTTCAAGACGGCGCGAGCCACCGCGTGCTGGTAACGCTGTCGAATGGACCTTGAGCGCTCAAACTGAAATAGAGCTTTCGACAACGCAAGATCCCACGGACCGGTCCGACGCGCCGGCCCCGCGCTTCATCCGTCGCACGCTTTCAGAAGGCGCAATGGCCCTTATTGACTCCCCGCTTCCTCATCCCGATCAATCTAAGGCTCAAATTTAACGCACTCGTCTCAAAAAACACCTTCTCCGACTGCTTTCAAAACGCAATCCCACCGCTCGTCTTAGTTTCATTCTGAAACCTTAAACGCTGACTCACTCTGACTTAAGTTCTATTGAAAGCGCGCATTATTGAGCCTATAAGGATTATCGTAGCTGTGATATGGGATGCTGCCGACAATGGCATCATCCTTTGTAGAACGACACATGACTTACTAATCAAAAGTCAAATGGATTGATGTG
>ERZ761592.461-NODE-461-length-12217-cov-4001.246752_pt1 | contig 12217 bp, 19 predicted proteins | sample MGYA00433095_ERZ761592 | MGnify/ENA primary metagenome ERZ761592 (study PRJEB28899, sample SAMN03785554) | bioreactor sludge metagenome | biome: EBPR Sludge; feature: EBPR Bioreactor; material: 0.22µm filtered reactor supernatant | place: Saint Lucia: Queensland... | reverse complement strand
GCGAGGCGCTTGGCAAGGGCATCGGCAACCTGTCAAAGTTGATGGTTGCCGCGGCGGCCGGTGGCGCCGAAAGCGGCGCGCTGTTCGAGCGCTTCGGCATCTCGCTGCGCAATACCGACGGCACCATGCGCAGCACGACCGAGGTGCTATACGATCTGTCGGACGTTTTCACGGCGATGCCGGACGGCCCGGAAAAGACCGCCATGGCGATGGATTTTTTCGGCAAGAAACTCGGCCAGGAACTGATCCCGCTGCTCAACCAGGGTGGCGCCGGTCTGCGCGCCATGGGCGACGAAGCCGAACGGCTGGGGCTGGTGCTTAATTCGGCGCAAGCCAAGGCCGCTGCCGATTTCAACGACAACCTGGATCGCCTCGGGCAGTTGTCGAAAAGCGTGGCGGTCAGCATCGGCAATGCGCTGATTCCGGCGCTCAATAACATGATGGTCGAGATGGGCAAGGCGAAAGACAGCTCAGACGGCTTTCTGGTTTCGTTTTTGAAGTTCCCGTTTGGCTTGTCGCAATTCCAGAAGGCGCGGGATGCGGCGGCGAATATCGAAACGCTGACCAAGCGCATCGATGCGCTGCGCGAAAAAATCAACGCCGGGAAGTCCGATTCGATCTATGGCTTCGACGACGGCAACAAGGCGACGCTGGAAAAGCTGATCGCCGAGCGTGCCGAGCTGCAAAAACTGCAGGGCAAGCAGCAGGTCGACGAAGACAGCGAAACCGCCGCCAAGCGCCTGGCCATTTCAACCCAACTGGCCCGCGAGCAGGCGAACCTGGAAAACCTGAAAGCCATCGCCGCCGGCAAGGCTTCAGCCGACATCCTGAAGACCGACAAGGAGCGTTCCGCCGAACAACTGAAGGACGCTGAAAAGCTGCGCGCCGCCCTGCAGACCGCCTGGGAAACCAGCCGCAAGGAAGCACTGAAGGCCGCAGAAGACGCTCAGAAGCTGCTTGAGAAGGCGGCAGGTGTTCGCACGTCGGCAACAGACAAAGCCAACGAACTGCGCAATGCTGGACTGTCCGACGAAGAAAAGCAGTCTCTCGCACTGGCGCAGGCGCTTGACCTGCAAAGCCAGGGCGACTACTACGCTGCTGCTGCCGCATCGGCAAAACTGGACGGGCGCACGCAGGCATTCGAGACGTACCAGAAGCAAGCAGAGCAATTCCTCGACCGCGCCATGAAGTTCGCCGAGGCATCGGCCAACCCGGATGTAATTGAAGGTGTAGGAGAAGGCCAAGCGCGACTGATCGAGAGCCAGGCGCGTGCCAAGCAGGCGGAAGCCGCAGCACTGGAAGCGCAGGCGACTGCGCAGGCTGCCACCATCGCCAAGCTGGATGCCGACATCGAGGCGCTGAAGACCAAGGCGGCCAATATCGAGATCAAGGCCAATATCGCGCAGGCCGAAGGCGCCGTCGCCGGGCTGCAACAGAAGCTCGATGCGCTCAAGGACAAGACGGTGACGGTGACCGTCAATACGGTCGGCTCGCCGGCCGCCATGGCCGCCGCTGCCGCCGCCGTGAAGGATCTAGGCAGCGATGCGCAAGGGCTGGCGTATGGCGGGCAACTGGCCGGCAGCGCCCCGCATGACCGCGCCGACAATCGCCTGTTCTGGGGCACGCCCGGCGAGTGGGTGATCCAGCGGCCCGCGGCGCGTTACTACGGCGCCGCCTTCATGGCTGCCCTTAACGCGATGCGCCTGCCGAAATTCGCGCTCGGCGGCCAGATCGGCGGCAGCGCGATCGACCGCCTGCGCGTCCCGGCCCTCACCCCCGTCCCCTCTCCCAGGGGGCCGGGGGTGGGAAGCGGGAACCTGACGCTCGACTTCGGCGAACTCGGCAAGGTAACCGCACAGGCGGGGAACAACACGCAGCGCGAGATCGAGCGGGTGTTCACGCGTGCCGCGCTGGCGCGGGGGAGGCGCTAGCATGGCCGCGCCGCCCCTCGTCATTGCCGGCATCGAATTGCCGCAGCGCGCCCGGCTGGATTTCAGCCAGACCTTCGAGCCGCTCGGCGGCCGCTCGGCGCGGCGCATGGCCAACGGCGCCCTGTTCCGGATGAGCCAGTGGCAACGCTGGCGGACGACCATCTCCGGCGGCGGCTGGGTGCCGCCGCAACTGCTCGGCATCGATTACGACGCGCCCTACACCCTCGAAAGCGTGACGGCGGTCAGCCTGGCCGTCGGCGAGGATCTGCCGCCGAACTGGAGCCAGCGCGCGGCGCCGTGGGGAGAGGTGAGCGTCACCGACGAGCGCAATGTCACTGTGCGCATTCTCTACCCGGTGCTGACCGTGATGTCGGATCCGCCGCGGATGATCAACGGCAACAATGGGCCGTCCTGGGAACTGGTTTGTGAGGAGATTTGATGAGCATCTGGCACGGAAAGATTTCAGGAGAGGCAAATACCGACCCCGATCTGGTAGGTGGCGAGGACTGGGACGCCCAGCACCGGCTCGGCGAGGATTCCATGTTGCCGGCTTCGGCCACTTCGCTGGTCTGGAATTCCGGCACTCCGGCGATGACCACGAACGCGCGCAGCAGGGGCACGTCCCTGGTCACGCGCGATAGCGCCGGCGTCTATTATTACACCTTCAACGACGGCACGCCGCCGATTATGAGCGGTACGGCCAGATACTACACGGCAATCCACAGCTCGTCCCCGCGTGGGTCGTGGCCCGCTGGCTGGCGGTCCGAAGTGTCCGTCGCCGATGGCACCGTCACCCTGCGCGTGTTCGATGACACGAACACGCTTGCCGACCCCACCCTGTCCGTCGACTTCGCGGTCACGGTATTCCTCTGCGTTGATCCGGCCGGCTAAATGGCGGCGTTCGACGGGTCCGCGTTCGATGCGTCTTTCGACATTGGCGGCGGTGGCGCCGGCGGGGTCGATACCGGCGCGGCAACGGCTGGGCTGTCGATCTCGGTGGTCAGCCCGCTGGTGTTTTCTTCGTCGTCCGGGTCGATTTCCTGGGCGCCGTTGGTTGTCGTTGGCGCGGTCGACGTCAGCGCGCGCCTCTCCGGGTCGCTCAAGATCAGCGCCGCCGAGGACTCCGCGCGGGTCGCGACGCTCACGCTGATTCCGGCCAGCGCCGCTGATCTGGATGGCTACGAAGGGCAGGCGGTGACGATCGACGTGACCTTGTTCCGGACCGGACAGGCCGCCACCTGGCGGCTGTTCACCGGCTGCGTCGAGCGTAGCGAGTTTTCCCTGTCCGAGCGCCTGGTGACGCTTTCCTGCCGCGACGGCTGGCAGGAGCGCCCGGCGGCCTGCGCCAGCGCGGCGCAGGTCGAGGCGTTGCTCGGCGGCCTGGCGACGACCTCCGGCCGCCTGCTGCCGTGGTCGGACGCGGAGCCGGACCCGGTCGCCTATTTCAACGGCCTGCTGGAGACCATTCCCGGCGCTACCGCGATCGATTCCAGCGGCGTCTGGCAGGTCGTTCGCTGGGACATCGGCGCGCCGGCCGCGACCTTTCCCGCGGGCGAGGTCTTCGACGGCAGCATCGACGTCATCACCGCGGCTCGCGCCGATGTGCCGTCGGCGGTTCATGCGACGCTGGCGGTGCGCGGGCATCGCCTGCATTCCGCCGAGGTGGACGTCGACTGGAATGCCGTCCATTACTCCCTGTACATTCTCCACGGCCTGCCGACCTTGCAGAAAGCCACGGTGCTGGACGCGCTCGGCGCCGTTTCCGGCTGGGGAATCCGCGGCACGCCGGCCATCGTCGAGCCGACTCCTGGGTCCTACGGTCCGGTCAACGGGTCGTATTACCTGGTCAGCGCCGAGCAGGCGGCGTTGATCTGCCAGAGCTTCACGGCGACGCTCTACCGGCGCTGGTATCAGGAGGCCGAGATCGTCTATTCGATCACCGTCGACGCCGGCGGCGCATCGAGCCGGGACGATTCTGTGCGCGCCTCCATTTCCTCGGATTTCGACGCCTCGGCCTGGGAATCGGCTCCCCGAGCGGCTGCCATCAGCCCGATCTACGCGGCGAACGACCCGCACCCGCCGAGCGGCACGCCGACCGGGTACGAGGGCCTGCCGGAGCCGCACCCGCCGACCAACAGCGGGGTCGACCACTTCGGCGACATCACGACGCCCGATCTGCAGGCGGCCGTCTCTCAGGTGGTCGCGCGCGCCATGCGCCGCGCCGCGGCAGGGCGGCGGCGGCGCACCGTGCGCTTCGCCAGGCCGCTCGACCCACGCTGGGAGATCGGCGCGGTGCTGGCGATCAACGCCGGCGGGGTTTCCGCAACCGGCCAGGTAAGCGAGGTCGAGCACGAGATGAACGTCGAGTCCGGCGCGCTGTCCAGCACCTTCACGCTCGCGGTTCCCGATGGCAACGGGGCCGCGACCGGATATACGGCCACTGCGAGCGTTCCGGCAAACAGCGTGATCCATAACCTGCCCGATCAGCACTTGACCAACTGGGTCGGATCCTCGTTCGAGACCATTCCCGACCCCGATCCGGATACGGTACAAGGCTTTCTGTGCAACGTCGATCCGCGCAGCGACAATTACGACAGCGAGGCGCCGGCCTATGTGACACAGTTCCGCCTCGTCATGCCGGACATCGCGGCGCCGTTGCGCGATCCGCTGACCGTGGAAACCGCCATCACGGGCGCGGTCACGGTATCCTCCGGAAGCCTGGAGATCAACTTCTGATGGCCCTTTCCTTCGGCTTTTATTCGGACGCGGCACTGACCACTCCGGTTGCTTCACGCTTGCAATTCGTGCAGGCGGTCGCCGATCCGGCGGCTGTCGACCGCGTGATCTGGTTCGGCAGCCCGCTGGCCGGGCGGATGTGCCAGGCAGCCAGCGATCCCGGCGTAGACCCGGTGACGATCGCCATCGCCGACGCGAATTCCGGCGCCGGCAGCCCGGCCGGGGATGTCCGCCTGGCGCTGACTTCCGGCGGGCTCGATGCGGCGGCCGGCGGAGATCCGCTGGTGCTGCCGGAGACGATCAACGGCGGCGTCGCCGCGGCCGTTCCGATCCATATCCGCGTCCTCGACAGCACGCACGCGAGCGGGGTTCATAACGACTTGTCGTTGATCAGCAACGCACTGCGGGAGGCCGGCGCATGAGCGGCAAGGATCTGACCGAGGCGCTGCGCGCGCTCACCGAGCAGGCGCAGGCGGCGGACGCCGGGCCGCCGGCCATGAAGGCGCGCGGCGCGGCGGGTATCTCGCGGGGCAGCGCCTTGCCGAATAGCGACGCAGCGACCAGCGGCATCGCCTCGCCGCTGGTCGAGACCGCCTACGCCGACCGCACGTTCCACACGAACACGACGATCACCAGCTCGGACGGGCTGTTCACGCTGATCATCAAGCCGGTGAAGACGATCAAGTTCAAGGACGCCGCCAGCCGCGACGTGACGATCGAGTTCAAGGCGCCGGCATGACGCCGGGCGAGCGCTTCGACCAGGATGAGGTCCTGCGCTTCGGCGACCCATGGCACGGGCTTTATCGCAACGGCGTGATCGAGTTGCCAAACGCGACGACGCGCGCGCCGGGGAGTTCCCCGTCGAGCGGTAGTAGTTTCGCGATCCAGATTCCCGGTCAGCCGGCGGCGACAACACCCACCGAGGATGCCGCGCAGGGGATGACCTGGCTCAATTATGCGATCATGACCGGGGACGATCATGCGGTGTATGGGCGGCCCATGGGGAACAACGCATGGATTTATATCGACGCTGATGGGGTTCCGTGGCGGGCGGTGCTGACCGGCTCAAGCGGCACCATGACTATCACGCTGCACCGCTTTGGCTTGTTTGATACGGCAGAAGAAACGTATTCAGACTCGATCAGTTTTGTCTGGATCAGCGGCCAGGACATGAAGGTGGATGACGTGGACAGCACGGGCCGCAACGCGGCCCTTGTTTTCCGCGATGCCAGTAACAACAACGTACAGAGGGTTTTCCTGCTGACCTTGTCTGGGCCAGGCGCGACTTTTACTGTGGTGGTGGAAGACGAGACACCAGACCCGCTGGTTTCTGTTGACGCCTATTCTTTCCCTGATTCGATATGGGGCGCCGGATGGCATAGAACGGACGAACTTGATATAACAGGCCCGTATCCTTTCGACAACTATGGAAACCTGGTGGGCGCCCCTTCGGGCGGGAGCGTGTCGAAAGCGCTGCCGTTGATGGCGCATTATTCGTCTACAACCACCACCATTGTTGGGGCGTCGCTGGTCGGCGACACGTTCGCGCTGGTTACCTTCACAACCTACGCCGAAACCCTGTCGGTCACGACAGTCGACATGGGCAACCTGTTCAACATCGATTACTACTACGGTCCGCTTGGCGCGTATTTCCCGCCGTACCACAGGGTAACGACGGTCACTGGATTCGAGAGAATATCGCTCGCCGGGTTTGATACAGAGGTGTCGAACGAGTGGAGCGGAGAGGAGTGGAAGTGGCCCCCGTTTGATGACTCAGAGACTGATGAAACTTATCACTGGGTCGATTCGACCTATGTGACGCATGTAGTCTCTCCCATTGAGATTGATGGTCATGTCGAGCCGGCGCCACTTAGCCAATGGTCGTCAGGGGGGAGCTTTTCAAACGGGGCCTTGAGAGGCGTTCGCGTGGCCAACCGCGCTTATGGGCTTGACGTTTCCGGTGGTCCTGGGAGCGGAACCAGGTTCTTTGTATGCGGTCCGGCCGACAATGGTTTCTCGATCTCCCCGGACACTGGTTCGGCAATATCTAACGCGACAACCCACCCGATTAGCGGTGATTTTGTGACCGGGTCGACCACGGTTTGCTGGGTGTAAACAGGGGCGGTTTTCCCGCGTTAAGAATTGTGGATGGTAAGTTGGTTCCCGCCGCACTATTAACGCCAAACTATGACGCGCGGGAATGTCAAATATCGCGCAAATCAGTGCCAAATATCGCGCGAACTTACAGGTGGGCACCACCAATCTCTACTCCTTGCAGTAGGGTTGTTGGTCAGGCGCTGCCGGGGCCGCAATCCCCGGCAGCGCCGCTTTCTTCTTCGCTGTGGCGGTCATCGCCACAGCCTCTCAAACCGCGCCGGATTCGCCGGTCAGCGACTGCAATAGGTTTCGTGTGATTTCCGCCATATCCGGGCGGAATTAAAACCGAGAAAAACGCCTCATAATACCCATCGACCGCTGCGGCGATGACGTTCAATGGCCACGGCGCGCGAGGCCAGCGCGGGGCGCTAAGAGGAGTGAGAAGGCGTTTCTGTTTTGGTGTCATCGGGTTTCCTCTTGGAATGGCTACGGTGTCCTGTTTGTCGGCGCTACGAGGTGTTATGCGACACTTTTGGGGTCTACTTCGTGTTAGAGCGCAAAAGCATGTTGCTCAGCCTTTGTCGCCGGTTGTTCAAACATCGAGGTTTGCCGCTGGGCGTCCTCGATCCGCTTGCACGCGATGTCAAAGTATTTCGGCTCGCGTTCAATTCCAAAGAAAGTCTTGCCCATCTTCACGGCAGCTACGCCTGTCGTCCCGCTCCCCATGTACGGGTCGCAAATCGTTCCGGCCTCTGGCGCATGGTCAATACACCACTCCATCAAGCGCACCGGCTTTTGTGTTGGGTGCTCTTTCTCGTAGCTCGTCACGCTCATGCGGTGCATCTTTGCCGGCTTCTTGAAAGAGCACCAAGCCTGCTCGCACATCGCCAGGCTGAAGTTCTCGGGCTGCATCTTGTCCCAAACCAGAAACGTCTGGCTTGGTGGCAGCGGGAAGTAATTCCCCCCCCACACAATCAGGTTCTTGGCCTTCTCCTGCATAAGCCCAAACAGCCAGGCGGCCGGCGCTTCGGCGTCCCACTCCATGCGCTCATGCGCTTGGCGCACCGGGTTTGCCGCAATCCCAATCCCATACGGAGGGTCGGTCAAAATCAAGTCGCAAGGCGCGAGCGTCGGCAGCACTTCCCGGCAGTCTCCGAGGTACAGCGTAGCCAGTCCTATCGTTTCAATTCTCATAGTTTCCTCAACCGTTGCGCTCTAACCCGGCAGTCCAGCGGACGCCGTACCGGCGCCGCTGACTTCTGCGTTAGCGGTCACAGTCCGCACTCCGCTGTGATCTGCGTTTTCTTCTTCAGACTTTGGTAGTAGGCCACGCTTTCGCACTCGCCCACCACTTCGTCCCAGTCGTTGTACTTCGTCGCCTGCGGGCCAGCGGGTAGCGCCTTCATGCACTGCTGGAAAATCTCGCGCCGTAGGCACTGGTCAGGCCCGGTGCTCTCCGTGCATCCGCCCGCTAACACGGCGGTCAACAAGGACGCTGCGCCAATAAGCGTTCGTCTCATTCTGAAAGTCCTTTCTCAGGCGCAGCGCCTGTTACCTGGGCGTTAGGTTGCTTCCCGCACTCGCCGCGCAGTTCTTCCATGCACTGCCACAAACGCCCGTCGCCGTTCTTCTGGTGCGTCGTCGTGTCCCATGCGTCCATTGCGCGCTGCATCACATGCTGCTGACGCTCGATCATGGCTGCGGCCTGGGCAAGCGCCATCTCAAGGCCGGCGATCACGTCTGCGCTCGTGGGCGCCTTGCAGCATCGGCCGAATGGCATCTTGTCGGCTGGACAGGTGCATTCGCTCATGCCAAAGACTCCATCGTGTAGTCGCCAAGGAGAACTGTTGTTTCTTCTCCGTTCTCAAACACGGCGCATTCACCGACCCATCGCAGATGGGCGATGCAGTCTTGAACATACTCGTCAGCCAAATCCGGGCCGTGGAAAACAAACTCGTCGGCGTTGTTCGTCGGCAGCCCGTTGCATCGGATAAATTCCTCTGCCGCTATCGTCGCCAGCCTATGCGCTCTGTCGTCGGCTTGCTGCTCAAGAAGCTGCCTCATGATCTTGTCTGCGGCGCTCATTCCGAATCCCCCGAGCGCAGAAATTCAATCGTCGGCGCTTCTTTGCGCAGCACGTAATACTCGACTTGCACCTTCGCGCTTGAAATCATCTTGCCCGCCAGATTGGCAAGCTCTGCCGCCTCGCCTGGCTTGATCTCGCCCGCGCGCAGCTTGGCAAACACATCGGCCAGTTGGCCGCGCAGTTCATCCACGTTTTTCATTGATCGCCCTTTTAATCTTCATCAGTTCGCGGTACGCATCGACCAAGCCCTGCGGCAAGTCGCTGCCTTTCATGCTCGTGTGCTGCGCCATGATCCGGCGCACAAACCCATCTAATAGCTTCTCTGCGTCACGCTTGTTCCGTGCCTTCTGCCATTCCTTGCGCGCAGGACGCGCCGCAGCCTTAGCGCGCACTTCCGGCTTTGCTGCGTGTCGGTTTGCCTGCTCACGTCGGCGCTCCGGGTCGCGTTCCACGTATGCGCGCTTGTTGGCGTTGGCGCGTTCGCGGTTGTCCCGCTGCCACGCGCCAACAGCGGCAATCTGGCGCTCGCGGTTCTTCGCGTACCACTCGCGCAGGTAGGCTTTCTTTCGTTCTCGCTGCTCGTCTGTCATCGCGTTTCTCCACCAAGCAACCTAACACTTCGCTCAACGCGACGGCCTACGGCCGCGCGTTAGCTCGGGCGTTAGCGCCCATCGCGTGCAGCGCTCTCGTTTGCATATCCTCAAGCCCTGTTTTGCTGGCAGCCGTCAGCGCGTTAATCACGGTCTGGATTCCATGCTGGTAAATTTCGTAATGCTCAGGGTTACTACGGTGTCCGCCGCCGTAGTCTGTGCATCCTCGCGCAATCCGCAACGCATCTTCAAAAGTCAGTTCCATTTTGTTCTCCGTAGTAGGCCGGGCGCTAACCCGTCAATCAACCCGGACGCTTCGCGCCGGTTATTTCTGCGTTAGGGCTCAAAACCCCATGCCCTGCTGCTCCGGCACGGGCTGCGCCGGCTCCAGCAGGGAGCCTTGCGCGGCAGCGGCTTCTATCCGCTGGCACGCCAAATCGAAGGCGGCGCGGTCAACCTCGCAGCCTATGAACTTCCGCCCGGCGCGCACGCATGCAACGCCGGTCGTGCCTGCGCCCATGTGCGTGTCCAACACCGTGTACCCCGGCCGCGAGTAGTCGGCCACCAGCGCGTCCATCAGCAGGGTCGGCTTCCCGCCCATGCGGGCTTTGTCGTTCCAGCCTGGCCCGGCCACGTAGCCGCCAGGCAGCGTGCCCCACTTTAATTGCGCCTTGGTGCGGGCGACAACAATCCAATCGGTCCAACTGCTGGGGCCGTCTCCCGTCAGGCGCACGCTGCGCCCCGGCTGGTAAAACGGCAGCGGCGCAAAGGCGTAACGGCCTGCGGCTTCCATTGCCTGCCGCACCACCAGCGCCAGGTCGCTGTCCGTCATCCAAACCACCCAGCCAGTGCAAACGCGGGCGTACTGCTGCGCGAAGTACGCCACATCTTCAGGCGTCAGCGCGTGGTAGCCAAGCACAGCGCGGTCGCTGTCGTCCTTGCCTTCGGCCTTGCCGCCCTTGGCGGCAGCGTCGTGGCCTGCGTGCGTGCGCTCGGTGTAGGGCGGATCGGTTATCACCGCGTCCACCTGGCCCAGCAGCGGCAGCACCTCACGACAGTCCCCGTGCCACAGCTCGCAATTTCCAATGGTTACTTTTTCAGCCATGTATTCCCTTGTTTGTTTTGGTCTAACCATTCATTCAAGCCGACGCTTAGGCGCGGCTTAATTCAGGCGTTAGGCGTCACTTTGCGCAGCGCTTAATGCCGCGCACGAACTCAAATTCGCCCTGCTCTTTTCTGGCCAGGTAGTCATCCAATAGACCCATCTTGCTCAGGTAATAGAACCTGCGCCTGCACTCGTCCTCAAGGTCGTGCAGCGCTGGCCGCACGTCGCGCTTGTGCGCTTCAAATCCGGCCCGGAATCCAGCGCAGGCCGCGTGCTGAATCGTCAGGTCGTGCGACGCTCTGAAGTTGTCTGCGTACTTCTTGGCGCGCTGCGGCACTGTTGATTTGCTCATTCAAAGCTCCCCAATGTGTAATCTCCGAGAAGAACCGTCGTTTCTTCATCATGCTCAAAAACCACGCATTCGCCTGCCCATTTCAGGTGCGCGATACAGTCCTGAAAATACTCATCGGCAAGGTCTGCGCCGTGAAAAATGAATTCATCTGGCGTGCCGGTCGAGATGCCGTTGCACCTAACAAATTCCTCGGCGGCTGTTGTCGCCAGTCGCTTTGCTCTTTCTTGCGGGTCGTCCATGTGATCCTCCGATGCGCCGCCTAACCGGGCGCTCAAGCGGACGTTGCTTCGCACCGCCGCTTAGCTGTTGGGTTATGTTTCACGGGCGCGTTTGAGAGCCGCCCGCAGCCATTCTTTCCCGCCCAGGCGGTCGTACTTTGCCAGCTCTGCCTCCGTCACGCGCTCGCGGATCATTGCGGTTTGTGCCTCGTCTGGCGGTAGCGCTGGGCGACCGCGAGCTTTCTTTGGCGCCGGCTTATTCATCGCTGCCACGCAGGTATTCGCGCAACCTGAGTGTTTCTCCCGCGTGCAGCCGCTTGTTGCACTTCGGGCACGTGTAGGTTGAGCCGCGCGAGCCGTCGCTGTGTTCGCAGTCAACCGGGTACGGAGCCTCAGACCATCCTCTCCCGAGGTAGAAAAGGTCTGGCTCTCCGTCGTTGCATGGCTTGGCCGGCTTCGATTTCGCCCCGCAGCACTGGCAAACCGCTCGCACTTTTCCATTGCTCGCCTGTACGTAATTGACTGCATTTCCGTTGGTCATCGCTTTCTCCTGTGGTGATTGATCGTACATTAAGTGTGGCGCAACAATTATCACAAGTAAAGCATTATTTGTGGCACAGCAAACATAACTCCACATTCCACCGGACCGCCTACCGGCGGCCGGTGAATTAGGCGTTCGGCGTCAAACCTCGAACGCCGTCGCCGCTGCGAAGCTCACCGTAAAGCCGCTCGCGTTGCGATGCCCGCCGCCCCAGGCTAGTGCGTTGGGCGTCTTGTTCAAGCTCCACGGCACGGCCTTCTTGAACACGTCGCGCCGATGCGGATCACCGCCGATGGCTTCGACGTGCTGAAGCCAGTAGCCGACCGGTGCCGTTTCCTGCGCGGCGCGGATCACGTCGGCGTCGGTGTGATCGCCCAGCGCGTCGGCCTGCACGGTGTAGCCCTTGGCGCCCCATCCCGGCACCGGCCGGAACGCATCGGCCACGATGTAGCCATCACACAGATAGCGCAGCCGGTACATGGCTGCGCGCGCCGGCTCCAGCCGCCCAACATTGGGGGTCTACTTCGCGTCAGAGCGCGCCCTGATCGCATCCGCACATTC
>ERZ761592.456-NODE-456-length-12388-cov-11.800454_pt1 | contig 12388 bp, 26 predicted proteins | sample MGYA00433095_ERZ761592 | MGnify/ENA primary metagenome ERZ761592 (study PRJEB28899, sample SAMN03785554) | bioreactor sludge metagenome | biome: EBPR Sludge; feature: EBPR Bioreactor; material: 0.22µm filtered reactor supernatant | place: Saint Lucia: Queensland... | reverse complement strand
ACCCGTGGGGCGACGGGTACTGCATCGAGCTGTACCGACTCCACGCGGGCGGACGCCACGGTATCTGGCATGGCGTCGGGCCCCATGAGATCCCCACCCGCATCGCGGGATTCGCCACGCTCGGGGATGCCCACGCGGGCGCCCGCGACGCACTCAACAACACGTCCCAGCGGTAACCGCGCACCTACTGACCTGGAGGGGAAATGCAGCGAATCCTGTTCGCGGCCACAGCCGCGGTGGTGGCAGGGGTGGGCATCGGCCTGGCCCTGCCCGCCCCCGCGGCTGCGCCGGACTTCACCGGCTGGCCACCGTGTGAGTACGAGGACAGCGTCAACTGCCGTTGGGACGCTGGCACCAGCGGCAACGGTGTCGGCGATTCTTTCGTCTCCCTGGCCCTGCCGGACGGCAGGGTCGCACTCATCTACGACAACGGGCGCGTAAGGGTGGTGGGCTCGCGATGAGGATCGAGCGCTGGATATTGAAGGCCATCGCCGCCAGGGATCCCGACGGGGGCTCTGTGGAGCCCACAGCGGCCCTCTACGCCGCTCACAAGGCCTGGGCTGTGGCCGAGTACGGACAGGCCGCCTGGGACGCCTACACGGCCCCCTGGGACCCTTACAGGGGCAGTTCCACGGACGAGGAGTCGCTCTGGACGATGGGACTCTGACGAGTTGCATGGCAGGGGCATCGTGGCCCGGTTCCCCTGCTGTGTTGCGCGCCAGATTCGACACGACAAGAGGAGAGATGCAATGACAACCGAATTGATCCGAGGAAATCGCTACCGGATCCTGCCCGGTGCCCACCGGGCAGGGGTGGAGAACTCCGGCGTTTCCCGCCTGATCGGACAGGAGGCGACCCTCCTGTCGGAGCGCCTGTACGGGGATGGGGGCGTTTGGGTCCGGGTCGACGGCGAAGGGTCGACCTTTGTCCTTCCCGCCTACCTCGAACCGGTCGCCGTGGTTCAGTCCTCGACCGAGGGCGACACCACCGCCACCACCGAACTCGCGTTCGGCCGGTTCTACACCCTGACCCCGGAAGGGGTCAGTCGTGCCTGTCAATACGCTGGTTCCAGCGTCACCGCAACCACGACCGTGATTCTGCTGGACAACGCCGCCGATCACGACGGGGACGTGCGGATCGCGCTCGGCGGTCCGTCGGGCCTGGCGACGGCGTACGTCAAGGCACACCACCTGATCCCGACCTTGCCGCCTTCAAGGTCAAGGTCCGCAGTGCCGTGATCCGAGAGGCCGAGGTGCGCGGCTGGTGTGAGGATGCCGACATCTGGCTCGAGGAATTGGGGCTGGAGGGCCGCCGTGATGTCCTCCCCTCGGGGGAGTTCGCCATGGTGGAACTGGGGCGGCCGGGGGCGGTCGCCGTTCGGGTTGAGCCGAATTCATGGGTCGAGGTTCTGCCCGAGCCCCCCTACCGTCGTGCCCTTTCCGAGGACACAGTTCGCGGGGAGGCCGCGCGGACCGAGAGCGGAGAGGTCAAGGTTCTGTTCAACGGCCGGTGATCACGCAGAGTGATCACCGCATAATTACGGAGAGTGACAACAATGCACACCCACGGAGGTCACACCGCGATACGGGCGACGCGCCCGCTCGGCCCCCGACACATGCTGAGCGATGCTCAGGTGAACTCGCACCTTCGGCAGGAGCCCCTGGCTGACGCGGCCAGGGCTCTCGACATCGCCCGTCAGCGCTCGGGACCCTCCCCCTGCCAGGACAACCCGTCCCTGTGGGACGGGTTCGGGTCAGCGGGTGATTCGGCGGCAGAACTCCACGACCGACACCGAGTGGCCGCGGACCGCTGCATCGGCGAGTGCAGGTACTACGCACTCTGTCTCCCGCTGGCCCAGGACCCCTCACTGGAAGGGACTGTCGCCGGGTACCTGCTGGGCAAGGGGGAGACGGTGGATCGGGTTCGGGGCATGCTCGGGATACCCGTCAAGCGGCGGCGCAGTCGCGTCGCCTGAGAATCAATTCAGTCACAACCAACGAGGAGAAAAACCATCATGGCAGCAACGATCGACCAGACCCGTGACTACATGAGTCACCCGGACTTCCGGGCGCTGGGCAATCGGGTGCGCTACCTGCGCACCCAGAAGGGCCTTGCTCAGCACGAGATCGGCTGCGGTCCGACCGTCTCGAAACTCGAACAGGGCCGGGCGTGACCAGGTCACCGGAGCCTCCGCCGACGCCGCACCTCGACAGGCGGGCAGCACTGGCTGACAAGCTGGAGACGCTGGACGCCTTCCTGCGGTGGCTCCTGGAGGTGCGAGGCTACGTGCTGGCCCGAGTGGTCGGCCCGGCAGGTGGCGAGGAGCTGGAGGCCGCCCGGGGGTCGATCGAGGAGCTGCTGGCCGAGCATCTCGGCCTGGACCCTCTACGGGAGGCCGGGGAGGTCAAGGCAATCGTGACCTGGGCACGTTCGCGGTTCCCGATCGGTCCGTGGTAGGTTCCGTAGCGTGAGCAAGGGGAGCCCCCCTTCCACTCCTCTGCTCACACAGAAAGCCCCACCCAGCCGGAGAGCTGGGTGGGGCTTTCTTGCGTTTGCCTCAGCGGCGTGAGCGTGGCCGCTCACGGAGCCTGCGGTCGAGCCACTCCTCGTCCAGATCCCTCGGCTGGAACCCTCCTAGCTGCTCGATGATCCGCTCGATCGCCCCGGCGAGGCGCCGACTGACGGCCTGCTGGCTGACCCCCAGTTCATCTGCGACATCCACCTGAGACCGCCCGTCCCCGATCACATCGGTGACGATGGCCCGCTGCGAAGGGGTCAGGTCGGCCTTCTGCCACGCCTGCTGTATGTCCGCGAGGTGGGCCATCCACGTGCCCACCTCGCTCCCGTCGCTCGAACGTGCCCCCTCGTCCTCTGCGCGAGGGGGAGGGGAGGAGTCACCGGAGAGCACTGCGGGCAGGATCAGGTAAACCATCGCCTCCCCGTAGTGGAATTCATCTCGACGCGAGTACCCCTCGCTCTCGGCCTTCTCCCGGGCGCAGATCTCGTACAGGTGCGACATGAGGCTCCGCCCCAGCTTCCACGCCGACAGGCGGGGCTGATCCGGGTGCAGGTCCACCAGGTCCGGATGCTCCAGCATCCACACCCACGCCATCTGCACCAGGTCATCCGGGTCGGCCCGGGGGAAGTACCTGAGAACCCTGCGCACCGTGTGGGAGACCACGGCCTCACGATTCAGAGGCGCCATTCTGAGCCCCTGAAATCAGAGGGTGGTACCCGAGGCCCACCCTTGGGGTTCTCGGGCCTCAGCGGCCCGCCTGTGGCCTCTGAGGGGCACATTCTCACTCCTCGTCATCCTCCTGCTGGCGGAGCTGGATGGCTGCACCCAGATTGCGGTACTCGTCCAGTGCTGTTTCCAGCAATCCACGATCGGTCACCCATCGCGAGGTGCGACTCGGGACCATTGCGACACCGGACTCCCCGCTCTCCTCGTTGGACCAGAGAGCCACCAGGACGAAGCACTCCACCTCGGCATCGAAATCCGGATAGCGGGCACGCAGGAGCTGACGGACGAGGAACTGGTCGACGGGTTCCTCGTCCGGGTCGACGGGGGTGTCCCACAGGGACGGCATCTCAGGGAAATCCTGCGGCTCGGGCTCGGGGGTCAATGTGCTCATGTGCACTCCAACAGTTTCTCGATGGCGGCCTGACCGCCCCGGACGAACACCGAATTCACATCCTCCGATTCTGCCATGTTAACACCCACTGCACAGTCAAGCGTTGACAGGACCGTCTTGACGAACTCTCGACCCGCCTTGTCTCCGTCCCCGAAAACGAACACCTTCTCGAATCCGGAGAAGACGCGAGGGTGATGAGAGCGCCAGGAATTGGCGCCCGGAACCCCGACCGCCCGATACCCGCACTGTTCCAGCGTGAGTGTGTCGATCTCCCCCTCCGTGAGACAGATCGTCCGGTCCGCTTCATGGACGGACCGGACGTTGAAGAGTCTGGACTCGGCCCCTGACAGGCCGAGATACTTCGGGTGGCCGCTCTCGCGGCAGTCGTGATCGGCGATGCACCGGAACCTGAATGTCAGCGGGTATCCATCCGCGCTCAGGTACGGGATCACCAGCCTGCCGAGGTAGGGCTCAAACCCCGAAGGGGGGACGCTTACGTAGCCCAGGCGCATTCTCTCGGAACATGCGGGGCCGATACCCCGGGCCGCCAGGTATCCGGCCACGTGCTCGCGGTCGGCCTCCCACCCACACAGGTGCTGTTCCAGTGATCTCTTCACACTTGCGCTGAGCGGCATCACGGCCAATTCCCTCCATCACCATCACCAGTTGCACCGGGCCACCGCCGAAACCACAGGCCTGGCAGTGCATGACCTGTCGCCCCAGGTGCACCGACGCGCTCGCATGCGCGTCATCGTGCACCGGGCACCTCACCGCTTGCTCACCGGAGCAGTGCGCTCGGTGGGCGACCTGGTAGAGAGTCAGGATCTCGCTCAGGCAGTCGCTCATCTGCGGTCCAGTCCTCGCGTCCGGATCATCGCCCGGATGCCGTTCCATCGGCGGGCGCCGAACCGCCGCGTACCGTCACACGTCCCGTCGTCGGGGTTGCGTTCCTCCAGTTCCGGCAGTTTCTCGGCCACGGCCCGCAGGAACAGTTCCAGCTCGAACAGGGTCAGTTCCCGATGGTGTAGGTGGCCGGAGATCGCCCGGTCCACCCTCACCGGATCGGTCAGCTTGGGATTCAGTCGGTCCGTGCGCAGCCATCTGCGCACCACACTCGCCGAGCTGTTCACCTCGGCCGCGATCCGGGAGGCCGACCACCCCTGGTCGTTCAGGTCGTGGATTCTCTCCATACGCCACAGGGCGGGCTCGTTCACTGGAGGTACTCGGACAGGCTGGAGACTGCATAGGCCTTCGCGACGCCGTGATTGCGCCGCTTGGCCAACACCACCCATGTGACCTGATCACGCGGGATCCCGCGGCGCCGGGTGTAGTTGTCCGCCTCTTTCTCCGCCTGGGCGACCCATCCGGCCAGGTCCATGCTCTTGGTGTTCTTGGCCTCCACCAGCAGGACCGAGCCGTCGTTCAGGGTGACGGCGATGTCACCCTCGTCGTTGACCCCCGCTCGCCGCAGTCCCTCGGTTCGGTATCCCTGTTCCCGAAACCAACTGATCAGATCGGATTCCCACTGGGCACCGGCCCGCTTCGCGGCCCGATTCCTGCGGGTGATGTCCGGGTCGGTCATCACATACCTCCTCGCGAGATACCCGTCCACGGGCTGAACGTGGCCCGCTCCGGGTCGGCTTTCAGTCGGTAGAACATCTTGCCCGTGGGATCGGCCTTACCCCCACGATTCTTGACCACTGCCAGCTTGAGGCAGCCTTCCTCCGAGTCGAACGCAATCGACAGGATCCGCTCCGGGAGTTGAGCGATCTTCCCCTGGAGTTCACTGCGAGGCTGAGGGAAGCGAGGATCTCCCACTTCCCTCATGTGGTGCAGGATGAGCACCGCCGCCCCGGTCTCCCGGGAAAGGCGGTGCAACTCCCTGCCGATCAGTCTCATCCCGGAGAAATCCTCGCCCATCTCCGATTCGACATTGACCAGGTTGTCCACCACGATGAGTCGCGGGAACCTGTCCCACACCTCGACATACGCCGCGATCTCGTCGGCGACATCCCCCAGTGTCGGAGCCGAGTCGAAACAGAAGTGAATCTGAGTTCCCTCCAATGCCCTCAGGTACTCCTCGCCAGAGGAGTACTCCAGTCCCAGCTCGACCTGCTCCACCTCGATCCCGGTCCGCTTGGCGATCAGGCGGGTGACCGCCGTGGAAGGGTCGGAGTCTGCGCAGAAGTACAGCGCGGGAATGGCCATCTCGTCCATGTACCACTGGGCGAACATCGATTTCAGCGATCCCGGTTGACCGGCCACCATCAGCACCTGACCAGACCGAGGCCGGAACCCAGCCCCGTACAGGGGTTTCAGGGCTCCGACCTCGGGGAGTGGTTGCGATGTGGCCGCCGCCCGGTGCATCGCACGGGCGGCAGTGGTCACCGCTTGGGCCGCTTGGGCCGCTTGGGCCGCTTGGGCCGCTTCTTGTAGACGAGATCGGCACAGAGGGAATCCCCGGTGAGCGACAGGACATACACGTCGGGATGCGCGACGATCCAGTCCGCTGCATCCCTCCACGCCTGACAGCGGGTCGGGCTGTAGAACATGCGGAGCTTCGCCTTCGCCACCAGGAAGTTCTCGCCGTTCTGGTCGCTCATCGGATCCACTTCCGATCCGGGCTGCACGCCACGGCACTGCCCTTGGCCGGGCAGTCCCATGCCCGCCACATGCCGCCGCCGTTCTTCTTCTGGCCCTCGTTGTAGATCATCGAGCCGTGCGGGCAGGTCGGGGCCGGACCTGCGGTCGGCGGAGCCTGAGCGGCCCGCTGCTGGCCCTGCGGGCTCGGGGCCACACCGGCCGCCGCCAGGACACCGGCGGCCCGCGCAGCATCCGCCAGGAGGGCCTCGGTCTGCATGATCTGACCGGCGTAGCGCTCCAGCAGGTCCAGCACCTCGCCCAGCTCGGCCTCGTCGGAGGCGTAGCCGTTGATCAGTGTGGTACCGGGACGGAAGTTGACCTGGATGAGAGTGTTGTCGGGCATTCGATCAGTTCTCCTCTGAGACGGGGGGAGCCTCTGCTCCCACACTAACACCGGGCGATGGAGCCGGATACTGACGGACCGACGACGCGCGCTCGGCGTCCCCGCCCATCTCGCGGCAGTAGGGGCGAACCCCACAGACACTGCACAGATCACCGGGATTCGGCACGAAGATCTCGGCCTCGACCATGGCCCAGGCCTTCGCGTAGTCGTGATCCAGCGACCCGTCCCGATACCGGGTCAGGTCAACCGGCTCCGAGGTGGTCCCCTTTCGGGTCATGTAGTACATGCCCCAGGTAACCCCGAACCCCATCACCCGGTCCATCAGGACCGCGTACACGCCCAACTGGCGAGCCGACTTCGGCTCTCGTGCGCCGGACTTGAGATCGGTCACGGCGTAGACCTCGGACCGCCCCTCCTCCAGCACCCGGTCGATGTACCCCACCACGGGCACACCACCGATCTCGGCCTCCAGCTTGACCTCGATGGCGGGCTGGCCATCGGGCAGGATGGCTACCTGCCAGGGCGAGTTCCGCAGGAAGCTCGCCCAGGCTGCCACGTGGCTCGGACCGTTCGCCTCCCACCAGGCACGATTCTGCTTGTCGGGCCACTCCTTGGAAGGGCGGCCCGTGGCCACCCATTCCGTGGAGGGGATCCCCGAGCGCTCCTCACGGCGCGCGATGGCCAATTCGAACGCCCCTGGGAAGTCCTGAGGGTCCTCGACATCCATGCCGAAATCGGCGGCATCGGCCGCCGCGGTGGCGATGTGCACGGCATCGCCACCGACGACGGCCCATGTCGGGACCTCGGGCACCCTCTCGATCCGGGTCAGACGCCACTTCTCACCACAGGTGAGAAGGCCGTCCACCGCGGAGTGGGAGAGATGTTCGATCACCCCAGCACCTCGAACGTCTCGCTCTTGCCCAGATTCGCGATGACGGCCGCGCCGTCCCGGTAGACCACACTGGGGTCCACCTCGTGCCACCCGTCGTCCAGCTTGACGTAGTAGGACTTCTCGTCGGCCTCGGAGCCGATCTCGAAGATCGAAATGATTCTCGACTTCGGAGCGTCATCGAGATCGGCGGCCAGGCTCTCATCCACTGCCTTCTTGAGCAGTTCGATGAAGGCTCCCAGTGGGTCCTTCCCCTCCGTCTCCTCCGTCCCACTCGCCTTTTCGGGTTCGATCACCTTTTCGAGGCGTTGGGTGTAGATCCTCAAAGGGCCGTCGGCCAGTTGGGCGAGGTAGTTGCCATCCCCGACCATGGACAGGTACGTCGACTCCACGACGAACACCTTCCCGTCCATGGAGGGACGCTCAGACCCTCCGAATGTCGGTTCGTCGTGATACACCACCTTGTCACCGGCCGCCAGAAGGACGCCGTTGCGGTCGACCGGCCCCGACGGCTCGGGTGCTGCCACGGCAGCATCCGGGAGAGCGATCCACTTGTCCACGATCGCCCTCTCCCCGGACTCATTCGTGGCGTAGACGGGGCCACCGATGCTGCGGGCACGCATCTGCACGGTGCAGATCGTGCCCACCATCTTCTCCCCCCTCGCCACGCGGCGCAGGACCACCACGCGGTCGCCGATCCCCACCGGCTCGTTGATCAGAGCCCATCTCCCGTTCGGGCAACGACGGGCCAGCTCCGCGGGGGGCACGACCTCGACCCTCCCCAAAAACTCGAAACAGTGACACCCCAGGTCTGCCACCTCTTCCACGTCCCCCGGGGGAGGCAGGGTCCTGGCCCGTGTGGCCAGGGCCTCCATGACCTCGGGCTTCGGCGTGATGATGATGCTGTCGTTCAACGTCTCCTCCAGTGATCTGCATGAGACCGCCGCAGTTCTGCGGCGGTGTGAACCGGGACGAGTTGATACTGCTCGAACCCCAGTGACGAGATCCGGAAGGGGTCGTCACTGAACGGTTCGTACCCGCGGGCGCGGGCCCAGTCGACCGCCTCGTCCCAGGAAGCCGCGACGTCCCCGTCCGGACCGGCCGACCGATCCACGGTCAGGATCCACGTCAACTCGCTGACGTGGATGGGTCCGAACTGCGCCACTGGCCCCTCCTCGGTGATGTTGATGTCATGCTTGCACGGGGCACCCTAGCGTGCCCGGCAGGCTCGCCGGGCGTGTTCCGGGCAGGCTGATGACGGCCGTCGTCGGCCGCTACACTGAAACGGCTCCAAGCCGGATGGGTGGCTGTGATCCGGGTCCGATCTGGGACGAACGCACAGCGTGGTGGACAACCGGGACGTAGACACGTAGCTGTCCCTAAGCGGTCTGTGACCGTGAGCGACCCCTAGCCCAGACCAAGAGCCGCTGTCTGCCCTGAGACAGGAGAGGGCCCGGACCCCTTGGGGGGATCCGGGCCTGACGGGTTCTCCTTGAAAGGGGCCCGGCCATCGGGCCGGGCCTACCGGTAGGGAACTTCCGGGTTGGAGATCAGACCGTCGTCCACACCGGGACGACGGCGGTGGTAGTACCACCCCTCCGGAAGCTCCCGCGAGTAGCCGACGACAAGATCGTCGGCCCAGAGCTTCCGGAGCCAGTTCTCCAGATCGCTCTCGGCCGACGCCGAGAGCTGCACTCCACTGGCTTGCCTCCCGGCAAGCCTGAGCATCCTGGCGGACCACCGATGACGGTGGTCCGCTCTGAGGACCCAGGGAATGAACGTTCCGTACCGCGGCCGGAGCCGCGGTAGACCATTGCGGTGCCGCCAGTTGCTCAGCGCGGCACCGCTCACGTGGATGCCGCTCTCGGCAAGAGCGGCCCTGATCTCCGTCGGGGTCATCCCCCGACGGAACATCATCTCCACTTCCTTGTCCGGTATGACCTTGGCTGGCATTGTGGGGCTCCCTTTTTGTCCGTTACAGAGCCGAGCCTAAACACTCGGCTCTGCTCCGGCAACAGGATGTGCACACCCCGTAAACCACCACTGGTAGCATGATCTGCATGAACCTGTCTGGAGCAGTGAGTCTGTACCTCACCTCGCGAGGCAGCCAGATGGCCGCCTCGACGGTCCGCATGGACCGGGTGATCCTGGGTCAACTCCTCACGCAGATCGGTGACCGGCCGATGACGGCGGTCACCGTGGCCGATGTCGAGGAATTCCGGGTGAGCAAGAGCCGTTCCATGGGCGCGAACTCGCTGAACACGGTTCGCGCCGTCCTGAGGTCTTTCTTCGGCTGGTGCCGACAGACCGGGCTGATGACCGCGGACCCGATGCTCACCTGGCGGGTCCGCCCGGTGATGCCCGGGCGGAAGTTGTTCATCCCTCCGCAGGACTTCCCGGTCGTCCTGGGGGCTGCCGTCAGCCCCCGGGACCGGGTGTTCATCGCACTGGGGCTCTACACCTTCCTGCGTCAGTCCGAGATCACCGATCTACGGATCGCCGATCTGGACCTGACCCGGGACGAGATCGAGGTGACCATCCACAAGACCAGCCAGCGGGACCTGATGCCGATCTGCTCCGAGCTGCGCTCGGAGCTGGACCGATGGCTCCACCACTACCGCCAGGAGGCCCCTGAGGGGCTCCTGGACCCCGAGTGGTACCTCGTCCCTGCCCAGACCCGTCAGCCGCGCCCGGGCGGGCGCCTGCTGTGTCCACAGAGCCGCTTCCGGTCCACCTGGAGGAACGTCCAGACCGCACTGGACGTGGCCGGATTGCCCTACGACCGGGGCGAGGGAGGGCACACACTGCGGCGCAGTGGTGCCCGTGCCCTCTACGACCACCTCGTGGCCCAGGGCCACGACTACGCCATCCGCAGGGTGCAGTCCATGCTGCACCACTCCTCGATCGCGATGACCGAGCGGTACCTGGGTGTCACCGCGGACATCAAGCGACGCAACGAGTCCCTGCGAGGGCGTCCGATGTTCCCGCCTGTCGCCGTCCCCTCGGCTCCCATCCTCCCGTTAGGATGGGAGGATGGGAATCAACGATCAGATGCTCAGGGCATCGTCATGGCTGGGTGAGATGGCCAACCTGCCCGGAGTGGACGTCGCCTCGACGTCCACCCTGGAGGCCGAGGAGAACCGAGAGGAGGGGAAATGAGCTGTTGTTCGGTGTGTGGGATCGAGCTTCCCATGATCCAGCGTGACCGGGGTGTCCACCCCGGCTGCGAGCCCGTTCCCGACGATGACGAGGTTGCCACGTGATCTTCCGTGCCTACAACGCCATGCACTGTGACCGGTGCCAGGTCTCCCTCCCGGCAGCTTCTCAGGTCTACCTGATCACCACCCTGACCGGGGTCATGCACGTCTACTGCGAGCGATGCTCACTCGCTTTCGCCGAGGAGCAGAGCCAGATCAGCATCGACTACACCAGTGGGCTTCAGTCCGGAACCGGACTGGAATCTGCGGACGGCGTTACTGCACTGGATGTCGAGGCGGTCCGGGTCTCCGGACAGGCCGAGGATCAGGCGTAGCGCATGGACGTCCGGCCCCTCGTCCCCGAAGTGCAGTTCACGGACGTACCACTGTGGTGGGAGCCCGGCGATCCGGGCCTCGGTCTCACCGAGCAGGACGGCCACCTCTTCGGTGACCTCGCTGGAGACAGGGAGGTCGTAGCGCCCACAGATCCCACGGATCAGCGCGGCCACCTGGGCGGTGTACTGCCCCGCGGGCAGTCCGAGCTTTCGCCGGATGACGTTGACGTCCGGCCCGAAGTCGCCGATCCCGATCTCACGGCGAAACCAGCTTGGGGTCATGGCCCATCCTCACACTCTGGTAGGGTCTGATTGTGATCACGTACGGAAAGCGGGATCTGTCCCGCATTCTCACCTTACTGGAAGGCGAATACGATTCGCCCGAAGATCTCGCCCGGGCGGTGATGGACGAGGCAATTGCAGTGGTGAGAAACCGCGCGAATTACGTGGTGGCTGCACAGTTGTACTACGCGCCCGGACAGGGGTGGATCAGCCCGGACGAACTGGCCGCAACCCGAGGGTGTGTCGGGATCTACTCCACGGCCGGGGACGCCTCCAATGCGGCCCGGTCGATGGCGAGCAACGGGGGGGCCGAGCAGTGGCGGACCTGGGTCCTGCCGCTGCACTTCGGCACCCCGGCAGAATTCCATCAGGCCCGGAAGCGGGCCCAGCGAGAGGCGATCCTGGTGGCGCAAGCAGAAAGCCGGGTCAACCCGGAGGAATGGGCCCAGGCCCGGGTCAGGGAATCCCAGGAATGGTTCGATTCCCTCGGGCAGCGCGAGAAGAAGGCCCTGTCGGAGAAGCTGGAGAAGGGGAAATGATGACCGCGGTGGTGGCGTACTGCCTGGCATGGTTCGCAGCCGGTTGGCTGTTCACCATGCTCTGCCAGGCCATTCTGGCGAGAATCGACAACGGCCTCGCTCAGGTCGAGGTGCTCATCCTGCTGGATGAGCTGGAGGAGGGGGAATGAGAGAGGGCGACTGGTGGACCCTGATCGGGATCATCTCGTTCCTGGTCGGGGTCTCGATGGCCTCATACGGGATCTGGTGCGATGACGGACGGTGGATCGCACAGGCTGCGATCTTCGGCATCGTCGCACTGGTCACCATGCTGGTGGGGACCGCCTGATGCCGCGAATTCTCGTGACCGGCAGTCGGTCATGGACGGACCGGGAGGCTGTGTTCCGCGCCCTCAATCAGGTGTGCGTCGACCATGGGTGGATGGTCGAACCCGACGAATACGGCAACACCGTTCCCCGGGGTGACGTGGTCGTGGTCCACGGCGGCGCCCAGGGCGCGGACACGATGGCCGACGACTGGGTGGCCGGGTCGATCGTCCGGACGGAG
>ERZ761592.448-NODE-448-length-12622-cov-9.290841_pt1 | contig 12622 bp, 15 predicted proteins | sample MGYA00433095_ERZ761592 | MGnify/ENA primary metagenome ERZ761592 (study PRJEB28899, sample SAMN03785554) | bioreactor sludge metagenome | biome: EBPR Sludge; feature: EBPR Bioreactor; material: 0.22µm filtered reactor supernatant | place: Saint Lucia: Queensland... | reverse complement strand
CACCGATCGACACCCTCTTCACGGACCCCACACCCGCCGAAGATCCAGCCCTCACCTGCCGCCAGCCCCCAGCAATCTGACCGCTTCAGCGGCGAAAGCGGGGGCTTCCGGCAATCGGGGCGGATTCGGCAGGGTCATGCTTCAGGGCTGCAGCGAGCGTTCTTTTTTTGACGCCGCGAAAGCGATTGGCTATACTGCCGTCCTCGTTGGCCAAGTAGCTCAGTTGGTAGAGCAGCGGACTGAAAATCCGCGTGTCCGTGGTTCGATTCCGCGCTTGGCCACCATATTCCAAAGCCCGGACTGACTCCGGGCTGTTTCGTATCCGCCCGCAATGCCAGTCCTGGCCGGGCTTCGCGGATTTGCCTCGCGAGCGGCACTCCTCCCATCCCCGTATTTCTGGCCCCTCACGGCCTCTCTGTTCTCCGTTTCTATCTGGTAGTCTCGCGAGCGCGCGCGAGGCCACTTCCTGTAACGGCGCGGGTTTGCGGGCAGGCGGTTGCTCTTGGCAACTCCTGGGGCGGAAGCGACCGAGACACGCTGAGCATAACGAGCGTGGTGTCAATCGGCGGCAAAAGCGAGGACAATTCCACCCCATGCATAAGAGTGCTCTCTACGCCTTGGTAGCTGCCGTTCTGTTTGGTGCCAGTACACCCTTGGCCAAGCTGCTGATTGGGGAAACGTCGCCTTTACTTCTGGGCGGCCTGCTGTACTTGGGCAGCGGCATCGGCCTTGGTGTTGCCCGGGCGATCCGTGACCGGGGGTGGCTTCCCTCGGGCATCGCGCGTCAGGAATGGCCTTGGCTGTTGGGCGCTATCTTCTTCGGTGGCATGTTGGGTCCCGTCGCTCTCATGTTCGGGCTGACCCGCACCAGCGGATCTACCGCATCGCTGCTGCTGAACCTTGAAGCGGTATTGACGGCGCTGATTGCCTGGTTCGTGTTCAAGGAGAACGCCGACCGGCGCATCGTCTTGGGTATGGTCGCCATCGTCGCTGGCGGAGTGATCTTGTCCTGGCCACTCGGAGAGTCTGACGGCGACAACTGGCTCGGCCCACTCGCGATAGCATTGGCCTGCGGGTGCTGGGCAATCGACAACAACCTGACGCGCAAGGTATCTGCGTCGGACGCTCTGTTCATCGCCAGCAGCAAAGGCTTGATCGCGGGCGTGGTTAACTGCACCCTTGCACTGTCCATGGGAGAGCAGTTCCCCGCCCCTGCAATGACCGCAACGATGATGGCAGTCGGGCTGATGGGCTACGGCGTAAGTTTGGTACTGTTCGTGCTAGCCCTTCGTGGACTTGGTACGGCGCGAACAGGGGCCTATTTCTCGACAGCCCCCTTCGTCGGCGCTCTGATTGCTCTTACGGTTCTCGGCGAGTCTGCCAGTCCCGTGTTCTGGCTGGCCAGTGCACTGATGGTTTGGGGCGTCTGGCTACACCTCACTGAAAAGCACGAACACGAGCACTCGCACGAGCGACTCGAGCACAGTCACTCCCATCGTCACGACGAACATCACCAACATGATCACGAGTTCGCTTGGCATGGTCAGGAGCCGCATTCGCACCCGCACTCCCACGCCTTGGTGACCCACAAACACCCGCATTTCCCCGATGTTCATCATCGCCATGCGCACTGACGGACTGTTGCCCCCGCTCTGCGGTCAGAGGGAGTTCACCAACTTTGACTGATCTTCCCAACCACTAGGCCAAGGGCGGCGCACCACCTTCTCCAGTACAACGTCGGGCGAGCCCACCAGCCATTCAATGACCGTCGGGGACAACAGGGTCAGCCGCACGACGCGGCGCACTTGGGTAACGTCAATCCCCTCGGCCTCGGCGATGTCTGCTGCCGTCGCCGCCCGCTGCTCGTCCAGCAACCGCTGCCAGTGGTGCGCCAGCCCAAGCGTCCGCAGCAGCGCGCTATCCTCCCCAGCCGCCCGAGCCTCCCGTTCACGGGCGGCGTCCGACGCAAATTCCTGTGGCGAGTCCAATGGCGTGATGATCTGCTTCCTTGACCCCCGCTGCACCAGCCTCCAGGGTATGAAGGTTTCCAGTCGCACGCCGCCGGCGGGTGTCGGGAACTCGTGGGTGACAGGGCGGCCTGTCTGCTTGCCGTAGTGTCGCTTGGACATCTCGCCTCCTTACTTGAACTGTTCCAGCATCTGACGCTGCTCGGACCAGAGTGCCGGAATGTCGTTTCGCATCAACCAACGAACCGTCAGCCTGCGTGGCTGGCAACCCATGATGAACTGCTCCACGATGTCGGGGGCCAGCCGCGCCAATCGCAGCAGCCGGCCCACCGTCGTCGGCATCAGCCCCTCGGCCCGAGCGATCTCGACCACCCCCTTGAAGGCCCCGGAGTCGAGCAGGGCGTGCCAGTACTGTGCCCGAGCAACGGCGTCGATGATGTAGACGTTGGGGGCAGACGTCCCCGAGTCGGCCAGCCATTGCCCTCTCCTCCGCTTGAACTGCAGGGGCACGAACGTTTCCAGTGATTGGTCCATCAGGCCTCGACCTCCAGCAGTTCCGCACCAATGCCCCTCGGCGCGAACTCACCGATCAGCTGGTCCCAACCCACCTCCCGCCACTTCACCTTGATGCCCTGCACCTCACCGAGGTGGACGAGGTCGATCCGTTCGATCATCAGGTTGGCGATTCGGTGCCGCTCGACCGGGAACAACTGATCCCACACGTCGTTGAGCCGCCCCATCGCCAGCACCGTACTGGCTTCGTCGATCGGAGCGCCGTTGTGGCGGATGTGACGCACGACCGAGGTGATGGACTCGGGACTGGTCAGCACGGTCCGGATCTGGGCGACCACCGCCGCTTCGATTTCCGGCGCGGGCAGGCGCTCGTAGCTCTTGCCCGGCGCGCCGAACCGGCTTTCCGACCTCGACACGTAGTAGAGGTACTGGCGCCCGTTCTTGCGCGTGTAGGTCGGGTACATCCGCTCGCCCGAGGGCGAGTACAGCAAACCGCGCAGCAAGGCGTCAGTGCGTGACCGAATCTTGGTCTCGGCCGACCTGGTGCGACCGTCCTGGGTCAGCACCGCGTGAACCTGGTCCCAAAGATCACGGGCGATGATCGGCGGATGCGCGCCGGGGTACCACTTCCCGTTGTGCGACAACTCGCCCAGGTAGATGCGGTTGCGCAGCAGCTTGTGCAGGTACTTCTTGTCCATGCGCGCACCGCGACGGGTCTGGCCCTCCTGCGTGGTCCACGCCTTGGTCGTGACGCCCTCCGAGGTGAGGATGGCGGCAATCTGTGTCGGCGAGCCAATGGTCAGCATCTCCTCGAAGATGCGCCGCACCACTGCCGCCTCGGCTTCGTTGATGACCAGCAGGCGGTTTTCGACGTCGTACCCCAGCGGCGGCACGCCACCCATCCATATCCCCTTGCGCTTGGCAACCGCGATCTTGTCGCGGATGCGCTCGCCGGTGACTTCGCGCTCGAATTGCGCGAAGGACAGCAGGACGTTCAGCATCAGCCGGCCCATCGAGGTGGTGGTGTTGAACTGCTGGGTGACGGCGACGAACGACACCTTGTGGCGCTCGAAGACTTCGATCAGCCGGGAGAAGTCGCTCAGGCTCCGAGTCAGGCGGTCAATCTTGTAGACCACGACGATGTCGATCTTGCCGGCCTCGATGTCCGCGAGCAGGCGCTTCAATCCGGGCCGCTCCAGGTTGCCGCCGGAGAAGCCGGGATCGATGTAGTCGTCAGGGACGGCAATCCACCCTTCCGCCCGTTGGCTGGCGATCGAGGCCAGGCCGGCTTCCTTCTGCGCATCGATGGAGTTGAACTCCTGGTCGAGGCGTTCGTCCGTGGAGACGCGGCAGTAGACTGCGCAGCGCTTGCGGGCCTTGCCGGTTGCGATCTCGCTCATTGCCGGCCAGTTCGGCAACCCGCGCAGCGACAGATGCTTGTCTTTCGTTCATCACAACCTCTCTTCTTGATAGGGGGTTGTATGAACGCGCTGGTCGTCCAGGAAGCCAAGGTCAGATTCTCGCTGTTTGGCGGCCTGCGCAAGCTGGGTGCGGACGATGGCGGCACCAAGGATTGTCGTGATCTCCGCGGCGCGCTCGCGTGGCGACATCGATTCGGGTAGAGTGGGTTTGGCGGTCATCTTCGTCCTCCGGTCGGGTGGTCCTGACCCTCAAGGATGATATGACCACAGAGTTTTCGGCGCTGGGTGTTTTGGAGTAGGCGTGAGTAAGAGAGCGGAGAGTCGCACAGGAAACCTCGTGTTGGCGGTCCTGCTGATGGTCAGCATCGGCGCGTCTGCGGAAACGCTGACCGGCACGGTGGTGGGCGTGGCGGACGGCAATACCATTACACTGCTCGATGCCAACCACGAGCGGCACAAAATCCGGGTCGCCGGCATCGATGCGCCCGAGAAGGCGCAACCCTTCGGACAGCGATCGAAGGAATCCCTATCGGCGATGGTCTTCGGGAAAGCGGTCGATGTCCTGTGGCACAAGCACGATCGCTACCAGCGCATCGTCGGAAAGGTGATGGTGGCGTCGCCCGACTGCCGGGCGACTACCTGCCCGAGAACGCTCGATGCCGGCTGGACGCGCCCCTGGCAGTACGAGAAACAGAGGGGAACTCAGGCCTGAAGCCGATCGGAACGGGCCACGATGTCCCGATCGGTCCATTTCAGAATCGCGGTTTTCTCGAAGGCGCTGCCTGCAGTTGGACCTTCGTGGCCTGCGTTGCTCAGCTCCGATCCTCAGTGACCGGTTCCTCCAACTCGTAGTGCGTGCTGCGCCCGCCCGGCGCCGCCCTGCGCAACACACCCCGTGCGACAAGCTCGCTGATGTCACGCAGAGCCGTGTCCGGCGAGCACTTCGCCATCGCCGCCCACTTGCGGGTGGTCAACTTGCCCTCAAGGCCTTCGAGCAACCGGTTGAGCAGTTTCACCTGCCGCTCGTTCATCGGCGTACCCGCGAAGCGCTGCCAGAAGCGCGCCCTGGCAAGAACGGCTTCGAGAGTGTTCTGCGCCTCGTCGACCGCGCGATGCAACGCGCCGAGGAACCAGGCGAGCCACTCGGTGGCGTCGAGCATCCCCTTCTGGGTACGCTCGAGGATGTCGTAGTACGCCTTGCGTTCCCGCTGGATCTGCGCCGACAGGCTGTAGAAGCGCTGCCGGCTGCCGTCGGCGCGCGCCAGCAGTAGATCGCCGATGGCCCGGGCGATACGGCCGTTCCCGTCGTCGAACGGGTGCAAGGTCACGAACCACAAATGGGCCAGCCCCGCCTTGATCAGTGGCGGCTCCCTCGGCGCGCCATTGACCCATGCGAGAAATCGAGTCGTCTCGCTTTCCAGGCGCTCGGCCGGCGGCGCTTCGAAGTGCACGCGCTGGCGGCCGACGGGGCCGGAAATCGCCAGCATCGGACCACTGGCATCGTCACGCCAGCCGCCGACCTTGATCCTGGAGAGGCCGGAATAACCGGTCGGGAAGAGCGCGGCATGCCAGCCGAACAAGCGCTGCCGGGTGATCAGTTCCGCGCAGTTGACCGTCGCGTCGAGCACCATCTCGACGACGCCCTCGACGTGCCGATCGACCGGCGCCAAAGCGCCGATATCCACGCCCAGCCGGCGCGCGATGCTGGAGCGGACGGACTCGACGCTGAGCTGTTCGCCCTCGATCGCGCTGGTCTTGACCACGTCCTCGGTCAGTGCCGAAAGGCTGGCGTGGTCGCGCAAAGCCATGCCAAGATCCGCCAGGCGGCCGAGCAACAGGCCCTGGGCACGGCTGACCTCGGCCAGTGAGCCGGCCAGCACGGTCAGGTCGTAACGCCAGTTCGGCCAATCGGCAGCCTGCCAGACGTACGTGTAATCTCCGCTATCCATGCGGCGATCATGGCCCCGATTCGCCGCAGACGCAAGACTTCCCCGCTCTTCGTGCGGTGAATGGGAGCATGATTCTCCGCAGTGGATCGAGATTGCCGTCGCCAAGCGGCAGCACGCCGTCTGGCGTTGCCCGCTGTTACTCCAGCTTGGTCAGCTCCGTCCTACCTTGTGAGATTCGCGATCAAGCAGCGCCCCACTGATCGAACGGCCAGGCATCACAGAGGTGGCGCCGGAAAGTCGTAAAGCGGGACAAGTGGTAGCCTTGCCCCATTGAACGACTGCGGAAGCAGCCCCAACAGGAGCGAAAATGCGCTCACCAAGGCGGGCTTGCCGAGCGCAAGAAGAATTACCGCAAGCACGAGCTCCCTGTCGCGCATCAGTGCGCCCCCTCCTCGGGGTCGCCCGTTCGAGCGCGTAGGACACGCCCCGCGAGGTCTCGGCGGAGGATCTGGCGCTGATGCGCCGGATCGACGAGTTGCATCTGGAGCACCCCTTCGCCGGCGCCCGCATGTTGCGCGATCTGCTGCGCCCCGAGGGCTTCCAGGCCGGCCGCCGACACATCGGCACCCTGATGGCGCGCATGGGCATCGAGGCCTTGTATCGGAAGCCCAACACCTCTCGTCGGCGGCGCGGCGACGAAATCCATCCGTATCTCCTGCGCGATCTTGCCGTCGAGCGGCCCAACCAGGTGTGGGCGGCGGACATCACCTGCATTCCGATGCGCCGGGGCTTCCTCTACCTGTTCGCCGTGATCGACTGGTACTCGCGGCGGGTGCTCCCTTGGCGGCTGTCCAACACCTTGACGACCGACTTCCGTCTGGACGCGGTCCGGGAAGCCATCCACCGGCACGGCTGCCCGGAGATCTTCAACACCGATCAGGGTTGCCAGTTCACCAGCGGCGAATTCACCGGGATGCTCAAGGCGCACGGCATCCGGATCAGCATGGACGGCAAGGGGTCCTGCGATGCGCTCAAGCGCACCGGGCCGCTTGCCGTGGAAAAGTCTGGCGACTTTCCCACCGCGCGTCCCTTCAAACCCAAGCTCCACCGAGTTCCATTCGGTTCGGATAGAATTCCCGAAGGTCAAGACCAATCGTATCACCGGCCAACCAGACCACGGCCGGCAGGGCTCCACTTATCCTCGTGCATTTCCTGTCCAAACAAACGGGGCCACATCTATCCAGACCGTCAAGGATGATATGACCACAGAGTTTCCGGCGCAGGGTGTCTTGCGGCAGGCGTGAGCAAGAGAGCGGAGAGTCAGACAAGAAATCTTGTGTTGACGGGGTGTTGAGATGTGCGGTCGGTATGCCCTCCATGGCCCGAGCTCCCGCATTCGGGAGCAGTTCGATCTCAATGGCGAGTTCGACTTCGGGCCGCGCTACAACATCGCGCCGACCATGAAGGTCTTGGTTGTTCACCCAGGAGAGCGCGGCGAGCGAGCGGCGAGCATCTATCGCTGGGGCCTCATCCCCTCTTGGGCCAAGGATGTCTCGATCGGCGCCAAGCTCATCAACGCGCGCGGGGAAACCGTAGCCGAAAAGCCAGCATTCCGGGCCGCCTTTCGTCGCTGGCGATGCATCGTTCCGGCGAGCGGTTTCTACGAGTGGAGGGCGGTGCAGGAGGCCGGTCGCACCATCAAGCAACCGTACTTCATTCGCCCGCGAGAGAAAGGCGACCTGTTCGGGTTTGCCGGGCTCACCGAGCGCTGGGTGTCGCCGGAGGGCGAAGAGGTTCGCACGTGCTGCATCATCACGACGGACGCCAACGAGTTGATGATGCCGATCCACAACCGGATGCCCGTGATCCTTGGCTTCGACGATTACGGCGCGTGGCTGGCGTCGGACAACATCGAAGTGGTCAGCCTGCGCGCGTTGCTGCGCCCGGCCGCGGCTGACGGCATGATCGCCTACAAGGTCTGCCGGGCGGTCAACTCGTCGCGCGGCGACTCGTCGACCTTCGTCGAGGCGGTGTGAGCCTGCGCTTGCGGCCATCAGCCGACAGCGGTGAGCTTGCCCATCGCCCAGGTTGACGCGGAGCGATCAACCGCAAGCGCTCATTTTCGACTGGGAAGATCAATTTTCCTCGCCGGACCGGTCGCTGAGCCGCCGAGAATGGCCAGTGGGTGTAGGATGGCGTTAGCCTGCACCGGCCAACACCTGCAGCCAAGTGTCTCCGACGGGGACGTCGGTTAAAACCTGGCAAAGGGCTGTGGCGAGGCCATTGAGGCAAGCATGCAAGCAAGAGACTTGCCTGCTGATCCTTTTTCGCGATGGGGAATATGATGACTCGTCTGATTGCCTTTGCTTTGTTGAGCTTTGCGTTTGCTGTTCCGCCGGCTGGCGCTGTTGTTTATTGCAAGGCCGTGGGCGTACCCAAAGGCTGTGTCGCGCGCCCAGCAGGGTCCGCCGGGGTAGGCGCTCCCGGTGCGGGGGTGGTCGACCCCGGCATCAACCAGCCCGGTGCTGCCGGGAATGTCGGTGCACGCCGGGCCGGGGTAGGCGCTCCTGGTGTGGGCGTGGTCGACCCCGGCATCAACCAGCCCGGTGCTGCCGGGAATGTCGGTGCACGCCGGGCCGGGGTAGGCGCTCCTGGTGTGGGCGTGGTCGACCCCGGCATCAACCAGCCCGGTGCTGCCGGGAATGTCGGCGGCGGAGCGGTGGGTGGGCCGGCCAACCGCGGTGGCCCAGTGGACCGCGTTGGCCGCCATTGATTCCTTTTCGATCGTGCGCCGTCAGAGCCGGAAAGCTCGCCAGCAACTCGTCGTCAAGCGCCAGGGTGCCACTTCGAGCAAGCCGCCCAACCCCATGGACAGGATTCAACCAGTTCCTCGGCCTCGCCGTCTCCAAGCCGGTCATCCCGATGCTCTCTCGCCGGCAAGTCGCGAACGGCGATATCGACGAGCCGCCGGAGCTCTTGCGCGCGCTGGCGTGACCGCGGTCCTCCATGCCTGACTCTCCCCGCCGACCACCCCGACCGGCATCGCAGCGTATCTGGGCTCCGGCATGGTCAAAGGGATCGGCCCCTTGTACGCTGGCAAACCGGTCAAGTCCTTCGGCGCGGCGGTGTTTGACGTCATCGGGCAATCGCCCGAACGTCCTCGAGAAATTCCGGCTATCGGCGAAGTCCGCGCGAGAAGGATCACAACCGCCATCGCGCGCGAAATCGCCGACGAGGTGCTGTTCCCCGACACCGTCGACGGCCAGCCCTGCGTGTCCTTGGCACCCCTGTACGACGCCGAGCAATCGATTGCTGCTCGAGTCCGACGCGTCAAGACCAGCGACCCGGGACCCGAATTCCGCCTGGATTCCGTAGAGGCCGCCGCCAAGAGCACCTGACCCAATGAATCCATGGCACGCCCGAGACGATTCGAACGTCCGACCCCTGCCTTCGGAGGGCAGTACTCTATCCAGCTGAGCTACGGGCGCGTGCAGGGTCGCAAGCTTAACCGGTTTGTCGCCGCCAGTCCAGCGTGCGAGCCCTTCCCGCCACTTCTGGACGGCGCCAAACGGCGGTAGAATATTGTCTTTGACCAGCAGACCACTAAGGACTTGGTATGGCTCAGCAGCAATCCTCCTCGCGCTTGATTCTCGTGATCACCATTGTCGTCGCGCTCCTCCTCATCGTCGTCATCTGGCCGTTGTCGCTGCTGGGCAAGGGTGCACCCGCAGCCCGCGCTACCGATGACGCGGACGCGCGCATCCAGCCGGTCGCGAAGGTGGAACTGGCGAAGGCGGCTGCCGCCAAGTCCGATGGCAAGCCACGCGACGGGGCAACCGTCTATCAGTCGGTGTGCATGGCCTGTCATGCCAGCGGCGCGGCCGGAGCGCCAAAGGCGGGCGACAAGGCTGCGTGGGCACCGCGCATCGCGACGGGCACCGCCGCACTGGTCAAGAGCGTCACCAACGGCAAGGGCGCCATGCCGCCGAAGGGAGGCGGCGCGGATCTCAGCGACGCCGAGATCAAGGCAGCGGTGGAACATCTCGTCGGTCTCGCCAAATAGACTGCGCCGGGGCAGCATGAAAAAGGAGGCCGTGGGCCTCCTTTTCTTTTCCGCTCGCAGCCAGCACCGCTGCCGGGCAACGGCGCCTGCTGCGCCCTGCTGGTGATTACTTGCCTGCTGCCGGAGCGGAACCGGTGGTGGCAGCGGGAGCCGGGGTCGTCGCAGCGGCAGGAGCTTGCGTCTTCTTCGCCTGCGGTTTCGCGTGCGGCGTCTTCTCGACCGCAACCGTTTCGCCCTTCGCCGGCGTCGCGGTCGTTGCGCTGCCGGTGGTCGTTGTGGCGGCGACAGGGGCGGGCGCCGTGGCGACCTGGCCGACCGGCTTGGCGGACTCGACCGGCTTCGCCGGGCTGGTGGCGACGGCAGCGGCTGGCGCGGCGACAGCCTGGGCCGCCGGCTTGGTGGCGTCGGCCGCTTTCGCGGGGCTGGTGGCGGTGCCCTGAGCAAAGGCGGCGGTACCGAAAGCAGCGGCGACGGCGATGGCGATGATGTTCTTCAGCATGATGATCTCCTTGAGTTGATTGGGGTTTGCTCGGCCGCTCCAGGGAACTGTCGGATTGTCCTGCGGCCTTGCACCGATCAACGCAGTGGCCGACGGCTGCGATGTCAGCAGTTGCGTAACGCGCTGTGACGCGCGTTGACCTCCTGCTGCAGCCCGCTTACCGAGCTTCGCCGAGCATCGCCCGCAGCGCCGCCAGGCGCTGCGCGCCACCCGCCCGGTCCGGCACGCCGTCGCTGCCACGCCCGACGAAGCGCAGGTCGGCACGGCCCATCTCGCCAATGAAGCGTGAGGCCTCGCTGGGCATCACCTGCCGGCCCTGCAGGCGTCTCTCGGCGTAGCTCAGATGCAGCGATCGCTGCGCGCGGGTGATCCCGACGTACATCAGTCGACGCTCTTCCTCGAGCCGGTTCTCGGCCTGCGCTTCGCGGTGCGGCAGCACGCCTTCCTCGACACCGATCAGGAAGACATGCTTGAACTCGAGGCCCTTGGCGGCGTGCAGCGTCGACAACTGGACGGCGTCGGCGTCGACCTCGTCCTTCTCGATCATGCTCATCAGGGCGATTCCCTGCGTCACCGCGAGCAGGGTCTTGCCTTCCTCCGCAGCCTTCCGGCCCAGCCAGTCGCACAACTCGCGCACGTTCTCCAGCCGGCTGCGCGCCGTGCGCGCGTCGTCCTGCGTGCGCAACCAGTCCTCGTAGGCGATCCCGGCAAGCAGCTCGTCGAGCACCGACGCCGCCGGCGCGTGCTCGGCGCGCTGCTGCAGGCGGCGGACGAAAGCGGCGAACTCGAGCAGTGGCGCGAGCTGGCGGGCCTGCACCCGCTGCGCGAACCCCTCCTCGAAGGCAGCCGTGAACAGCGGCAGATGGCGTTCGCCCGCATACTCGCCGAGTGCCTGCAGCGTGCTGCTGCCGACACCACGCCGTGGTGTGCTGACCGCACGAATGAACGCCGGGTCGTCGTCGGTGTTGGCCAGCAGGCGCAGATGGGCGGCAATGTCGCGAATCTCGCTCTTGTCGAAGAACGACTGGCCGCCCGACAACCGGTAAGGAACGCGCTGCTTGCGCAGGAACTCTTCAACCGCACGCGCCTGGAAATTGCCGCGGTAGAGGATCGCGTAGTCGCTGAACCGGCCGCGGTGCTCGAAGCGGTGCGCCTGCAGCTTCATGACCACCGACTCGGCCTCGCGCTCCTGATCCGGGCAGGCGCTGACGGTGATCGGATCGCCCGGTCCGAGCTCCGACCACAGGCTCTTGTCGAACAGCTTCTCGTTGTTGGCGATCAGCGCGTTGGCCGCTTGCAGGATGCGCGCCGTCGAACGGTAGTTCTGCTCCAGCTTGATCAGCCTGAGGTTCGGGTAATCGCGTGGCAAGCCGCGCAGATTGGCGAGGTCGGCACCGCGCCAGCCATAGATCGACTGATCGTCGTCGCCGACTGCGGTGAAGGCCGCGCGCTGCCCGGCTAGCAGGCGGAGCAACGCGTACTGGCCGGCATTGGTATCCTGGTACTCGTCGACCAGCAGGTAGCGCAGGCGGTTCTGCCACTTCTCGCGCAGTGCAGGCTGCGTCTCCAGCAGGCGCACGGGCAAGGCGATCAGATCATCGAAGTCGACCGCCTGATAGGCGCGCAAGGTCTCGGCGTAACTCGCGTAGGCCCGGGCAGCGCGCGCTTCGCCTTCGTTGCCGGCAATCCGTGCCGCCTCCCCGGGAAGCACCAGCGCGCTCTTCCAGCTCGAAATCTGCCATTGCAGCCGGCGCGTCACGCCCTTGTCGGTGCTGCCGGACAGCTCGCCGAGAATGGCGAGGCAGTCAGCCGAATCAAGGATCGAGAAAGCCGGCTTGTAGCCGATGGCCGCCGCTTCCTCGCGCAGCATCCTTACACCCAGGGCGTGGAAGGTGGAGATGACCAGGCCGGCAGCCGAACGCCCGGCAAGCAGCTTGCCGACACGCTGCTGCATCTCGCGCGCGGCCTTGTTGGTGAAGGTGATCGCGGCGATGTTGCGCGGCTGCAGACCACAGGACTCGATCAGGTAGACGATCTTCTCGGTGATCACCCGCGTCTTGCCCGAGCCGGCGCCGGCGAGGACGAGCAGCGGACCATCGAGGTAGTGAATCGCTTCGCGCTGCTGCGGGTTGAGAACGGACATTGCGGCAGGGTCGGCTGGATCGGGCCGAGATTCTAGCACGCACCCGCCGCCGACGACCGCCGGCTCACCCCCGCTGCCAGGGCAATCGCATGAATCCTATACAAGACCCAGGACTTGAGCACGAAAG
>ERZ761592.447-NODE-447-length-12632-cov-186.914527_pt1 | contig 12632 bp, 16 predicted proteins | sample MGYA00433095_ERZ761592 | MGnify/ENA primary metagenome ERZ761592 (study PRJEB28899, sample SAMN03785554) | bioreactor sludge metagenome | biome: EBPR Sludge; feature: EBPR Bioreactor; material: 0.22µm filtered reactor supernatant | place: Saint Lucia: Queensland... | reverse complement strand
TTCCCGCACCCCGCGAGGAATACGCCCCCGGCGTCCTGGACACATTCCAGGAAATCACCACCGCCGCGCAGAACCTCCTGACCGCGGCCGAGGCATGGTGGAACAGGACCGATTCCGAGACGGCGTCCGAGTTGCGGGCGGCATGGGCGCGGGTCGAGCCACTGCTGGGGTCCGTGATGCCCTGAGGTGAACCCAAGTCGGTCCTTGGGAGGGCCAAACCGGCCATACATTTCCCGTTGGCCTTGGCGGCCCCCCTTGCTGGATGTCAAGGACGAGGCGACCCACCTGTGCGCATGCTGACTTGACTATGCGCATATGACTGAGTGGATCCCACGGACGAGATCCAGTCAGGGCTGGCGTCAGCGGACGCTGGCGCCGTCTGGAGCGTCGCAGTCACCAAGCACAATCGATACGGCACTGGACCCGTGAGCCTCTGCGAGCCTGGCAACTGGCAACAGGCGCCATGGGAAGCACCGTGTTCACCTTACGGCTGGCTGTGGACAATGCTTGCTTGTCCTCAGCGAGGACTAGCCTGGGTCGCGTCGAGAAGGGACTCGGACGTGGAACTGGTAACGACCCCGATCATGCCCGCTGTCGCCATCGTCGACTCTCGCAACGTCTGGGGCTCGTTTCGAAAGCTCTTTGGGCGCGGCAGGCGAGTAGACGTGCAGGGCGTTCGTTGTGCGTTTCGGCGCTTTGGCTTTGATGTGACGAAGGTCTACGTGGCCATCGGTACCCAGGGACCCAACCACAACCGAACCTCGCGGCTGACGTCCACCCTTGGACAGAACGAAGGCTACGCGGCGCGGATCGCGGCCGACCCAATGGGCAACGTGCTACACGGCCGACTGGTTCAGCGCGGCCAGGACGTCGAGGAGAAGCTGGTCGATGTCCAGTGCGCGATCCAGATCGCCCGAAGCGCATACGAGATCGCTGAGAGTCGCACCAAAGCGCAAGCGATCCTCGTGCTGTCGGAGGACATGGACCTGATACCTGCCTACGACTTCGCACGCGATCTCGGAGTGCGGGTGTTCGCCGCCTCGCACGCCACTCTCGACAGTCGGCCCGACAGCCCGTGGCTCCTGCTACCCGAGGGATCTTGGAAGGAGATCGCAGGGGGGCAACTCCCCGGACGATATGTAGGGAGTGAGCTTCGTAGACAGATGGCCAAGGCGTGCATCAGCGGCCAGCCGCTGATGATGACCTTCAAGGTGCGTCGGCACTGGAAGTCGAACGTGCTTCTCGATCACAACTCCGGGGCTTGCGCCATGTGGAGATGCACACCCGACTGCCCTCACGGTCACAGGCCCGGCGATCGGCACGCTCTGTACGTAGTCGGTCTTGAGCTCGACGAGAACGACCGCGAGTTTCCCATCTACTCGGTGTCACCGGCCCCAGCCGCTCAACCGGGTGCGTTCCAGCGGGCGACCCTGAAGGCGTGGCGGACTCCGACTCGCGTGGAGGTGCAGCTGGCTGATGGGAGTCTGCGGGTGTTAGGCGCGTCAATTGGGTTCGGCTTGCCCGGGATGAGCCTGCTCGTGCAGGAGTACACGAGCGGGAGTCAGCGTGGCTGGCGGCTCGTCGGCGCCCTTGAGGCGCGCCCTCCTACTCCAGGCTGGACGAATCCGACGCTTCCCGAGCTTGCTCGGGCCACCAGCAGTGCCTCAAGCCCTGGTGCCCGTGTGAGGGCTACCCTCATCCGGACTCAACAGGAGATCACGCTCCAGCCGCCAGGTGGCGAAACGCCCAAAGCGGGAGATACATACGCAGTGTCACCGATTGCTCACACACAGACAGCAACCGGTGTGCACGTCCATGCAGTGGCAATATCCTCCTGCCTGCCTTCCTGAGAATCACGAACAAGTTCGCCGTCTCACTTGACCCAAGCCATGAACTTGTCGATGCTGGGTTTGCGCACCGCAAGGTGTCGCTCCTGGCAGTGCCGGACGTATGGGCCGGTGGGCACGAGGGCAGCGCTTAGCGTTGTCCTCGTTCTCGTTTGCCACGGCGAAGCACTTGGGTGGGCTATGACCACGGGCCACGGACGTCGGTGATCGGGGATCGTTCGTTCGGCTAGTTCGCCGCCATGGGGCTCCCCATCTCACTGGTCGACGCGCAAGGCTGATCAGCATGGGGCTCGCGGAAGACCTAGACCGCATCAGCCGGAGTAGCCATCGCCGGCTTGAGCAGAAGCACATGAAGACCGCCGAGGAACGGGCGGCCACTGACGCCGAGATGCAGTGGGCAATCGTCCAGGAGCTGCGGCGGCTCAACGAGCAGGTGGCTTGGCAAAACCAGGCCCTGTCTCAGGCGCTCAACGAGTGGGCCGCTCGGAGGCCCTAGCCATCTTGTTCGTCGGCTAGCGCGCTGTCGGCAGGTGGGGCCCGCAGGTCTGAGCACTTTTCTGGCCCTCGATCGAACTCACCCTCGCACTGCCGGGCCCATGTTGTGCCGATGGGCGTCACGATCCCGCGATGACATGACCCAGCGAATCGAGCAGTCGAGGCGCCCGCCGCCCTTGATGCTGGCCATGCGTGACCATGGCCCGGAGCGGTCGGCGCAGGGGACGGTGGTGGCCGGGTTGGCCAGCCATGGTGGCGTTGGCGACGGTAGAGCATTCAAGGTAGACATCGCGACGTTGCCCAGATCGGCAGGCACCGAACATGGTCGACTGCCTGAGCGACGCACCCGAACGGACCGCTGCCACCTCAGTTCCCGGTCCAAGTCCGGGACGGCCGGTACCCCGCCAGTGCTGGTGCCTGCGCTGCTGCCGGCTGTGACGGGGAAAGGGACCCGTCTCGGGCACCATCGTTCCAGCCGGACGCCGCAGCCAAGAGCGCCCACCGGTGACGTTGATGCGGGCACCAGCACACCGCGGGGGACCTGCCCCCGCGAGGACCGGGTCAGGACCCCGCTTCCCAGGACCAGCGGACCGGCCGCCGGTACGGGACCGCCACGTCCTGGTGTCCGGCCGGGACCCCGTGCTCGGTCAACCAGGCCAGTCGGGCGGTCCTCCACCGGCAGAACCCGAGGACCAGCGCGTCCTGGTGCTCGGTTGTGGCCGGTACCCAGTCATCGAGGCATGGCTGGACCAGCTCCCGCGGCGGGGACGGCCACTCCCTGGGGACCGGGACCGGGCGACGGCGCCTCACCGGGACCACCTCGGCAGAGCCGGTCTCGGGGCCGCATCCGGGCGTCCCGGGACCCGGACCGAGAAGACCCGACGGACCTCACCGGTGACCTCTAGCTCCGTTCCCGGGACCCGGGAACGGACCCACGCCCGGCGCTCTTCGCGGACCCGGGCCATCGCGAGCAGCCTCCCCGAATCAATCCCACCGGCCCGGACCTCATCCTTGGCCCGCTCAACCTCGGCCGCGTCCAACCAGTCCTCGACCACCGGGTCGAGCAGCCGCGCCGGCGGCTCAACCGGGACGGGAGCATGCCGGCGCTTCACGAGGCCGCGCCCCGGCCACCGTTGATCGCATAGACGCCCCGCACCCCTACGCGCCGTTGCGGTCGGCGCCCGACCGCGGCGTCGTCCGAGTCCTCGTCACCAGCAGGCAGACGCAGCGCAGCAGTCAATCGGGCAAGAGTGATCTTCTGCTGTCGCGCCTCGACCGCCGCTGGATGGGCGCGCACCCCCGACGGGCCGTCGATCAACGGCCCGTCCCGGCGCACCGCAGCGTCGAGCACATCGAGGATGTCCACGGTCCGGCACGCCTCAGCCAGCAGGGCCGCCTCATGCTCTTCGACGTCGTACTCCGCCGTGACCGACACCCAAAGAGCCCTCCCGCGGGAGCGGAGCCCTGCCGGAGGCCTGGGTGCGCTCTGCTCGGCCATTGAAGTCCTCCAAGTCGCGGTTGTCCGGATCGGTCCAGGGTCGGCGCGTTTCAGGGGTCACAGACGGCGAGCACCAGAACGTTCCGGGTGTGGGGGTGTGCCCGGGTGGGGGGTGGTCCCCCCGGGTGTGAGGGTGTGTGTCCGGGTGTGTCCGGTTCGCCGGGTTGCGGGGGTTGGGCGGCTGCGCGGGGTGAACCAGGCCTGCGCAGCCGCCCGTGGGGCCTTGGGTGCGCGGTGCGGCGATGCCCCTGCGCCGTTCGCGTCCCGTTGGCCCGTCAGGTGTACCGGGGTTCGGGGCACCGCCACGTCTGCCCGGGTCCGGTGCACACCTGGTCTTGGGGTCATGGCCTGCCGCTCAGGTCCAGGCGGTGTGCGAGTCGTTGGCCAGGCTCAGGACGACGGCCTCGCCGTCGGTGGTGGCGGTGCCGGTGAGGGTGGCCAGTCGTTGGCGCCTGGCCGCGGCGTGCGCGGTCCGGGCATTGGTGAGGGCCGTCCGGAGGTCTCGTGCCTCTGCTGCCAGGTCGTGTCCCCGGGCCGCTTGGACACGCCACCGTGCTTCCTGGACGGCCAGGACGGCGGCGCGGGCGTGTTGCTCGGCCTCGTCCAGGGCCTTCTGCGCCGCGGGGAGGTCGAGGCCGCGGACGATCCGCTCAGCCTCGGTCGCCGCGATGCGGGCTTCGAGGACGGCCTCGCGGGCGGTTTCGAGGTCTGCGGGGTCGACGAGGCGGACCTCGTCCGCGAGGGCCCGGATCTGCTCGGCGTTCATCCCGCAACCCTCGACGGCCGCGAGGGTTGCGGCGCGCGCCCCGTGCTCGGCCTCCAGTGCGGCGAGGTGCTGCTCGGCCTCGCCGACTGCGGCCAGGGCGGCGGACAAGACGGCGTGCGGCACCGGGATCTCGTCGGTCACGGTCATGGCGGTCACTTCCGGGCGCCGGCCTTGCGCTCCTCGAACAGGAGCCGCCCGGCCTCGGTTGCGGAAGCGCTGCCGTTGGCCTGGGCCAGCCTCAGCGCCTCACGGAAGAGCGCCGCGCTGTCACCTGCGGGCGCGGACCCGCCGGTGTGGGCGCGGACCAGTTCGAGGGCACGCTGCTGCTCGGTGGTGACTGCTGGGGGCAGGACGTTGAGCAGCCGGGTCGCTTCACGCAGGGTGGCGACGATGCCGGGCTGGTCGACGCCGGCGGCTTCGAGGGCGCGGATCAGATTGCCGGCGCGGCGCTGCAACTCGGCGGGGTCGATGCGGGTACCGGTCGAAGACGGGGCGGGTTGCTGTGCCTGGGGGTCCATGCGTTCATGGTTGCGAGCCGGACCTCATCCCACACGGTGGGCGCACGCTTCCCGTGCATCGGTTTTCAGCGATTGGTGGCGGCCCGGGTCAGCCTGTCCACGCTCGTGGCCGCCACTGCCCAGCTCCCCTGTGGCCCGGACTGCTCACCGGCCAGCCGACCCGAGTACAGCCACCTGCGCACCGTGCTGGCGTCCTTGCCAATGATCTCGGCGACCTGTGGCACGGTTAGCCAGTCAGGGCGGCGACACTGCGGGCGTCGCCTATCTGGCCGAGCGGCGTCGATCGCTGCCGCAATCTCGGGCTCAAGGCCTTTCACTGTCAACCACTCCAGGTGCCGCTCACCGACGATGTTCAGCAGTAGCGACAGAAGGTATCCGTCCACCGGGCACAGGTGGCCGCGGGCATTGCGGTCCGGCGCCGGGATCACAACCCGGCGGGGACCGGTCCCGGTCATGCTGCGGGGTCCGGTTCGGCGGCAACGGTTTCCATCGCCCCACCACCACAGGTCACGCACCTGACGAGGCGGACTGTGGTACCGCCCGTCAACTGGGTCACGATGGTTACGAGGTCAGCACCCGAGCAACCCGACCGGTGAGGGGTGGCCACACCACCGGCCAGGTCCGGTGTCCTGGTCGCTCCACGGTCGGGTGCCCGGCGACGGCGGGTCACGACGCCTCCGTGGCCGAGATCAGGTCACGGCGCAGGTCGAGGTCCAGGCGGCTCAGGAGCCAGCGGCTCTCACGTGGGGGACGCCTCGCGGCCAGGCGTCGCACGTCGTCAGCCCACCGGGTGGTGAGTTCCGTCGCGGGTGCGGTGTCACCGACGTCCAGGGCGGCGAGGGCCACGAAGACGTCGGCGCCGTCGCCGCGCAGGCTGGGAACGGTGGTGTAGGTCCCGGCGCCGTAGACGAAGGCACGTCGGGTGCCGGTGTCCGCGATGACCCGGAGCACCGAGACCCCGATGAGGCGCCACGCGGCGGCGTAGGGGTCACCGGTGAGTGGGAGGCACCGGTCGAGTGCTGCGGTCATGTGGACCCGGGCCCGGTGGGCTGACAGGTATGACCGTCCGTTGGCCGGGTCGAACCTGGCCGCTGCGGCGTCGGGAGGGCAGGTCAGCCACTCACGTTGGTACCGGCCACGACCTGTGGTCAGCCTCGCGACAGCGAGCGCGTGTTCGTCGGCGACTGGAGTCATTGGTGGTTCCCTTCGACAGGAGCGGCCTGCTGTTGGCGGCAGCCCCGGCACCAGGGGGCGCCGTTGGGGCCGTATCGGTGGACGAGGCGCCCGCAGCCGGTGCAGGACCCCCACGCGCCCGGTGGGTGATCGGTGGCTGTCCGACCGCAGCCGGGGCAGACCGAATCGGGGAAGCGGGCCGCGAGTTCCACCCCGCGTTTGGCATCAGTGGTGAGGGCGTGAACTGCGGCTGGCACTGTGCCAGCCGCGGAAGATGCGGAAGTGCGGAAGTGGGCCTTGACCTGCGGTGATTCCGGCGGAAGATGGGGCGGGGGATGTTGCGGAAGAAGTCGGCGGGTTTCTTCCGCAGGCACTTCCGCGAGGGGGTTGCGGAGGAACGTGTGGGCTCTGGCCTGCTGAAACGCGCCTGATAGTGGCTTCTTCCGCGGTTCCGCTTCTTCCGCAGGTGTCCGAGCCTTCACCTGGGCACCCTGACCAGGAGGGTGGCCTGGCGGCCCCGGCCTGACCACTGCGGGTCGGGCATCTGCGCGTACTGACCAGTGCTGGTCAGGGATGCGATCAGGCCGTCCCGGTCGGCGGCCTTCAGGTGGCCGGCGAACAGGCGGTCGATGGCGGCCCGGTCGAGCCCTTGGGGGGCTGCCCGATCGACCGCGTCCTTGAGTCGATCGACTCGCAGGGCGTCACGCTCGGCCTCGGCCGCCGTCGGCTGGGCACACAGCACGAACGTGGCCGACCTGACGGCATAGGAGACGAGCTTCTCTGCTGCCCGCAGGTCATCCTCGGTGATCCACGATTCGCCGCGTAGCGCGGCGTAGAGGGCCGAGACCCGCAGGACGTAGGGAGCCGCTCGCTGGGTGAACTCGGCGACTGGACCATCCTCGGTCGAGGCTGTCAGGTCGCGGTACATGCCCTCGTCGGCCCAGACCCGTGTCGCGGATCGGTCGAGGCGGATACGACCGATCCGCGTCGCGTCCGCGATGGCGCGGCGGAGGTCGAGCGCGAGGGCCCCGAGGACGGTGTCATCAACACCTTCAGGGATGGGCAGGACCTTTGATCGGGCCACATGCAGCGGCAAGTACCGGTTGTATGACCCGCCGGCCATGTCGGACGCCGAGAGCTTGGCCCGGAACTCCCGGGGCGTGATGTGGCCGCTGATCGCTACGTGGCTGGTGCTGGCGACCAAGGCGCGCCGGTTCATCACCCCGAGTCGCCCGCCGTCCCATGCCTGCCGGAGGATCGTCGCCAACGTGTTTCCGTCCCGGCGGGCACGGGCCAGTACCGACCCGAACTCGCTTTCGAGGACCACGAGTCGCTTGTCGTTGGTACCTCCGTCGTCGGGCCGATCCGGGTCGTAGTCCCGGATGCGCTCGATCAGTCCCTCGCCGCTGGACAAGCCCCCGACCAGTACCTGCGCCAGGTCGTCGTCGGCGGCCTGCGCGACGAACAGCGAGGCGGTCGCAGCGGCCTCGCCCTTGCGTCCGGTGCCGGTGCTTCCCAGGAGCAGTGTCCAGATCAGTAGCGGATGCCTGGTGTTGCCGATCCGCAGGTGTGGCTCTGGCCCGATCAGCCCGGAGACCATTGTGAGGAGCGACCCGAGCACGCCGACGGCTGCTGCCTCGGTGGTCGGGTCCGCTGCTCGGACGATGTCGCCGATGACGCCGTGCAGGGCCGCGGGGTCGAGGGTCGGCGCTGGAGCGTTCCGGGGCAGGGCGTCAGTCTCGGCTGGCGGGACAAGCCGGTCGACCAGATCGACCACCGTCATGGTGCCACCACCCGAGGCCGGGCCTTCCCGGCACGCAGACCGCTCGCAGAAGTCGCCTCGGCCTCGCCGAGGGCCAGGCCACATGCCGATGCAGCCTCGACGAGGGCGGCCATCACGGCGGCCTCGTCGAGTAGACCACCGCCGACGAACTGGCCGAGCGCGAAGGCGCCGGCGTTCAACTGATGGTTCCGCCCCCCGGGCTGGGCAGCCACGATGCGCTCCAGCTCCCCGGCGACCGCTGCGCGCAGATACGGGCGACTGACATCACCGGCCAGGTTGGGAACGAAAACCGGCTGCACTAGTGCAGGTTTCGGGCGCAGGTGATCCACTAACCAAGGCGGCGCAGGTCTCACGGCGACCTCGGTCGCCCAGGCATAGCGACCCCCGGCCGGGTGTGGGCTCGGAGGAGCCACCACGTAGCCGCCGGCTCCTCGGGTGTCGATGCCGTGCCCGAGGCGACCCGCCGTATTTCCCAGCGGCTCCCCGCCGGGCTGGGCGTAATACAGGTGCCAGCCCCGGCCGGTGCGACTCGTGAGGGTGGCGGGTGACACGTCACCCGCTTCGGCTCGCAGCTGCCGCCACGCATCTACGGCCGCCGGGCCGTCCAGGTCGACCACGAGCAGCCCGGACGCTCCGCAGGACACGCCGATCCCGGCGGCCGGCCACCGCCGCCACCACGCCTCGATGACGTCGACGTCGGTGGTGGCGTCGATGCAGCCGTGCGCGGTCAAAGGGCGTTTTCCCTCGACCGGGTGGACGTGCCACCCGCGGTCGGCCAAGGCCAGCGCGGCTCGGCGCACGTCGACGCTCACGCGGCCTCACCGCCGCTCGGAGCCACCGCCGCGCCAATCCACTCGCGCACAAGCCGCCCGTGTGCCTCGGGCCGAGCGGACGGACGCGCCACGCCGGTCGGGCGGATCACGCCCGCCAAGGCCGCGGCCCGGACCGCCGCTCCGACCTGCGCCGGTCGCACATCGACGATCGACCGGTCGATGTCATCCGTGGTGAAGGGGCGGCCGGCGCTGGCCAGCCACCGGATCGCCTGCGAAAGCTGGGCTTTGGCCCATCCGTCGGCATGGTCCCAGGCCGCGTCCACCGAGGCGTGGGCATCGGCGGGCAGGCGGCGCGTAGGGCGGCCCACACGAACGCCGATGGCGTCGGGGTGTGGCAAACTGAGCTTTGACACGATCTCTCCTCTGAGGCGCCGCCGGGCTGGGCGGCGCCTCGGTCTTTGCCGACAAGTCGCCGGCTGGTGGCCAACCCCCTGGCCTCGCCGCGCATCTGGCGCGGCGACCTCGTCACGCTGCGGTGCCGCCGCCCTCGTCTGCCATGGCGAGCGCCTGGGCCGACGTGCACGGCTGGGCATCCCCACTCCGGGTCCCCCGGGACGGGCCGCCCGGGCGGTCCGGGGTAGCAGACCGTCCGGATGCCGCCTGGCGCTCCAGCTCGGCGATGTACTCGTCGATGGCGTCATCGGGGATGAGACGGCGGGTGCCGATCTGCACGGACCGCAGCTCGCCCGTGCGCAGCAGCTTGAAAAGGGTGACTTTGCCGACCCCAAGCTGCTTGGCCGCCTCATCCACGCTCCGCAGCCGCCGGGGGCGTAACTCCTGGTCCATGGATCCTCCGCGTATTCTCCAGGAGAGCGAATATCTCTCCGACGATCTGGGTGTGAGCGAGATAGGAGGCTGGTCGACTACTCACTCGCGTACAGAGAGATTCATAGCACAGCGCTGGCGTTCTCGCCAAGTGCTGGACATGGGCGATTCACTGATCTATTGTTCCCATGTGGAACGAGAAAGCGGTCGACGGTCGGCACCCAAGTCGCGGCAGGCCCGGCCAGCCTCAGAGCGATCGGCGAAGCCCACCGACGCAGACATCTGGAGCGCCCGACTCATGAACGCCGTGCGCAGTGAGATGCGGCGGGCCAGAGAGGCGCAGTCCATGACGTTCGACGTCTTGGCCAAGCGCTGCGCAACCCTTGGCTACGAGATCAGCCGCGTCGTGCTGAGCAAGATCGAGGGGGGTTACCGCCCTGACGTTACGTTGCCCGAGCTGCTGGTGATCGCCCGGGCACTCAATGTCGGTCCCGCCCAGCTCGTCACACCCTTGGGAACCGCCGACCAGGTCGAACTGCTGCCGGACGTTGCGTTGTCCCCCCTAGAGGCCTGGACGTGGTTCGCCGGTCAGGCGCTGCCAACTGGCATGGCTGGTGATCTGCCGTCCGATGCGGCAAGAGAAGACGCTGAGGTCTTCCTCGAACTCGCACGGCCAGCGGGATTCTGGCTTCGACACGAACGCCTAGAGCGCGAGTGGGTTGCGGTAGCGACGGAAGCGCAGACCCTTGGCCTCGATAGGGCCGATGAGGTCGAGCTGATCGCCCGGAGGCAGCGACCCATCGCGACCGAGTTGCTCTCACTGCGCCGCCAATGCGAGCGCCTCGGTGTGACTGTTCCACCAGTGAGCGATGAAGCGCTGGCCAGGAGCCTCGACGCACTTGGATCCCTGTCCGATTTCGATCTTGGCGGCGAGATGTATCGGTCACGGCGAGGTGCTCTCCCGTGACCGAACCCAGAAAGACCCGGGCCGCGAACGGCCGTTCGTCGGTGTTCCAGAGCGCCGACGGGACGTGGCACGGATTCGTCACGATGGGCGTGCGCCCCGACGGCAAACCCGACCGACGGCACCGCAAGGGCCGGACCCGGCAAGAGGTCACCGACAAGGTCGCGGCCTTGGAGGCTCAACGCGACCAGGGGCAGGCACTGCCCGCCGGCGAGCGCACGACCGTGGCGACGTGGCTGACGTACTGGCTGGAGAACATCGCCGCCGAGAAGGTCACCGAAGGGACGCTGAGCGGGTATCGGCCGCTGGTCGAGCGCCACATCGTGCCGGGGCTCGGCGCGCACCTGCTGACGCATCTCGAACCGGAGCACGTCGAGGCGTTCTACCGGAAGCTGGCTCGACAGGGCATGGCTGCCGCCACCCGCGTGAAGGTCCACCGGATTCTGAGCCGGGCGCTGAAGGTCGCCGTGCAGCGGGGCCGCGTCCGCCGCAACGTGTGCACGCTGGTGAACGCGCCCAAACTGGAACCGACCGAGGCGCCAGCCCTCACCGCTGATCAGGCGCGGGCCGTGCTGAAGGTCGCTCTCGAGGATCGCCTTGCCGCGTTGTGGGCGTTCCGCCTGGAGGTCGGGTGCCGCCAGGGCGAGGCGCTCGGGCTCGCATGGGGTGACCTGACTCTGCCCTCCAATGGCCAGCCGGGTCGGGTGGTCATTCGGCGCCAACTGCGCCGCCTGCCCGCCCGCCACGGTTGCGGCAAGGGCGAGCGGAAGGTCGTCGAGCTGCGCAGCAGGGCGAAGGTCGACGGCGTGCGCCCGACGACCGAGCGTGACGTGTACCCATGCGGTCAGGCCCAGCCGATCCGATGCCCACAACATGAGGGCGGCGGGGTCGTACTGATCCCCTACCCCAAGTCGAAGCGCCCCCGTCACGTGACCCTGTCGCCGTCCCTGACAGCACTGTTGGTCGCACACGGCGAACGGCAGCAGGTCGAGCGCGAGGCCGCAGGCACGCACTGGGCGGGGAACGGTGAACACGGTGATCTGGTCTTCCGCCAGGTCGGCGGTCGCCGGATCGATCCGCGCCACGACTACGCGGCATGGGTTCGCCTGCTGGAGGAGGCCGAGGTCCCTACCGGAGGAACGCACCTTGCCCGCCACACGAGCGCCACGTTGATGCTGGAGGCGGGGGTGGCGGCCCGGGTGGTGATGGAGGTGCTCGGGCACTCGCAGATAGCGGTGACCATGAACACCTACTCGCACGTGAGCGGCAGCCTGGCTGCGGACGCCGCGGAGCGTATCGAGGGGGTGCTGTGGCGATGAGCCGGAGGCGCCTTCGGGGTGCAACTGCTACCCGAACTGCTACCCATGCCGGGACCGTGCTGTCAGGCGTTCGGTGTCTGTGCAGGTCACACGCGGAGCCGCCTGTGGGAATCGAACCCACGACCTACGCATTACGAGTTACTCGTATCGCGATTCGTGCGGCTTCGTCCCTGACCATTTCCGCTGGTAGACAGCGGGTTCGGGGTCCTCCTGAACGCTTGCGAAGTCTGGCGTACTGCTACCTGAACTGCTCCCCACCCCAGGCAAAGCAAGCGCCCCCGACGCAACGACTCAACCGTGCGCCGGGGACTAGGCACCGACCCCCATGGAGGTCAGCACCGTGTCCCAGAACCTATCTACCCCTGAACCCCGCGGACGACGCTTCTCGTCGTCCGCCTACGCCCGGGCCGCCGAGGTGGCGGCCCTGTTCATCGACGACACCGAACGGCTCCTCGACCGGCTCGTGTGTGAGTCGTGCGGACGGCGCGGCCCGGCAGTCGGCCCCGTCGTCATCGGCCAGTCCGTCTACATCGCCTGCACCAAGTGCGCCCCGGCGGTGGAGGCGTGTGACCGCTGCGGCACCACCGAGGGTGTGGGCACCGAGGGCTGCGTCCCCCTGTGCCAGCCGTGCCTGGTCGTGCGGGTCGCCAAACGCGACTTCGGCGTCACGC
>ERZ761592.443-NODE-443-length-12795-cov-23.016876_pt1 | contig 12795 bp, 8 predicted proteins | sample MGYA00433095_ERZ761592 | MGnify/ENA primary metagenome ERZ761592 (study PRJEB28899, sample SAMN03785554) | bioreactor sludge metagenome | biome: EBPR Sludge; feature: EBPR Bioreactor; material: 0.22µm filtered reactor supernatant | place: Saint Lucia: Queensland... | reverse complement strand
TTCGACTGCTGTTCATCGGCTTGTTGTCCTGTTTGCCCTTGGGCGGCGCGCTGGCCGTCGTTCCCGACGATCTGGGCGGGCGCATCGAAGCCCAAGTGGACGGCAAGCCCGTCACCTTCCCGCTGCTCAAGACCGACATCGACGCCGACGTGCAAGGCGATCTGGCGGCCGTGACCGTGACCCAGACCTTCGCCAATCCGCTCGATCGAGCGGTCAACGCGACTTATCTGTTTCCGCTCAACGAAACCGCCGCCGTCAACGCCATGACGATGGAGGTCGGCGACGAGCGGGTGCAAGCCAAGATTCAACGGATTGAGGAGGCCCGCGCCACCTTCAAAAAAGCGCAAAGCGAAGGCCGCAGCGCGGCGCTGCTGACCCAGCACCGCCCCAACATGTTCACCCAGGACATCGCCAACCTGATGCCGGGGTTACCGATTAAAGTGACGTTGAAATACGCCCAAACCGTGCCGCGCGTGGATGGCGCGTACGAACTGGTGGTGCCGCTGGTGGTGGGACCGCGCTACCAGCCGCAGGGCGCGGGCGTCGCGCCAGGTGAAGCCGCGCCGCGCGGCGGCGTGCGGCATTGGGAGGCCAAAACCGGAACCTCGGGCGGCGCGACCGGGGCGGACAGCAAAACCGCTTACGGCCAATGGGAAGTCGAGCAGTTGCCCGCCTACCCGCCGGTGTTCGAGCTGAGCGCGCCCGATCAAATCGACCCGGAGCGGGTGGGCTTGGTGATTCATCTCAACGCGGGCATGGCGATCAATACGGTCGAAAGCCGCACCCACCCCATCACCACCCAAACCCCGGAACCCGGCAAGGCCGACGTGCGCTTGACCAACGGCCGCACCCTGGACAACCGCGATTTCGTGTTGCGCTACACCTTGGCGGGGACGCGGACCCAAGCGGGATTGCTGGCCTACCGCGACCCGCGCGGCGGCTTTTTCAGCCTGCTGCTCGAACCGCCGCAAGCGCCGGCCGACGCCGAGGTCAGCTCGCGCGAAATGGTGTTCGTCCTGGATTGTTCCGGCTCGATGAACGGCTTGCCGATGGACGCCAGCAAAGCCTTCATGCGGGCGGCGCTGCGCAAGCTGCGGCCCGCCGATAGCTTCCGCATCATCCGCTTCAGCGACTCCGCCAACGAATTTTCCAGCCAGCCGCTGCCGGCCACTGCGCAAAACATCGCGGCGGGACTGCGCTACACCGATTCCTTGAGCGGCGAGGGCGGCACCGAAATGAGCACCGGCATCCGCCAAGCGCTCGCGCCGCCGGTGCCCGCCGGGTCGATCCGCATCGTCACCTTCCTGACCGACGGCTACATCGGCAACGAAGCGGAAATTCTGGCGCTGCTCAAAGCCAACCTGAACGACGCCCGGCTGTACGCCTTCGGCGTCGGCACCGGCGTCAACCGTTACTTATTGAGCGAAATGGGCCGGGTCGGGCGCGGTTTCACCCGTTACATGGACCCTACCGAGGATCTGGAGAAGGTGACTGGCGAACTGGCCGAGCGCCTGCAATCGCCGGTGTTGACCGACATTCGGATCGATTGGGGCGGCATGGAAGCGAGCGAGCAAAGTCCCGACCCCATTCCGGATTTGTTCGCCGGCCAATCGATTCGCATTCAAGGCCGCTACAACCGCCCCGGCCCGCACCAAATCACCGTGCGCGGCTTGGTGCGCGGCCGCCCGGCGACGCTGCCTTTAAACATCGACTTGCCGGAAAGCAGCACTGAGGGCGAAGCGGTGCCCATTATCTGGGCGCGTTCCGTGATCGGCGATTTGCACTATCAAATGACCACCGGCGCGCACCGGCCGGGCGCGGAAACGGCCGACAAGGACGCGCTCAAGCAACGGATCACCGATCTGGGTTTGAACTTCGCCCTGGTGACGCCGTGGACCGCCTTCGTCGCGGTGTCGGAGAAGATTTACAATCCCGATCCCGCGAAAACGCCGACCCTCCCGGTGGCGACGCCACAGGTCAAGGGGGTTTCCGAAAAGGCGTATGGCGAAGCCGCCGCGCCGATCACCAGCGCCGGCGCGTTTACCGGCCACGGCGGGCCGGAACCGGAAACCTGGTTCGGTTTGGTGCTGATGGGGTTGCTGCTGGCCCGCTTCGGACGGCGGCAAGCCGCGAAGCCCTCGGATAGAACCGCGTGAAGCCACCGCCGCGCCCCGACCGAGCGTCGGGGTTCGGCGCGGAATGCCGACCTCATCATCTCGGACCTAACGGCTCATCCACCGAGCACAGCAACAAACGCGCCGCCAGCGCCTTTCGGCGCTGGCGGCGCATTCGAGCACCAGCGATTAGATCAACGGCCGTCGCCGTCAGCGTCGCCCGGCAACGCGCGTTCGACGTGGTCCCAGGCATCGCGAGCGGCGGATTTGGCCTGTTCCCAGGTCAAGCGCGACTTACCCTTGATGCGCTCCCACTCGACCGCGAGATCGCGTTCGGCTTCGTTAAACGCGCCTTTGACCCGACCGCGCGCATCGTAGCCCAAGCGATAGGCGGGCGCGTAGTCGTCGTCATACGAATAACCGCTGACATAACCGGGACGGGCGGTGTAACTATCGCGCCAGTACCGATCCTCAACGGCCGGATTGACGACTTCAGCCGTGTTGTGACCCGCCGCGCCTCCGGCAACCGCACCGATCGCCGCGCCGGCCAAAGCGCCGACCGGACCGCCGACCGCCGCGCCGACCGCCGCGCCGGTGGCCGCGCCCGCGCCCACTCCGGTGCCCGTGGCCAAGTTATGATCCTTAAGCTCATCACCCGACTTCGGGTTGACGACTTCGCCCGCGCCCTTGCCGGCCAGTCCGCCCGCCGCCGCACCGATGGCCGCGCCCACGGCCATGCCGACCGGACCGCCGACCGCGCCGAGCGCCGCGCCGGTGGCCGCGCCCGCACCCGCGCCGACGCCGGTGGCCAACTTATGATCGCTGCGGTCGTCGGTCGCTTTCGGGTTGACGACCTCGCCCGCGCCCTTGCCGGCCAGTCCGCCGGTCGCCGCGCCGATGGCCGCGCCCACGGCCGTCCCGATGGGGCCCGCCACCGAACCGATCGCCGCGCCGGCCAGCGCGCCGCCGGTCGCCCCAGCGCCGGTCGCCACCGGATGATCGCCGACGACGTCATCGACCGTCCCTTCAAAGTGGTCCCACGCATCGCGGGCGGCGACCTTGGCCTGTTCCCAGGTCAAGCGCGACTTGCCCTTGATGTTTTCCCATTCGGCAGCCAGCTCGCGCTCGTGCTCTTCATAGGAGCCTTGATAGCGTCCGCGTCCGGCATAACCGAGCCGGTAGGCGGGCGCATAGTCGTCGTCGTAGCTGTAGCCAGTCTGATAGCCGGGACGAGTGGCGTAAGCGCCGCGCCAGTAAACGTCTTCGTCTTCGACAGTCGGGTTCACCGCTTCGGCCGCGCCCTTACCGGCCAGTCCGCCGACCACCGCTCCGACCACCGCGCCGATGGCGGTGCCGATGGGCCCGGCCACCGAACCGACGGCGGCTCCCGCCATCGCGCCGCCCGCCGCGCCAACTCCGGTGCCTACCGGATGCGCGCCGGCTTCGCCGCTGATCGGATCTTCGTTGCGAGGGTTGTCGTCGATCATGTGAATCTCCTAACTAGTAGATGTGAAGGTGAACCGTTGTATTCCACGCCTCTTCATCGTCATTCGGCGAGGCGTCGACCGAGTTGATGGGGCGCATGGTAGGGATCGCCCTCCCGCCATCACAGTGCCGAAAGGCATGTCATGGTCACAACTTCATCCTGTGACGAAAGTCACTCAGCGCGGATACAGCCTTGCGGGCAGCGCGGTAGACGATCATCGAGAGCCTTTGCAAAACGCGGAAGCGAAACGTCGGCGGAGCCGGCTGTCGGAAACAGGCGCGGTCATGCCGGATGCAAGAAATCGGGAGGATTGCGGTGAGGGACTAAAGGGCAAGGCGGTCGCGAGGCCATCATGATGGTGGCCCCGCGCCAAATCTTAAAATCGCGGGCCTCAGCCCCGCCGCTTGGCGGCGTGCATCGCCAGTTCGAGCCGGTTGCGGGCATGGAGCTTGTCCATGATCCGGCTCACGTAATTCTTGACGGTACCCTCGGCCAGGAAAATCTCGGCGGCGATCTGCTTGTTGCTCTTACTTTCAGCCAGCAGATCGAGAATGCGCTCTTCTTTTTCGGTCAAAGGATCGACGTCCGAGAGCGAATCCGAGGGCTTTGCGGCGGGCGCCGCCGCGAGCGGAGACGACGGCGGAACTGAAACGACGCTGGCGCTGTTCTCGGTTGCGATCTGTTCCAGGGCACTGGAAGCCGGCTTCGCTTTGGCGGGCGAGCCGGCAAAGGCGCGGAATTGATCCATCACCTTGCGGGCGACAGTCGGCGACAGCCGCGACTCGCCGCGTCGCACCGCCCGCAGCGTCTCCAGCACGTCCGCCTCGGACGCATCCTTCAATAAGTAAGCTTGCGCGCCCGCGCAAATCGCTTCAAACACCAAATCGTCATGATCGAAGGTCGTCAGCACCACCACCCGGGTCGCGGGCAGCTTCGCGGTAATTTCGCGGGTGGCGACGATCCCGCTGGCGCGCGGCATCTGCAAGTCCATCACCACGATATCCGGCCGGGTGGCCAAGGCTTTTTCGATGGCTTCGAGGCCGTCCGCCGCTTGGCCCACGACTTCGATATCGGCTTCGGTCGCCAGCATCATCGCCAGCCCGCGCCGGATCAGCGGCTGATCGTCCACGATCAACAACCGCAGGACGGAGTGGTTAGCGTCGCTTTGAGTCACGCTCATTCGCTCGGCTTTGAGGATGGCGAAGCGGGCGGTAGAACCGCATATTGCGCGTACTGTTGCGACGGACTCGCACTTTTCAGACAGGCATGTAACTCGCCGACCAAGCGGGAGGGCAAGCGGGCGGTAAAAAAATTCAACATGGCTCTAACCGCCAAAGCGGCTTGCGCCGGCGGTAACTGAGCAGTGCGAGCCACCGCTTGGATCAATTCATCTATCATGGTCGCACCTGTGATGATTCGAAGCGCTAAGATTTCAAGACTGCCTCGAAGGGTGGAAAATCATGCGGTTATTTTGCAGGTATCCGTTCAGTTAGCCCAGTGACTAAAGTCATGTCATGGTCACGACATTCCTTAAGCCATCACTAAAGTCATTCGCTTGAACCGCGCGGCCGAGGAACCCCGCCTGAGATCATGAGCTTCTTTCAACATCTGCATCCGCGAAGGCGCCTCGCCGCCGCCATCGGCTGGTCGGTCTTCGCCATTATTGTGGTGGCGGCGCTGGTGGGGGCGAATTTGGCCGCCAAGGAAGCCAGAGATCGCGCGCGCGCCGATGCCGAACGCCTGTTGGCCCAATTCGCCACGCAAATCCGTCATGCGATCGACACGAGCCTGGCAACCCGGCAGGCGATTCTTGAGGCGACCGCCGCCCAGATCGTGGCCGATGATCAAGAGGGAACCGGCCCGCCGCGTTATTCCCGCCATCTCCGAGCGCTCCAAGCGCAATTCTCCGAATTTCTCTGGCTCGGCGTGGCGGACAAGGATGGGCGCCTGGTAGCCACAACCAGCGATCTTCCCCAGAATCAGACGGTTGCAACGTGCGCCTGGTTTCAACAAGGCCGCAAAGGTCGATTTCTCGGCGATGCCCGCCAAAGCTCCTTGTTCGACCCACCGTCGCCATCGTCTCTCTTGACCGAGCGCTCGCCGGGGTTCGTGGTCGCCGTGCCCATAGCGCGGCCTTCCGGCGATCTGGTCGGCGTTCTCGGCGCGCGGCTGTCCTGGACGTGGATTGAGGGTCAGGAAAGTCAGTTACTAGGCCAGTTGGAGGCGCGCCGATCCCTCGATCTTTTGGTGGCGACCGCCGACCGGGTGGTGTTGCTGGGCCCTGAAGCTTGGTTGGGTCATACGCTGGCGGCGGATTCGGATCTGAGTGAAGCGGGTCGATACGTCATTGGCCAGAATGTCGTACCCCCGCAGCTGCAGAAGGGTCTGGGTTGGATCGTGGTGTTGCGCCAGGATAGCGGTACCGCCCTGGCGCGCGCCCGCTTGGCCCACCGCACGGTCTTTTGGACGGTGCTGCTGGCGGGCTTGCTTTCCGCCATCGCGGCTATTTTCGTGACCCGCGATCTGACGAGCGGCCTGAGTGCATTGGCCGATCAAGCCCAAGCCGTCCGCCAAGGGGCGCGGGAACAGCTCTCGGTTCCGACCGGAACCGATGAAATCGGCCGTATTGGGACGGCTCTCGGTGATTTGGTCAGCCATCTCCAGCAAGAAAAACACGCTCTGGCCACCTTAAACGCCGAGCTGGATGCCCGCGTGGCCGAGCGCACCGGCCGCATCGAGCGCTTGGCCGAGGAAGCGCGCCACGCCGCCATCACCCGCGAACGGCTGCGGCTGGCGCGCGAGCTGCACGACACGCTGGCGCATTCGCTGATGGCATTGCTGACTCAGATTCGCTTGATCCGCAAGTTGCGCGACCGCCTCGATCCCGAGGAACTGAACGCGGAATTGGCCCAAGCCGAGGAGGTGGCGGCCAGCGGCTTGGCGGAAGCGCGGGCCGCCATCACTCAAATGCGCCACAACAGCGTGCGCGATGAGGGCCTCGGCGCGGCCTTACAGCCGCTGTTGAATCGCTTTCGGGAGCGCTCTGGAGTCAACGCCGCGCTGCACGCCGATACCCAAGCCGCCGGTCTGGCCGACGAACGGGCCGAAACGGTGTTCCGGATCGTTGAGGAAGCGCTGAAGAATGTCGAACGCCACGCCAGCGCCAACACGGTGGAAATCCGTTTGCAATGGATCGAATCGGCCCGCGACGACTGGTCGCATTGGAACCCCGGCGAACCGGCGCGCGTGCATGTCGAAATCGTCGATGACGGTGTGGGTTTCGATCCGACCGCGCCCTGTCCGGGACATTACGGTTTGCGCGGCATCCACGAGAAAGCAGAGCTGATCCGAGCGAGCTTTGAACTGTATAGCCAGCCCGACGCCGGCACCCGCATTGTCCTCGAATTCGAGGTTTGATCGGTTCGCGGCCCCCGCGCCGCGCCCGCCGACCGACGCCGGCGACAGCCCTGAGCCCGCTTTCATCACTGCATCAGCGTCAGCACCAGCGGCGTGGTGATCGCCGCCAGACCGGTGGAGAGCAAAAGACTGCTGGCCACCGGACCTTCCAGCGTCTGAAACTGGCGCGACATCAGGTAAACGTTGGCCCCGACCGCAATCGACGCCAGCAGCACCACCACCTGCGTCTCCATCGCCGGCAATCCGAGCCCGCGCGCCAGCAGCCAGACCACCAGCGGTTGCACCAAAAGCTTCATCGCGCTGATCGCCAAGCTGATCCGCCAACCGTCTCGCACCCCGTATTCGGCCAAGCCCATGCCCAGCGCGACCAAGGCCAGCGGCGTGGCGGCGTGGCCGAGCATCATGAGCGGCGTATCGACCAATGCCGGAATGGGCAAGCCGGTAACCCCAAACAGCGAACCGGACAAAATCCCGGCGACGATGGGATTGGTCAGCACGGCCCGCGCGGTCTGCGCGAAGCCCCGCACCGAAAAATGGCCGTGCCGCGCCCATTCCACCGACACCGTGACCAGCGTCCACAAAATCAGCGCGTTGAACACCAGCACCAGCGCGACCGACGGCACCGCCGCCTCTCCTAGCGCCACCTTGGCGAGCGGCAAGCCGAGCATCACGTTATTGGAAAACACCCCGCCCAGCGCAAACACCGACTGGCCGACGCCGTCCAGCTCGAACAGCTTCCACGCCACCAGCCGGCCGATGGCGAACACGATCAAACACCCGCCGAAAAACGCCAGCAGCAAGCGCGCGTCGACCGGCGGCAATTTGGAAAAATCGCTCACCAGCCGAAACAGCATCGCCGGCAACGCCACCGTGAAGACAAAGCGCGTCAGATTATCCGACATCGACTTCGGCCAGCCCGATAAGCGCATCAAGCCATAGCCGACAAAGACCAGCACAAACAAGGGCGCGGCGAGCGCGATTTGTTCCAGAAAAGCATTCATCGAAAGCGCTTCAACTTTAGGGGGTGGAGAAAAAAGCGGCCGCCGACCGCGCGCCGCCGCGAGCCTCGCACGCGCGCGCCTGTCACAACCGAGCGGCCTGCGCTATCATCGGTTTAGCGCATCGTAGCGCCTTTCGTCCGCTCCAACAGGGCCGCTTTGCACCATGACGTGTTCCTTCACCCGCCGTTCCTTTTTGAGCAGCGCGCTGCTCGCCCCTTGGCTTTCAAACTGGTTGGGCCAGACGGCATGGGCCGATCAGAAACCGCCGGCGGAGCTTCAGTTCGGGCCGGCGCACCCCTTCAGTTTCGAGGGATTGCGCCAGCAGGCCCAACAGTTGGCGGCTCAGCCCTATCAAGCGCCTCCGCTCCCCCACGCCAAGCTCGTGGATCGAATCGACTACGACGCCCATTTGGAAATCCACTATCGGCCGGACGCCGCGCTGTGGCGTCAGGGCGAGGGACCGTATCCGGTTCGCTTTTTCCATCTGGGCCGGCTGTTTCCCTCGCCGGTCAAAATCCACGTCGCGCGCGAGGGCCAAGCGCGCGAGGTGCTGTATTCCTCACATTTTTTCAACTTCGGCAAGGCGGATTTCGCGGCGGCGCTGCCGGACGATCTCGGTTTCGCCGGCTTTCGGGTGATGCACTCTAAAACCGACGAACGCGACTGGCTGGCGTTTCTGGGCGCATCGTATTTCCGCAGTTCCGGCGAATTGGATCAGTATGGAATCTCGGCGCGCGGCGTCGCCATCGACAGCGGCCTGCCCACGGCGGAAGAATTTCCGAACTTCACCCAGTTTTGGCTGGAGCCGACCGCCGATCCCCAAGCGCTCATGGTCTACGCCTTGCTGGACGGCCCCAGCGTGACCGGCGCGTACCGCATCCAGGCGATCCGCCACCAGCGCGTCATCATGGAGGTCGAGGCGGCGCTGTTCTTCCGCAAGGACGCGCGGCGGCTGGGGATCGCGCCGCTGACCAGCATGTATTGGTTTTCCGAAACCAACCACCAGCCCAGCTGGGACTGGCGGCCGGAAGTGCACGACAGCGACGGATTGGCGCTGTGGACCGGCTCGGGCGAACGGATCTGGCGGCCGATCAACAATCCGCCCTTCCTCCAAACCAGCTCGTTTTACGACCGAGATCCCAAGGGTTTCGGCCTGGCCCAGCGGGACCGCAACTTCGAAAACTATCAAGACGACCGGGTGTTTTACGAGCGCCGGCCCACGCTGTGGGTCGAGCCGCTGGAGCCGTGGGGCGAGGGCTCGGTGCAACTGCTCGAAATCCCGACCGATTACGAAGCCAACGATAACCTGGTCGCCTACTGGGTGCCGCGCGACCCGGTCCGCGCCGGCGACGCGCGAACCTTTAAATACCGGCTGCACTGGGTAAGCGACGAACCGTATTCGCCTGCCCTCAGTCGGGTGGTCGCCACCCGGACCAGCTGGCGCGGCATCGCCAAAACGCCGCTGCGGCCGGCCCACCGCCTCTGGTTCGCCATCGATTTCGCCGGCGGCCCGCTCGATCAGCTCGACCCCAAAGCGCCGGTGCGCTTGATCGCCAGCACCACGCGCGGCGCTCTACGCAGCCCCGGCGCGTTTCAGGTGGCCGGCACCCGCCGCTGGCGGGCGGATTTCGAAATCGAGCTGGAAGGCGGCGAACCCATCGACCTGCGCGCTTATTTGCGCCTGGGCGATCAGGCTTTGTCGGAAACCTGGCTGTATCAGTTCATCCCGCGCGCCGCCGCCGGTTAAGGCCGAACGGCCGCTCAAGCCGGATCGCGCCCGGCGTTGGAGACGCGGCCCACGATCGGATTCCAAACGCCGAGCGCGTCCCGCCAGGTCTCGGTCCAATAGCGAATGGCGGTCATCGGCAGCGAGGCCCACAACCGAAACCAGTCGGCGTTAGACAGATGGCTGCCGAAGTCGCGCGATTCAAACGGGGCCATCCCCCGCGCCGCCAGCTCGCGGTAGCATTGCACCAGCGCGCTCTTGATCAGCACCTCGTCGATGGACATCTGACCGGAAACGTCGTTGAGCACGCCGCTCAAGGTCAGCAAGGTCTTGCGAAACAGGGTCAGTTCCTCGGGAAACTGGATCGCGCCGGCGACGCCCAGTCCGTCGAGCAAACCCATCAGCCAATCGAAACCGGGGAAAGTCCCGCGCCGCACTTGGCGCAAGCCAGCCGCGACGGCGGCCCGCACCGCGGCCGGATCGGACCCGCTCCCCAGCGTCTCGATGGCCTGCGCGGTCGCCGCCTCATCCTGGGTCAGCGCTCCGGCCACGGCCTGCACCACCGCCACGCACTGCGCCTTGTTCAAAATCGTCACCAGCGCCCAATCCAGGATCGCCAGCCGGCCGTCGCGGGTCACCAACAAATTGCCGGCGTGCGGGTCGGCGTGGAACACCGCCGCCGACGGCGCGGGATGCCAGAACGGCTTGGCGACCAGGGCCGCGATCAGGTTTTTTGCCAGCTGCTGGCGCTGGCCGAGCGGCAAATCGGAATCGGTGACCTTGACGCCGTCGACCCGCTCCATCGCGGTCATGCGCGGCGTGCAAAACGGCAGCAGTTTCGGGATCAACACCGCCGGCGTGTCGGCGAAAAACGCGGCCGCCCGCGCCAGATGCACCTGCTCGTGATCGAGCTGGACTTCCCGCGCCAGCAGCTTGCGGATGCTGTCGAGGGTGTTGCGATAATCGAGCACCGGCAACCCCAGTTCCGCGCAGCGCTCCTCCAAAAAAACCCCGAGCGCCGACCAAATCTCCAGTTCTTCATGCAATTGCTCTTCGACGCCTGGCCTGAGCACCTTGAAAACGCCCTGGCGCGGTTCACGAGCGCCGGCCTCGCGCCACGAAAACGGCACCACCACCGCCACGCTGGCCTCGGCCAGCGCCGTCGATTCGACCTGAAGACCCTCCACCCGGCCCCACTCTTTTTGGATCAGCGCGGCGATTTCATCGAGCGGCGTGGTGGGTTCGAGCGATTCCAAGCCTTGCAGGTTCTCGCGCAAGTCCGGCGCGAGCCGCCGGTCCCGCGCCAGCATCTGACCGAGCTTGTGCAAGGTCGGGCAGCGGCGGAACAACAGCGCCATCCGGCGCGTCGGGCGGGTATCCTCGGGCAGGTTCAACTGCTCGGCGACGATGGCGGTCAACCGCGAGGGCGAGAGGCGCTCCAGAAAAAAGCTCATCGCATCCACCACCAACGGCCGATAAGCGGCGTGCGCCTCGGGCACGATCTCCGACAAGCCCAGCGCCTCGGCCAGCGCCTGACCGTCTGAGCCGTTCACCTCGTCTATCAAATCCAACATGGTTTTGAACCTTTCAGCAGCGGCCTCGATCTGAAATTCGAGTTGCCGTAACCGGCTGTCAACATAAAATATTCCTCGATAAGAAGGATGGGTGTGGAACGCGCTTTAACCGAACCCAAAAGGAGGCTCCGATGATTGTCACCTTTAAGACCAAAGCCCACGCCGACATCATGATGTTCGGCGACATCGCCGTTAAGCTGCTCAAGCTGATGGGCCACAGCGGGACCGTGCCGAGCGCGCTGGCGGCCGAAGACGTACCGCCGGCGCTGGCCAGTTTAAAAAAAGCCATCGAGGCGCATAAAGCGGCAAAGCCGCAACCCGTCAAACCCGCCAAGAAGGAAGACGACGAACCGGAGGAGATTCCGGTCGATTTGGCGCAGCGCGCCCTGCCGCTGATCCAGTTGCTCGAAGCGGCGGCGGCGGCCAAAACCGAGGTGATGTGGGATCAGTAGCCTGAAGGCTCGGGCGTCAAACCCGAGCCCAGGTGACGCTCAGTTCGCGAGAAAGGCGCGAATGGCCTCGGCCACGGCTTGCGGTTGTTCCCAATGGGTGTTATGGCCCGCGCCGGGAAACGCGATCCATTGCGCGCCCGGCGGCAAGGCCGCCAGCAAGGCGTCTTGATCGGCTCGACTGAACAGCCCGTCGAATTCGCCCCAGATCACTAGCACCGGCGCGGTGATGTCCTTGAGAAAGTAGCTGTGGTCATCGGATAGCAACATCCGGAAAACGCCCTTCCAGACATGCGCCGGAACCTTGGCGGTTTCCGACAGCACCTTGGCGAAGAAGGCCGGGTCAACCGGGTTGGGTCCGGTTTGCCACGCCTCGATAAACGCCGGGTCGATGGGATCTTGGAAGCCGGGCAATCCGATCGGGTCTTCCCATAGGCTAGTGATGACGGGATTGCCCACCACGGTCTTGGCCGAACCGATCAGCACCAGCTTGCTGACTCGATTCGGATAAACTGACGCGACCTGATGGGCGATGAAGCTGCCCATCGAATGGCCGACCAGCACCGCTTGCTGGATACGCAAGCGGTCCATGAAGGCGATAACATCGTCGGCGTAATGCGCGATGCTGTAACCGTCAGCCGGCTTGTCGGAATCGCCGTGACCGCGCTGGTCGAGCGCGAGGGCGTGATAGGCGTCGCTCAAAAACGGCGTGACCGCCGACCAGGAATGGCTGGAATCGGTGGCTCCGTGCAGGAAGATGATGGCTGGCGCGTCTCGCGGGCCGGTATCGACATAGTTCAGCTTGACGCCGGTCGGCAGGTTGGCCTGCTTCACGTCCGGATCGGCCGAGGCCACGGTCCACGACGCGAGCAGCACGACCGCGAGCAACGCCTGTTGGAGCAGCCGGCTCATTGAATAAACATTCATCGTTGAATAGTCCTTGCCAGTTCGATTGTTAATGGAATGAATGACCCCGCCCTCGACAAGGCGGGCAAACACTCCAGCAATTAACGTTCCCATGCGCTCGC
>ERZ761592.442-NODE-442-length-12833-cov-3.738535_pt1 | contig 12833 bp, 21 predicted proteins | sample MGYA00433095_ERZ761592 | MGnify/ENA primary metagenome ERZ761592 (study PRJEB28899, sample SAMN03785554) | bioreactor sludge metagenome | biome: EBPR Sludge; feature: EBPR Bioreactor; material: 0.22µm filtered reactor supernatant | place: Saint Lucia: Queensland... | reverse complement strand
CAACAGGTGAACCCCGTGCCACACGATCTTCTTGTCCCCGGGCACGATGAAGTGCGGCGTCGATTCAACGCCGATCGGGTCGCCGTTTACCGGAACGAACGTATTCAGCGCCCGATTGAACGAACTCAACGAATCCTGCTGAGGCCGCCCAAGCCGCTCTTGGGCGACCTTCACTTCGACCACCATCAGGTGTTCCACGTCGCGCTCACCCAGCCTGTCGGTCGTCCGCTTGAATCGGTGCGCCATGAGGTCAAAGTCCAGAACGGCCAAGCCGTCAAAGGACCTCGCGCAGTGCTGCCCGACCCAATGCCGGAACCAGTGCGGCTCGCCGCACTGCGGACATTGTTGCTTCCGCAGACGCGACACGCTTTACCGAACTCGTTCGCTGGCGATCTTGGCGTTGTCGGCGTCGATCTCGAAGCCGATCCACTTGCGGCCCAGCTTGCTTGCGGCCGCGCCCGTCGTGCCGCCGCCGATGAACGGGTCGCACACCAGCCCGTCCGGCGGACAGAGCTTGCCGATCCAGTATTCGGCCTCGGACTGCGACTGCTGCCAGTCGTGATGCGTCTTTTCCTCGCCGCCGCTCATCACGTCCGACACCATCACGCTGTTGTCGTCGCGGGTTCCCTTGACGAACCACAGCACCGCCTTCCACCCGGCGTTGATGCCGTATTCCCGCATCACCGTTGACCGTCCGGCGTGGACGCAGGCGATCGTCCACCAGTACCGGAGGTGCGGTCGGAGCGCGTCGAGCGCGGCGGGGATTTGCGTCTGCCCGACGTAGCAGATCAGCGACCCGCCGTCGGCGAGCTTCCTCGCGGCGAATTCGCCCAGCGCCGGAAGCATCTTGGACGCCTCGCGGTCGTACGGCGGGTCGGTGAAGATCAGGGATAGCGACCCGTCGGCCACCTTGTCGGCGTGCTGCCGGAAGTCGCCGACGACGATCCGGTGGTCGGTGGCCGGGGCGGCCTTCGCCGCCTCGATTCGCTTCTCCTGCCGGGCCTCGCGCTGCTTTGTCTCGCGGACTTCCTTTGCGACCCGGTGCAGCTTCTGGTTCGGGTCAACGCGGAGCGCCGCCTTCGCTTCCTCGGGCGCGTTGTCGCGGACGAACTTCGCCGCGTCTATCGTGCCGTGCGACACCCCGGCCAACTTGGCGACCTCGGCCCGCGTGTCGATCTTCTCGAACGGCTTCGCCTTCGGAGCGCCGCGCTTCTGGCCCTGATGGCAGTTCCAGCACGTCTCCCGACCCATCGGCCAGTGATGAGCGCAGATCGGACAGTGCCAGACCTCGTCGTCGAACACCTCGCCGCACTTACAGTGGAACAACTTCGCCAATTTTGGCGAAGTTGCGCCCGGCTGATTTCCCTTTCGCTCCTGCTGATTCGCCTTCGCCTCGGCCGCGATGATCGGCTCCAGCTTCAGCGCCAACTCGGCACGCGCGAACGTCGTGATGTTCCGGCGGCCGAACTGGTTGAGGATGATCCACTTCCGCGCCGCGTCGCGGTCGGGGAAGTCCTTTTCGACCGTCTCGAAGTCGATGCCGTGCCGCGTGCAAATCTCGTAGCGGTTGTGGCCGTCGATCAGCGTGTCGCGCCACACCACCAGCGGGTCGCGGCACCCGTCGGCGACGATGTTCGCCTCCAACTGGTCGCGCTCCTGCTGCGACAGCGGCGGGACGAGCGAACGGAATTCCGGGTCGATCTGAACATGAACCACGGCGGTCTGCCCGACTGCCATAAGTGGACTCCTTTGTCTTTCAAAACGGCCGGGCGGGGTGCGTCTCCCCGCCCGGCCTCACCAGGGGAACAAGGAAGGATCGTCTCAGTCTTCCCCCAGCCTCTTCGATGCCTCGGCCGCCAGCTCCACCACCCGCGGTCACGTCGCCCGGATGACCCGGACCGCGCGCCGGCCGCGGTCGTCGTGCACGACCTCCAGCGCGAACCCGGCCTTGTTGCTGATCCGCGTCAGCAAGTTCTTTGCCTGCTGCTCGGTCTCGATGCCGTCGATCTCCGCCACCAGGTCGGCCAGCGCCACGGGGAGCGTGGACAGGCGGACGAGGATTTCGTCCGTCACCGACTGCTTCATCATGCCGCGGGCATCCGGTGCGCGGGGACGGCGGAGAGCTGCTCCAGCTTGGGCGCCACCCAGCGGAGCATGCGGAACGGGTTGGGCCGCTTCGCCCTCCGCACGCGATGACTGATCGCGGAGCGGGTCACGCCGAAGGCGCCAGCGACCGCGTGGTGGGTCGCGCCGGAATCGACCGCTCGGATGGCCTTCTGCTGCCGGATCGTCATCGCGCGAAAGAGGTGAACCCCTCTACACGTACTGCCGAAGGTGACGTTTCCGCGTTTTTGAGTCAGGATCGGGGATTTCGCGCGTCGAATACAACGCGGCCGCCGAGGGCGGCGAGGATGGCGGCGTAGATGGCGGTGGTGGGTGTGCGCCGGCCCGACCAGATGGCGTAGACGTGCTGGCGGCCGCAGGGGGGGGCCGGCTGCATCAGGCGGTACAGGTCGCCGGGGCCGATGCCGCGTCGCTGCGCCTCGGCCACGGCGGCGCGCATCAAGGGGTCGAGCTGATCAATGGGGCCGCCGCCGGGGGTTCCGGCGGCGGAGGTGGGCCTAGCCATTCCATGGCTCCAGACAGGGGACTCGCTTGCGCCGGCGAAACCGCGCCGGCAGGTCGAACAGCACCGCCAGGTCCGGCCCGTAGCCGATGCACCGAAGGTCCTCGCGGCCGTCGTCGGAATCGGCCGGCATGCGGTCGACCGACTCACTGCTGATGGTGGCGGCGAACGGCGAATCGCTGCCGTCCTCCCAGAGCAGCTCCAGCATGTCGCGCCAGCCGTCCTGAGGCGATTTTCCCCGCGTGACGATGACGGCCGACGCGCCGCGCCAGTCGATCATCGACGGATCGGGAATGAGCAGGCGGAAGGCTCGGTCATTGATCGAGCAGTAGACCGCCGAGAGCCGGGTCGCGTGCGGCGACGTGAAGTAATTCGTCGCCGTCACGCGCTGGCCGTCGTTGCTGATGGTGAGGATGAAATTGTAGTCAGTCACGAAACCTCGATGGTGCGGCGGCCCCATTTTCGGGGCGGGGAGGGGGTTATTCGCGCGTGTCTCGCCATCCGAGAATGGCGGCCTCCGCGCGAATCTCCGAAATCGGCACGTTGTGGCCGCCGGAAGCGCAAAGCGCCTCGGCTTCTGCGGCAGACTCCAGTACGGTCAGGCTGTGTAAATCATGCCCCAGCGCCTCCAGCGCGTCGTCCACCGTGGCGGTGCGGTCTCCGACATGCTCGGCGAGCCAGTCTCCCTCTTTGGCATGCGCGGCGTCGAGAATCTCCTGCTCGCTGCGAGCGGCCCACGCGCGGCCAGGACGCTGATGGGGCCGCTCCACGATGATGCACGGGAATGTCATGGTCTTCTCCTGTCTGCCCCGGCCCCTTTGCCGGGGGAAGCCCTCCCCGCGCCGTTAGACGCGGGGAGGGGGATGGTCAGGCCAATTCCTCGGCCAATTCGGCGGCACGCTGCCTGCGCAGCTCGGCGCAGATTGCCCAGCCGATACTTTGGCATTCGTCGCGCAGGTTTGCGGGCGGGATGCTCTCGGTCGACGGGGCCGGCCGACCTGTCACGAGCGAGACGAGAACGCGGTGCCCTTCGTGTGACGAATTCCACACTGCCCCATCGTCGTCAACGTCGGCCCAACAGCCGACCGGAACCGTGATGTCGGTATCCGCAATCTTCGCCTCGCCGCGCAGCCAGAGGCCACCCTCCTCCTTGGCTTCGCTGAGATAGGTGATTTCCAGGTCGCACGCCAGGTTGAAATTCGTCGTCATGTTCCTGCTCCTGTCTCTGTCTCAGCCGGCTCACGGCACGCGCCACGCGGGGGCACTGTTTTCCGCCGGGGCCTATCCCCGACTGCATGGACGCATTGTCGTCTATCGGCGACAAAAGTCAAGGGGGAAATTCACGAAAATCCGCGAAATTTTCGCGGCGGGAAACGCCGCACCTGCTCCCGCCGGCGCCGGGCGCGCATCGACTGCTGCACGGCGTCGCGAAACGCCGCGAGGCAGTACCGAACCTCGTCGACCAAGGGGATCACCTCGTCGCTGTAGACCGGTTCCGCCGGCTCCCCGGCCAGCCGGACCAGCTCCAGCCACTCCCGACGTATCGACGCCCGCCGCTCGGCCAGCTCGGCCCGCGCCAGAGCGAAACCGGTGAGCGGCGGCGTGTCGTCGGCACTGTCGTCCAGCAGGCCCTCGCGGATCGCCCAGCAGCGGTAATGCCGCCAATTGGCCCACAGCCGCTGGTCCTCGCAGATCGCCCGGCCGTCGGGGGTGGCGGTGAGGTAGTACGCCGGCACGAGCCCGGTCGCCGCGCAGTCGCACTGGTCAGGATCCGCGTGCGGGCAATGCCGCGTCTCGCCCTCGGGGCCGCGCAGTTGCGGCGGGGGCCAGACCGGGACAACCTCCCTCGGACGTCTCGCATCCATGCGTTGCTCTTCCCTGGGGTTCCCTGATGTGTCAGAACAGCAGGCCAATCTCCTGCTGCGTCCTGTCCCGCTTCCCTGCGTTGCACCGCAAACACGCGACGGCCAGATTGTCCGCCGCGTGCTTGCCGCCCCGGGCGAGGGGCATGATGTGGTCGATGCTGTAGGACAGCGTGTCGCCCCGCTCGTTCTTGACGTAGAAATCGCGCGGCGGCTTCCATTCGCCGCAGTCGAGGCATTGCTTTTCGCCGCGCCGCTGCGTGCTCCCCTTCGACCGGTAAAGAAATTTGGTGAGCCGTCGTCCCATGTTAGTTAGTGCTAAAGAAGTAAAAATAGACTACAGACCGGACAGTTCCGCTCGTGGGGCGTTTCGTCACCCTCGCCGGGAGAACCTATCGACTCTCGCCGATGCTCCTGCCGCCGCACCGAGGTCGACGCCTCCGCACGGTTGGCCCGCCGCTAGCCGCTTTGGGGGCGCCACGCTCGCGGAGGGTGTGGGGTGGGCTCCGATCCCTCCGGGGACATCGGCCCCGCAAATCGCCTCGCGTGGTTCGACGGTGATCCGCACGCCCGTCGCGTCGCCGCGCTGCTGGTCCACCCGCCAGGTGTAGAGGGGTGAGCCGTCGTCGACGCCGTAGATGCGGGCGATCTCGTCGCGGACGTGCTTCATCGAGCCCTCGAGGTTGTCGCCCTTGTCCATGGCCTTCTGCCGGCCGGCGTAGAGGCGGGTCATGGTGACGACCACGGGTAGCGGCGGGAGCAGGTGGCGGCGGACGAACGCTGCGACGGCCATCTGTTGGCGCTCCTTCCGCTTGCGGCGCACGGCCCAGTGCTCCCGCTGGTTGGCCTCGCTGACCACGGTGACGGGCACGGTGACGGTGTAGGCGATCCTGCTCATCGCGTGATCCTCGCCGCATCCAGATCAGCCTGGACCATCAGGCCGACGCTCGCCATGCGCCTCGCGAGTGTCGCCGGGTCTGACGCCGGGTCGCGGAGGTCGCGGAGTAGGGATTCCGCCGTCTTAGCCATGGTCAGCTTCGCCTTGAGCGCCGCCGCGCACGCGGGGTCGATGTTCGTCGTAACGTCAGTTGTTATAACGGTTTGTGGTGTCACAGATACCTCCCTAGATCGGCACGGGCGCCACCCATTGGGTGATTCGCTGGTGGTCTGGATCCCAGCACAGCGGCACGTCGCCGAGGCTGCCGTCCTTGTTCTTTCGTATCAGGCACTCGAGCTTTCGGTCGAGCTGGTCGTGCTCGCCCTTCTGGCTCCGGTAGTAGTCCTCGCGGTGGAGCATCAGGATCACGTCGCCGTCGGCCTCCAGCGCACCCGAGTCGCGGAGGTCGCGGGTCGTCGGCCGGCGGGCGTACTCGTCGGCCCCGCCACCGCCGCGGTTGAGCTGGCACAGCCCGACCATCGCCACGCCGAGACGCTTCCCGAGCCGCTTGAGCCCGCCGCTGATGTGGGCCACCTGTCGCTCGCGGTTGGCGTCGATCTCGGCGTCGGCCAGGTGCAGGTGGTCGACAACGATCACGCGGCACCCGTGCTTGACCGCCATCGTCGTCGCCGCGGCCTCGATCTCGGCCAGCCGGTACGCCGAGTCGTTGACGTAGATCGGCAGGTGACGGAACCCCTCGATCGAATCCGCGACCCTGCCCAATTCCGCATCCGACAGGGTGCCGTGCATCAGGCGGTCGTTCTGGACGCCCGAGAGGTTCGCCGTGACGTTCGCGGCGATCTTCCGCCGATCCTCCTCGATCGAGACGATGCCACACGGCGTGCCGGCGTCGGCGATGTTCAGCAGGAGCTGCTTGGCGAACGCGCTCTTGCCCATGTGGGCGCGGGCCGCGATGAGGATGAACTTCCCCAGGCCCAGCCCGCCGATGATGTCGTCCAGCTCGAGCATCCCGGTCGGGACGTACAGCGCGCCGCCCTCGGGCCGGGCGCCGCGCTCCGCCCACCACTCGGCCAGGACGTCGCCGATGGGCGAGACGGCCTGCACCGCCCCGCCGACCGACAGGCGGGAGAACTCGCGCTCGACCTGCCGGGCGATGTCGGCGTACGTCGCCCCGCCCGGCGCCCGCACCCGCCGGATGGCCCGGTCGGCCAGGGCCAGCGTCCACCGCCCGACGGCGAGGTCCAGGACGATCCGCGCGTAGTGCTCGGCCGCCGCGGCGCTGGGGACCGCGTTGAGCATCGCCGCCAGGCCCTGCACGCCGCCGACGGGGTCGTCCAGCGCCTGCCGCCGCTTCAGCTCCGGGATCAGGATCGCAGCATCCATCGGCCGGCCGGCGCGGTGCATGTCGCACAGGGCCCGCCAGACCGCGCCGCAGCCGGCGTCGCTGAAGTGCTCGGCGCGGAGCATCGTCGACAGCCCCGTCCGCGCGCCGTCGTCGGCGAGGAAGAAGCTGTTGACTACACACCGCTCGGCGTCGGCGTTGGCGAGATTGAGGATGTCCACGGACGGGTCCGTCACGACGAATACCTCCGTGTGGCGTTGAGCGGCTCGGGCGGCTGGCGCGGCGGCGCCTGCGCGCCGTTGCGACGGCCGGGATTGCCTTGCCCTCCGCTGTCCTGCGCCCTCGCCATCCACCGCCGGAGGAACTCGGGCATCCCAGCAGCGGTCTTCCGCCTCGTGGGATTCGCCTTCGTCCACAGCAGGGCTTGGCGGGCCTGGGACATCACGTCGACGCCGGGATACGCGGCCGCCAGCTCGTCCAGGAACGACCGCCGAAGCTGCCACGTCGGGCTGGAATCCCTGCGTCCTCCGACACAGCCGAACTCCATGACCACGACGTCGCTTCCGTCATTCGGGACAGCCGGCGGCAGCGCAGCCGCGTCAGCGGGCTCGCTGCTCTCTTCTTCCCTTCCCTTCTGTTCCCTTCCATTCCATTCCCTTCCATTCAGGGCAGGAAGGTGCGATTTGGTCGCATCGTCCTGCGGGATTCCCGCATCTTCCTGCGGGATTGTCGTAACCTGATGATCTGAAAGGGTTTGCGATTCGAGCCAACCGATGACCAGCAGCCGGGGGATGACGTCATCAAAAACCTTCACGGGAAGTCGAGTCACGCGCGCCAAACTGGCTGCGTCGTGGGGTTTTTGGCCGTCCCGCAGGAGGGTGCCACGGGGCTCGCACTTGGCTGCGACCTCGACGATGGCGCACCACGCGCCGAAGTGGGCGGCGCCGTGGGGGTGGTCTACGAGTTCGGTGTACCCGTCCCCGTCCATCTTGACGGGCATGGGCACCCAGTCCAACCGCTTCAGCTCCCGCGTGCGGTTGTTCTCGAAGTACTTGTCCCAGTCCCTGATTTTAAGAATCGTCGCCATCCGTGACCCTCGCTCGCTCCGTCATTTGAGGTCGCAATCTGCGACCTCAAGTTCCCCCGCCGGCGGCGGCAAACAGTTCGACCTGGACGCCGTCAACCCGGCGTCGTCCAAGCTCACATTGACTCATCCGCAAGTCGCAACCGATGCCGTTGCGTCCCAGGGCGACGGCGGCGGCGACGGTCGTCCCGCTCCCGCTGAACGGGTCGAGCACGGTATCGCCGGGGCGGGAGTGCGACCGGATGAAAAACTCCGGCAACTTCTGCGGGAACGGGGCTTCATTTTCGTGCGCGAGGGGGTGCCCCATCAGCCCGCCGCCAACCTTGATGTGGAGCAGGTTGCCGGGGTTGGCGATGGCGGGGGGGCGATACAGTTGCACCTCGTCCCCCCGAATCGCGCGCTCCCCAGTGGAATAGCGGTCGGTACGGTTGACTCGCTTGCGGACGCGGCTTCCGTCGTCGAGACGGTGAGACATGGCGCCCCCCGGCCCGAACCTCGGCTTATGCCCGTTGGCCTTCGGGTTCGCGTGCGGCAGCGCCCCCGGCCGCTTGAAGCATAAGACGTATTCGACGTCCGCCCTGTACCAGTCCGTGCCGCCCGAGCCGGGGATGCCGACGCGGTGCCAGTAGCACGGCCGATAGCACTCGATGCCCTCTCGCCACGCCCGATACAGCAGCCCCTCAGGGCCGGGCCAGTAGCAGCGATTTCGCGTCACGCCGGCACAGTTGACGACGACCGCACCCGTGCAGACACGTCGCAGCTCGCGGACGACCTGCAGCATCCAGTCAATCCATTCCTCGCAACCGCGGTGCGCGTCGATTCCGTAGGTTCTCGCGTCCATGTAGGGCGGCGAGGTCACCACGAGATGCACGCTGTCGTCGGCCAGTGGCAGTCGCGTCGCGTCGGCGTGAATGAATCTAGCTTTGATCGGCGGCATCCATGCCCTCCTTCGCGTTCAACCGCACCCACCACCCCGCGAGAATCGCGTAGACCCGTTCGCGCAGGGTCGGGCGATACGCGGGCCAGACGACGTAAAGGTCGATGCGGCTCACGGTGTCGGTGTCGGTCGCGTCCCACCACGTCCAGAAGCCGTCGTCCGCCGCGAACGTGCGGGGTTGCGCGTGCATCCACCGCTCCCACGCACAGAAGTCGGCGTAGTCCCCGTCCTCCGCGCGGACGTGGCAGGCGTGCGGCCCGTAGAACACGGCGGGACGGCCGAAGCGGTCGCGGATGACCTTGACGTTTTTCATCGCCCACCCCCCTTCCCCGCCCGCTGGTACGCGCGGACAAGGACGCGTTGTCGGCGGCGGGCTTCGTCGGAAAATGCAGCGCGACTCGCGGATCGACGGGATTGCTTGCCTACAGAAAGTCCCTCAACGCCTATGAACCCACCCCTGTAACTACCACCGGTTGCGTCACTTACGTCGCGAGGCGCAACCGGTGGTAGTGCATGAGACTCACCGACACCATATGATTGCGTCGCTTTTTGCAGCGCGCCGGGGGGAACCATGTGGTAATGCTCCTGTGCTACGTCCAGCTTGTGCCCCATCCACGCCGCGACCCAGTGCGGGGGCAGCTTTTCGCACAAATCGGTCTCGCAACTCGCCCGAAGATTCTGCCACAGCCGGGGCCAGGGCGCGACCCCGATGCGTCGCATCGCGCGTTGCAGGCGGCCGGTCACGGCCTGCCCGGTCGAGCCGCCCAGCCCGTCGGTCGGCTGGATGTGTTCCAGCCCCGGGAACAGCGGGATCAGTCGCGTGGCCTGGCCGTGGTGCGCCGTCTTTGGCGACCGCACCAGCAGCGTGCGTCGAACCGTGTCGATGTCCTCCAGCCGAACAGCCCCGGCCTCGGAGGGGAACCGCAATCCGCCGAACCGTGCGAGCGCGAGGCATGAGGCGAGGATCGGGTCGGCCGTCGTCATCAGGGCGCGGGCGACGTGCGCGGGGACGTAGTGCTTCTTCTCGCGGTTCGTGGAGCCGCCCGCCTTGACGCTGGTGAACGGGTTCTCGGCCAGCAGCTTCTGTCGCACCGCAGTCCCGAAGATGGTTCGCGCCGCCTTGATCCGTCGATTGACGGTTGCGGTGCTGTAGCCCTTGCCGATCAGCCATTCCCGGAACGCCGCCGCTTTTGCTGGCGTGATGTCGGCGATGTCGGTCTGGTCGCCGAAGTGCTTGCGGAGGTTGCGCAGCGTGTGGCCGTAGAACGTGTCGGTGCTGTCCTTCCGCTCGCTCTGCCGCTGGAACAGCCAGACAAGCTGAACGACCGTCGTGGTGGCCGACTTCGGTAGCAGTCCGCACCGGGAGAGTTTTTCGCGACCCGCGGCGCTGAGCGAATCGACCCAGGCCCGCGTCGCGGGCGAGGGGTGGCCGTCGATGCGGAGTTCGGCGACCAGTTGTTCGACCTGCTGCTTCCACCGCTCGGCGGATTTCGGCGAGACGCAGCCGAGCCGGAGCGTGCGGCGCTGCCCGCCGTGCGTGAACTGGAGGATGTTGTTGCGGAGGGAGGCCATGCTATTTCGCCTCGTGCAGAATCTCGCAGACGCGGTTCATCGCCATCACGCATTTGTGAGCATCGACCATGATGGCCGTCGCGCGTTCAAATGCCCCCAGGACATCTGCCCGAGTCGAAGTGCTGGCCAACCTCTGCCAATCGCCGTTCAGTCTTGCCAGTTTGTCGCGGGCGTCGATGTACGCCTCGCGTAGCAACTGTTGACGCTCGTCGGAGATCACTTCGCCACCACCCTTTCCAGTTCAGACACCGGGAACAGCGTCACGCCGCCGATTCTGACGACGGTGATTTTGCCGGCCCGCACCCATCGCCAGAGGGTTGCGCGGCTGATGCCCAGCCGCTCGGCCGCCGCCTTCGCGCGCACGGAGAGGGTCATGGCTTCACCTGTGTCACGATTCCCATGACCGCCGAGACCGTCGCGGAGATGAACAGCGCCAACATGACGACGGCGACAAGCGCCCGGTACGGCTTCGGCCAATCAGCCACACTAAAAAGCGTGGATACGGTCATGCAGAGAAGCGCGATCCACGTTGCGACAATCCAGCAGATGATGATGGGGGTCATGGCTGGCCCTCCGGCTCTTGCACCGCAAACGATCCGTCGACGTACCACCGCCCCTCGCGCCCGTCGTCGCCCTCGACCTGTACCTCGCTTTCGCGGACGGCGACGACGGTGTGGATGCTGCTGCCAATTTGGATGCGCATACCCGGTGCGACGGTGCGACCTCGCTCGTCTCGCGGCAGGCGGGCGATGATTGCGCAAACGGCGGCGTAGTAGTCCCACGACAAGGTGACGATTCCGTCGCCGGTTCCGAAAAACTGCACGAACACATCCCCGTCCCCCCCACCGAAGGGCATAACCCAGCTCCCCCCCACTCCGGCTTCGCCTCCGGCCCCGGCGCCAGCGGCTTGTTGAAGTCGAGTTTCTTCATCGCTTCACTCCAATCTTTGCCGACCACGCAACGGTCGACTCAAACCACGCCCACTCTTCCGTCGGGACAGACAATACTCGCACCTCGCCCTGGAATGTGGGATGCCGCGCCAGCCACTCACAGGCGTCGACGACCGCATCCTCTATGGTTGCGGAATCCATGATCTTCAGCCTACGAAACAAGTGATGCGTCTTGGGGCGAAACTGCAACCTGTAGGTGCATTGCGGTCGGCAGATGTGAATCATTTCTTCCGCCATGATGCCTCCCTACTTGTGTGGACGCAGGTATTGCAGGAGGGTGCCTTCCCGAGTCACGACGCACGGCTTGCCGTTGACGTCCTCGATCCTTTTGCAATTCCACTCGCGGATGAACTTCTCGGCGCTATCCCAGTTCATCACTTGGAGAGAGCCGCCGTGCAGGGTTCTGATGCTGAACCACAGCACCGGCTCATTTACGTCCCGCATTCCGACGTGGATGTCCACGATGATGCCTAGCTCTTCCGCCATATCGCCTCCCGTGTGTCATGCCCGCCGCCGCGTCCTGCGGCCGTCCTTGTCCGGCGGGCTTTATTTCGTGCTGAATGTCTGCCAACAGACGATCGCAAGCGCGATCACCTGCGTCGATTTCAGTCCGCAAGACTCGTCGTGGTTTTTCATCGCGCGAACCAGGGCGTCGATCTCGCGCACGAACCGAATCATCTCGGGCGACGGGTCGGCAACCACTTTTCGGATCATCGTGTCTAGGGTTTCGTGATTATTCATTCGACTCGCTCCCATGCGTCATTTGCCTGCACGAGCATAAGGCCGGCCGGGGAATCGAACCCCGGCACATTCCATTCCGGCCATAGTGCCGCCGCCGGAGGATGGCGGCGGCGGCGGTGTCGTCTGTCAGTCATTGCGCATGATCGGCGCTCCTGATTGGGGCACTCTCGACGGCGTGGGCTGCCCGGACTGACCCGTTCTCTTTGCCGTCTGGCGGTCGAAAGGTTGGCGTGCCGCGTTCACGCCTGCGTGTCGGGTTACATGGTGGGCCTCCCTTCGGTTGAACTATGGGAGTCATTCGACGCTGTGAAACAGGGGTTTATGAAAGCCCCGGGCGGCGTTCACCGCTCGCGCCCGGGGTGAGGGTGGACCCCTATTTCGTCGTCGCCGCCGCGAACTTCTTGACTGCGGCCTTGAACTGCTTCCCGGTCATCGTGGCCGACTTGCCGCCCGCCTCGATCGTCACCGACTCCACCCCGCCCACCGCCCCGTCGTCGGCCGCGAAGCCGAAGTAGAGCTGGCCCTGCCGGCCCATCAGCTCCGACGCCTGCCGCACTTCCGGCGACGCCTGCCCGTGCCGGCGGGCGATCACGTCGAACCAGCCCATCTGCCAGTCGTGCTTGCGGATCCGCAACTTCGGCCGGCCGAGGTCGTCGATCTGGATCTCGCCGTCCTTGAACTTCACCTCCAAGTGCTGGAGCTCGTGGTCGATCAGTGCCCGCCGCTGCTCGTCGGTGAGGTCTCGCCAGTTCGACTCGTCGATGATCAGCTCGGCGTCGCGGCACCCTTTCGCCCGATCCTTCAGGCTCACGATCCTGATC
>ERZ761592.439-NODE-439-length-12961-cov-7.504649_pt1 | contig 12961 bp, 11 predicted proteins | sample MGYA00433095_ERZ761592 | MGnify/ENA primary metagenome ERZ761592 (study PRJEB28899, sample SAMN03785554) | bioreactor sludge metagenome | biome: EBPR Sludge; feature: EBPR Bioreactor; material: 0.22µm filtered reactor supernatant | place: Saint Lucia: Queensland... | reverse complement strand
GACACCTTTCGTGCTCAAGTCCTGGGTCTTGTATAGGATTCATGCGATTGCCCTGTTGCGACGGGTCGCCTGCTGCCGCAAAAAACACTCTCTGCTACAATCCCGTGCTTGTTTCCCGGCGGCCGGCGGAGCGTCGCGGAAGCATCAACCCGGCTTTCCCTTTTCCGAGACAGAGGCTACCATGCAACCCACAGTCAAACCCCGCAATCCCAATTTCTCCTCGGGACCGTGCAGCAAACGCCCCGGCTATGATGTCCGCGCGCTGCAGCTCGACACGCTGGGCCGCTCGCATCGCTCGGCCCTGGGCAAGAAGGCACTGGCGCTCGCCTGCAGCGAGACGGCCCGCATCCTGGGGCTGCCGGAGGGCTATCGCGTGGGCGTCGTACCGGGTTCGGATACGGGTGCGGTCGAAATGGCATTGTGGTCGCTGCTCGGTGCGCGTGGCGTCGACGTCCTCGCCTGGGAGTCCTTCGGCTCCGGCTGGGCGACCGATGTCGTCAAGCAGCTCAAGCTCCCCGGCGCGCGCGTCCTCAAGGCCGAATACGGTGACATCGTCGACCTGTCGCAGGTCGACTTCGACAACGACGTCGTCTTCACCTGGAACGGCACCACTTCGGGCGTCAAGGTACCGAACGGCGACTGGATCGCCGCCGATCGGGGCGGGCTGACGATCTGCGACGCGACCTCGGCCGTCTTCGCGATGGATCTGCCGTGGGAGAAACTCGACGTCGTCACGTTCTCCTGGCAGAAGGTACTCGGTGGCGAAGGGGCGCATGGCATGCTCATCCTGGGGCCGCGCGCAGTCGCCCGGCTGGAGAGCCATACGCCACCATGGCCACTGCCCAAGGTCTTCCGGCTGACCTCCGGCGGCAAGCTGAGCGAGGGCATCTTCCGCGGCGAGACGATCAACACGCCCTCGATGCTCTGCGTTGCGGACTATCTCGACGCCCTGCAGTGGATCGAGAGCATCGGCGGGGTCGCGGCCGCGATCGCACGCAGCGAGGCCAACCTCGGCGTCATCGCCGGCTTCGTCGCCGCCAACGACTGGATCTCCTTCCTCGCCCGTGACCCGGCGACACGTTCCAACACCAGCGTCTGCCTGAGCGTCACGCTGGCCGCCGAGCAGGTGAAGAAGATGGTCAAGCTGCTCGAGAGCGAAGGTGTCGCCTACGACATCGGTTCCTACAAGGACGCACCGGCGGGAATCCGTATCTGGTGTGGCGCGACGATCGACACCGCCGACCTGCAGGCGCTGATGCCCTGGCTGGCTTGGGCCTATGCACAAGCCGCTGCGTGATGCCGCCTGCCGGCACCAGCAATCGCCCCGATAATCACTTATGGATCGTCTAGCCATGTTCAAGGTCAGAACCTACAACCAGATTTCAATCAAAGGGTTGGAGCGTTTTCCGCGGAAGACGTATGAAGTCGGAAGCGACATCGCGCATCCCGACGCCTTTCTCCTGCGCAGCCAGAAGCTGCAGGGCATCGAGGTTCCCGCAACCCTGCTGGCAGTTGCCCGCGCCGGCGCCGGCGTGAACAACGTGCCCGTCGCCGAGTATGGCAAGCAGGGCATCGTCGTCTTCAACACCCCCGGCGCCAACGCCAACGCCGTCAAGGAGCTGGTGATGGCCGGCATGCTGCTCAGCGCGCGCGGCATCATCGACGGCATGAACTACGTCCAGTCGCTGTCGGCGATCAAGGATGCAGCCGAGATGTCGCCGCTGGTGGAGAAGGCGAAGTCGCGTTTTGCCGGCACCGAGTTGCGCGGCAAGACACTCGGCATCGTCGGCCTCGGCGCCATCGGCTCGATGGTGGCCGACATGGCTCTGGCGATGGGCATGACGGTCGTCGGCTTCGACCCCGTGCTGTCGATCGACGCCGCCTGGCGGCTGTCGAACGAGGTCAGCCGGATGGAGAACCTGCAGTCGCTCCTCGCCCGTTCCGACTACGTCTCGCTGCATGTCCCGGCGGTGGACACGACGCGGCACATGATCAACGACGATACGCTGGCGGTGATCAAGTCGGGGGCCGTCCTGCTGAACTTCGCCCGTGACGCGATCGTCGATGCCGCCGCCGTGCTGCGCAGCCTCGAAGCCGGCCGCCTCGGCCGTTATGTCTGCGACTTCCCGGAGCCGGCCCTGCTCGGCCACCCGAAAATCATCGCCATGCCGCACATCGGCGCCAGCACCGAGGAATCCGAGGAAAACTGCGCGGTGATGGCCGCCAACCAGCTGGTCGATTATCTCGAGAACGGCAACATCACGAACTCGGTGAATTACCCGCGCATCGCCATGGAGCGCAGCCCGGGAACCGTGCGCATCACCTTCGCCAACGTGAACGTCTCCGGTGTCCTGGGACATGTCCTGTCGATTCTGGCAGAGCACAAGGTCAACGTCGTCGACATGGTGAACAAGAGCCGCGGCGAGCTCGCGTTCAACCTGATGGACGTCGAAAGCGAGCCCGATGCAGCGGTGATCGACGCCATCCGCCGGGTGGAGCAGGTCATCCGCGTGCGGGTGATCTGAGGCGCTGCCGCGAAGCGGCGGTGCCGCCTCAGTCGTCGCGGCTGATGAGCACCACCGCTTCGGCGGCGATCCCCTCACCGCGGCCGACGAAGCCGAGTCGCTCGGCCGTCTTCGCCTTGACATTGACGCAGTCGGTCGGCAATTGCAGATCGGCAGCGATGTGCTCGACCATCTGCGGCAGGTAGGGCGCCAGGCGCGGCTGCTGCGCGCTGATCGTCGCGTCCACGTTGCCGACGCGCCAGCCGGCCTGCGCCAGCAGCGCCGCCGTCGCGCGCAGCAGCTGCCGGCTGTCGGCGCCGCGATGACGCTCGTCGCTGTCCGGGAAGTGGCGGCCGATGTCGCCGAGCGCCGCGGCGCCGAGCAGCGCATCGGTGATCGCGTGCAGCAGCACGTCGGCGTCGGAGTGGCCGAGCAGCCCGCAATGATGCGCGATCTCGACACCGCCGAGGAGCAGCCGGCGGCCGGGAACCAGCGCGTGAATGTCGCAGCCCTGGCCGACACGGATCATTCGCCCCCCCTCCCCTGCGCCTGCAGGATCATCTCCGCCAGCCACAGGTCACCCGGAAAGGTCACTTTCAGGTTGCTGGCCTCGCCGCGCACCAGCCGCGGCCGCAGACCGGCGGCCTCGACCGCCGACGCCTCGTCGGTGCCGCCTGGATGCTCGGCGAGGGCGCGGGCCAGCAGACCGTAGCGGAACATCTGCGGCGTCTGCGCCTGCCAGAGTCCGTCGCGAGACTCGCTGCGGGCGACGCGCTGGCCGCTGTCGGCGCGCTTCAGCGTGTCCGCCACCGGCACCGCCAGCAGGCCGCCGACGGCGTCGTCTGCCAGTTCGTCGCACAGCGTGGCGAGCATCGCCGGCGACAGGCACGGGCGCGCCGCGTCATGCACCAGCACCCAGTCGTCGTCGAGAGCGGCGGTGGCGGCGGCGCGCAGGCCATTGGCGACGCTCTCGGCACGCGTCGCACCGCCGCAGAACACGGTCTCCAGCTTGTGGCCGAGACTCCTCCAGTCAAACTGGCGCCACCAGCCGTCATCGGGCGCGAGGACGACCCAGACGCGTTCGATCGCGCGACAGCGGCAGAGCGTCGCGAGACTGTGGTAGAGCAGCGGCCGCCCGGCAAGCAGCTGATACTGCTTCGGCGCCTCGCCGCCGAGGCGGGAACCGCTGCCGGCAGCGGGAACGATTGCGTAGTGGGCTGACATGGACTAATTTTAAGCTATCGCGCCCAGCAGGCGCAGCCAGACACCTGCGCAGGAGGATCAAAGTGATGGACCCGACACCGCATACCCGGCCGGCAGCCGTTGCCGGCATGTTCTATCCGGGATCGGCGAACGCACTCGCCCGCGACCTGCGGCGGATGCTCGCTGACGGCGCGACGCCGGCGGCGACGCCCGGCCGGCGCGTCAAGGCGATCATCGCCCCGCATGCCGGCTACGTCTATTCCGGGCCGATCGCCGCCAGCGTCTACGCGCCGCTGGCGGAACGGGCCGCAGAAATCCGGCGGGTCGTCCTCCTCGGGCCAACCCACCGCGTGGCGGTGAACGGCCTCGCGCTGCCGGCGGCCACGGCCTTTGCCACCCCGCTCGGCGTCGTCGCGGTGGACCAGCAGGCGGTGGCGGCGATCGCGCACCTGCCGCAGGTCGTCGTCAGCGACGCCGCACACGCCGTCGAACACTCGCTGGAAGTGCACTTGCCATTTCTGCAGACGGTGCTCGGCGACTTCGGCCTGCTGCCGCTCGCCGTCGGCCGCGCTTCGCCGGCAGAGGTGGCGGAGGTGCTCGATTGCCTCTGGGGCGGCGACGAGACGCTTGTCGTCATCAGCTCGGACCTCTCGCACTACCTGCCCTACCAGACAGCGCGCGCGACCGACAGCGAGACCGCCCGCCACATCGTCGCCCTCGACGCCCATCTCGACCATCAGCAGGCCTGCGGGGCGACGCCGGTCAACGGCCTGCTGCTGGCCGCGCGGCGGCACGGGCTGCAGGCGCAACTGATCGACCTGCGCAACTCCGGCGACACGGCCGGCGATCGCTTGCGCGTCGTCGGCTACGGCGCCTTCACGTTCAGCGAGGAGGCCAGCAGTGCCCAGTGATCCCGTCGACCGCCTCGGCGCAGCCCTGCTGACCATCGCCCGCAACGCGATCGCGCACCACTTCGGCCTGCCGACGCGGCCGCCCGGCGAACTGCCCGAACTGGCCGAGCCGGCCGCCACCTTCGTCACGCTGACCCGCAACGGCCAGTTGCGCGGCTGCATCGGCAGCCTCGAGGCGCACCGGCCACTGCTGCTCGATGTCGGCGAGAACGCCCTCGCCGCCGCCTTCCGCGACCACCGCTTTGCGCCGCTGACCGCCGACGAGTTCGCCACGACGCGCGTCGAGGTCTCGCTGCTGACGCCACCCGAACCCTTCCCGGTCGCCGATGAAGCCGACGCCATCGCCCGCCTGCGGCCGGGCGTCGATGGCCTGGTCCTCGGCTATCGGCAGCGACGCGCCACCTTCCTGCCACAGGTCTGGGAGTCACTCCCCGATGCGCGCCAGTTCCTCGCGCAACTGAAGCTCAAGGCCGGCCTGCCGGCCGACTTCTGGCATCCGGAAGTCACTCTCGCGCGTTACGGAGTACGCAAATGGAAAGAGAAGTGACGCACGCGCCGAAAGTACCCGAATCGGCGCACCCCGGCCGCTGGTGGCACGCGATCGACAACGGGCGCATCCAGTGCGACCTCTGCCCGCGCGACTGCAAGCTGCACGCCGGTCAGCGCGGCGCCTGCTTCGTCCGCCAGAACCTCGACGGCCAGATGGTCCTCACCACCTACGGCCGTTCATCGGGCTTCTGCATCGACCCGATCGAGAAGAAGCCGCTCAACCACTTCCATCCCGGATCGGCGATCCTCTCCTTCGGCACCGCCGGTTGCAACCTGGCGTGCAAGTTCTGCCAGAACTGGGACATCTCGAAATCGAAGGACATGGACCGGCTGCTCGACGCCGCCGGCCCCGACGCGATTGCCCGCGCAGCCGTCGCCTACGGCGCGCAGTCGGTCGCCTTCACCTACAACGACCCGGTGATCTTTGCCGAGTACGCGATCGACACCGCCCTCGCCTGCCACGAGCGTGGCATCCGCACCGTCGCCGTCACCGCCGGCTATATCCACCCCGCGCCGGCGCGCGAGTTCTTCGCCGTCATGGACGGCGCCAACGTCGACCTGAAGGCCTTCACCGACGACTTCTACTTCCGCCTCTGCGGCGGCCACCTGCAGCCGGTGCTCGACATCCTCGCCTACATCCACCACGAGACCGACTGCTGGCTCGAGATCACGACGCTGCTGATCCCCGGCAAGAACGACTCGCCGGCCGAGATCAAGGCCCTCGCCGACTGGGTGGCGCGCGAACTCGGGCCGCAGGTGCCGCTGCACTTCACCGCCTTCCACCCCGACTGGAAGATGGACGATCTGCCGGCCACCCCGGCGTCGACGCTGACCCAGGCGCGGCGAATCGCCATCGACGCCGGCCTGCATTACGTCTATACCGGCAACGTCCATGACAGCGAGGGCGGCACCACCTTCTGCCCGGGCTGCCAGGCGGCGCTGATCGAACGCGACTGGTACCACATCCGTCACCACGACCTGCCCGCCGACGGCCACTGCCCGCACTGCGGAACCCGGATCGCCGGCCACTTTGCGCGCTTCGGCAAGCCTTTCGGGCCACGCCGGGTGCCGGTCAGGCTGTTGCGTCCTTGACCGGCGCGTTCGCCTTCCCGGGCCAGACGCCGATCGCCATCGCCGCCGGCCAGGGCTCGCTGCAGGGATTGCTGACGCTGCCGGCGCGGCTCTGCGCACTGGTCGTGCTGACGCACGCCGGGCCGGCGCCGGCAGCACGCGACGATGCCCTCGCCGTCGTCCTGAAGCATGCCGGCATCGGCACCCTGACGCTCGATCTGCTGACGCCGGCGGAAGAGCGTTTCGCCGATCTGCAGCACAACGTCTCCCTGCTCGCCCGGCGTCTGCTCGACGGCCTGGCGCTGCTCAAGCAGCGGATGCTGCTCGGTGAACTGCCGCCGCTGCCGATCGGCCTCAGTGCCGCCGGTGACTGCTCGCCCGTCGTGCTGCGCGTCGCCGCGCTGCGCGATCACGACATCTACGCGCTCGTCTGCCGCGGCGGGCTGATCGATCTCGCCGGCGCCCTCTACCTGCGCTCGCTGGCCGCGCCGCTGCTGGTCCTCGTCGATGAGAACGACGAGCGCAGCACGACGAGCAACCGCCGCGCGCTGCGCCAACTGGCCTGCCCGCACGAACTGCAGACCCTGCCTGCCGCGGCCGACTCGCCCACTTCGGCAGCTACCTTCGAGCGGGTCGCGCGCGCCACCGCGCGCTGGTTCATCGACCGCCTGCCCGCTGCCAACCCGGCCACTGCCACCGTCACGCCGGCGGCCGGCTAGTCTGGCGGCAACGCCGGATCCGGTGGCACGGCGTCGGGTGAAAGCACCGGTGATGCGCCGGTCTCGTCGGGCGCGAGCGCCCGCTCGGGCCGCACCGCGCCCGGCGACCACACCGGTCCGGAATCGGTCTGATCGGGTGCCAGGGCCCTGTCCGGACGGACTGCCCCCGGCGAGAGCGCCGGCTCGCCGACGCTTTCATCAGGCGACAGCACCCGCTCCGGGCGCACCGAGCCATCACGGCGATATTCCTGCGCCTGCAGCGGCGGCAGACCGGCGACCGCGATGGCCGCGCACAGCAGCACCCGCGACGGGATGCAACGATTCAAGCGCATGCTCATCCTCCCTTGACGGCAGCGCCGACGCGACGGCCGGCGCAGTGCCTTCGATGTGTGCTGCAACGGTGGCGAAATGGGCACCGCATCCGTCGCACGGCTGCAGCGGCTGCAGTGCCCGATGCGCCCTCAGCATTCTGGCGCAGAATCGACTTACGGAACCTCATTTTCAGCCAGGAACGAGGAAACGAGGGACAGCACCTCTTCCTCCCTCTCGCGGTGCGGAGTGTGGCCACACGCATCGAGAATCTCCATTCTTGCCGGCCCGCTGACACCTTCCGCGATGCGGCGCGGGAACGCAGCGGATCCGAACTCATCCGAATCGCCGTGAATCGCGAGCACCGGGCAATGCACCTGCGCCAGGTAGGGATCCAGCGACCACGCACGAAACTCTGGAGACAGCCAGACCTCGGTCCAGGCATCCAGGACCCAGCGCGCGCTCTGCCCGTGCCACCTGACGATCCGGGAAAACTGGCGGTGGTCGGCAAAGGACTCCATGGCCTGCCGGATGCCGCACAGCGTTCGCTCCTCGACGAATGCCTGCGCGGACTCGGTGATGACCGCCACGCAGCGATTTCCCGCAACAGAGGCCGCGACCAACGCCATGCCGCCACCGACACTATGGCCGAAAAGCACGTACTCGCAGAGCCCAAGAGCATCGGCAATGGCCGGCCAATGAACCCGTGCCTCGTCGTCGATGAAGCCGCGGTCCGCAGGCGTCGTCCGGCTGCTCGACTGGCCAAATCCAAGGCGGTCATACGCCAGCACCGGGCGGCCTGTCCTCTCGGCCAAGCTCGCCGGGAAACTGCGCCACTGTTCGACCGAACCCAGCGAGTCGTGCAGCAGGACGATCGGCGCATGCGTGGCGCCATCGGGCTGCCAGTGGCGAACGAATACCTCCCCGCCAGCCACCTCGACCAAGCAATCATTCACTGCGACAGCCATCTCGTTGCCCTTCGTGCATGATCGGGATGCGGAAAAGCCGCGCGGCCGCCGGTTCCGACCTGGATTCTGCGCTCCATGAATTCAGTCTTTCCTGGAAACCTTGGACTGTCCCCCGAGATTCTGTTGTGCTTCGATTGATTCGCAATGTCCTCGTCTGGGTCGAACTCGATGCGCATTCTTCAATCCAGCCACACCAGAGTCAGCGCTCAAGGTGCGCGCGGGTTCTTGCCTCTGGAGGCCGAACTGCACGTTCAGCGGTGAGCGAAGCGAGTACGCTGCGATGCCATGCTTGTGCAAGGCCCGGTTGACTGCAGGGTCGGGCGTCATGCGGCACCGCTGCGGCGTGGTAGGTTGACTTACTCGTTAGACGCCACTCGGTAATGCCTGAGCATGAAGCCTCACTCCAAGTGCCTTGGCTACCTTGAGAACGGTTGCGAAGCTAGGATTTCCTCCCGCGCTCAGTGCTCGGTACAGGCTCTCGCGACTGAGGCCAGCATCCTTGGCTACTTGTGACATACCTTTGGCACGAGCGATGTCGCCAAGAGCACGGGCAATTCCTGCTGCGTCTTCAGGCGCTTCTTCAAACCATGCGTCCAGATATGCGGCCATCTCTTCCGGCGTGCGCAGGTGTTCCGACACGTCATAAGGTGTCGTCTTGGTATTGCCAGATTTCTTCGTACTTGCCTTGACCATGACCACTACTCCAAATATTTCCGATTGAGCAATAGTGCTTTGGCGATGTCCTTTGCCTCATATCCTTATCCGTTGGGCATCAAGGCAATGAATGTTCAGTGCACTAACGTTTTAGCACTTCAACATCCTCCAATGTGGCCTCTGAGCGGTATCCTTCCGCCAGTCGACCGAGCAGAGCCGAGGTACGCGGATGACTTACTGCCAGAGCCCGCTGCCACGTTTCGTACTGTGCCGCGAGCTGCCGTTCTTGCTCGCCGCCGTCGCCTGGTGAGCGCGACGTAACACCGCGCAGATTCCGCTTGCCGGCCACGAACCCGTCCGCCAGCGCCTTGGAGCTGTTGCGTTCAAGGACCTCACGAACGGACTCGTGCGGCCAGACTCCATCCGTACCGAGCGGCGAAGTTGCCAAAGCTTTTCCAAGATGGTCGTCAACGATTCCCGAGTGACGTCTTTCCATAGCAAGCGTGCGCACCCGCTCAACGATCGCCGCAAGCTCTTCGGACGATGGCATAGCCCGCGGGGAAGTACCGGCGAACGGTTTCCACTCGTGAAGAATGCGCCATGCCTGCGCGGCCGCCGCCCGCTCACCTTCGGAGGGCTCAGGTCGCCCTTCGCGAGATTCGCCTTCTGGAATGTATATGAGCGCGATCACTTGCAGCAGTAGTGCGGGATCAGAAATCAGGTGCTGGTAGATGACGAGGTCGTGTTGAGCCTGATGCTCCAATACCCCGAAATAGATCCACTCCAGATGCATCAGCTCGCCGAGATCAAGACGTTTCGAATCTGCGAGCGCCTTGATGAGCCGGGCGATGTCGTAGGCGACGCGCTGGCCGTGCGTGGGATTGGCGTTCGCCTCCGCGACTCCTGCCTCGAGCACCTCGACGACGAGTCGCATGTCCCCGTCGCCCGCGAGCCAGCCGTTCTTGGTATTTGTGGCCAGCAGATCAATTGCCGCCAAGGCCCGGCCTACCGAGAGGAGATTTCTAGCCGCCTGTTCAGCTTGCCGCGGACGGTCAAATAGATGAATGTAGGCTTCCTTCCAGAAGGACTCGCGGCAGAGCGGGCCGACAGCCTCGACCGCATCCCAGATCTCCGGCGACGCGGGGAGTCCCTGGAGCATCGTTGCCGCGGCGTGCTCGGATATGAAATCCGGGCTTTCTCTTGAACACCATCGGCGCAAGAATCCTCCGGGATCAACTACGTAGCGCGCGGCGGAAAAACCGCGCGCGAGATCGCGCTCTTGCTCAACCGCGCTAGCGGCGCATCGCCGTAGCAATACTGGCTCGATTGTTTCTGCGCGGGAACTGCGCCCGAGGCAGTAACCGAGCATGCGGTGGTTCTCAAAACGAGGCAGTGCCGCAACCAGCGCATACAAGTCTAAGCTCGCGAGCGTTTCTGCGGTCGCAGCCTGTGCCGCACTGATTTTCTCCTGCTCTTCACGCCAATCGAGCGCGACATCCGTCGGTCGCTCGACGTGAAAGGCGAAAAGCCATGCCAGCTGACTGATCGGGTCCTCGGGAGTGAGTCTTGCGTAAATAGCCTCTAGCCGATCAAGGATTTCCCTCGGATACACCCACTCGACCTCTTCCTTCGCGCAAAATTGGTTGTGGTGATGCAGGAGCTTGCGAAGTAGTGTCCAGAACAACAAACGATTGTCGCCTTCGATGTGGCGATCAAGTTCCTCGGCCCCGCGCAGAGCGCGCTCCTTGAGAGGTGGCATAAAGGAGTTCAAGCTCGACAACAGGAAGTGCCAACGCTCCGCGTCTTTGCCGGCGAGCTCAAGCAGCCGCTCCGAGATATCCTGGATCTCCGCCCAATAATCAACTCTGAGCACAGGCTTGCGTTCCGCCTCCGGCGCCCAGCCACGCAGCTTCGGACGTGCGGCGGGAGTGATGATGGCCGTCTGTGAAGGCATCAGGGCCTTGCCAAGGTTCCACCCCGCCTTGGGAAAGCGCTGCGTGATCAGGGTAAGAAGCTTCTTGCGCTCAGGCGCAGTTGCGCTGCACTGCGGTTGCAGCGGCAACAGCATTTCTGCGAGCGAGGAGTGCGGGCGGTTGGCCCAACGTCCGCCGGGATCGCGCTCGGCAAGCGCCGCGAGTACGAGCGCCACGCGGCCCACGTACTCTGGCGCCCAGGCAAGCAGTTCCAAGGCCCACAGGAGATCTGCGTGAAGACAGGCGCCGTGCTCCCCTTCGTCTTCGAACATATCGCATACTTGGGGTTCTGCCTGCGACAGATCAGCTTCGAGGGCGGTCAAGAACTGATCGGGCGCGGCCTCGGCGAGCTCTCGCAGTTCGCCGCGAATCCGTCGCCAGAAGCCTGGCTCACTGCGCTTTTCGAATAGCCGATAACACGCGCCATCGATCCAACTCTGGGCTCGTCGCCCGGCGTAACAAGCAGCATCGTCCCGTCCCAGCGCCGCAGCATGCAGCAACCCGGCAGCGAGAGCGTTTCGCAGGTGGCTTGAGTGCGCGCGGCGCTTGCCGTGGACGTTGGCCATCCAACGTTCCTCGGGAGCTAGCTCGAAGCGTGGATCTGGCTCCAACAGAACGTCGTGTGCAGACTGCAGGAGTGCCTCAAGCTGGCGCGTCGTGAGTGCCGGCTCCAGTAGCTTCCATGCTGTCGGCCGCGCGTAAACTTTCCACACTGTCCCGGCGCAGCTGATAAGCGGCGACGGGCCCGACTGGAACGGTGTTACCGCGCGTACGAACTGCTCGTAGTCGACGCCTGCAATCGCCGAAACAACCGCCTTGTCCGTCTCGTACGATTCGTCCCATTCTCCGATGAGAATCGCTGCCGCTACAGTTACTCCTACCGCAGGGGCTGCCCACTCGGGCACCGCTGGAGCGACAGCGAGCAGCGTGTGTCGCACGCGTTCAAGGTATCCCCCTGCCTCCTGGCAGCGCTCATAGGCATCGTTGCGGTCTAACCCCTGCTTCGCGAGATACTCGACGAGCGCCGAAACGGGCTGCGCGCGGAGTTCCATGGTGTTCCCCGCGCCGCTACCGCGGCTCGCACCTACTTTCACGAAGTGATGTGGGGTGCCTGCACCCGGAAGTTCGCCGGAAGCAACGACGATCAATGGACGGTCCGAAACCGCGATAGCGCGAAGACCGGCGCTTGAATCGACCCAGATAGCACGAGCCCACAATGAATCGCGCTCGTGCTCGGGCAAGGACTCGATACACGCGCCGACAAACGCAGCGGCCTCAGAAACAGTCGTTGCCGATATCTCGACCACTAGCGGCGGTCCCTGTAAGAGAGCAAGCAGCTTTGACCGCTCGGAATCGCGCGCAACTAGTAGACCTGACAGATCGAGCGCAGGCTTGGTCGCAGTCCTGAAATCGGCGCACACCACTTCCAATGCGCGCGCATCTGGCGGCACGGGTCCCACAACTGGCGCAAGCCACGCCGCAACTGCCGGTGTTCTTTCCAGCCACTGCGCGAAGCTTTCTGCATCGAATGCAGTGACATCCTTCCACCTGCTTTCCGCGCGTTTCTCCGCCACCCAGGCGTCCCTCCCAGGCCAGCGGCGCGGTGTTGCAAAAGCGAATGTCGCCTGACGCGGATCGACGCCGAGCGGATTGCCCGTACGTTTGTCGTAATCCGCGTTCGCTTTAGCGCGCGGATCATGACCCGTGCCGAGTTCCCAGACCGAAAAGCCGGCCGGAACAAAAGGAGATGCCTCTTCCGCGAGTACCTTCCCGTCCCATCCGGCTAGGCGTACAGCTTCATCAGCTGGAAAATCGACCTGTTTGAGCCCGCGCGCCGTTGCGTGCACGAGCAGCCCAACAAGCCGAGGAAACTCGGGCGCAGCCGTGATACGCGACGCCCAGCGGTCGAGATCCTCTGCTCGAATTAGCCCGATCATGTCGTCCGGTTCTCGCTTGTAGAGATTCGGGGCGGGCGTGGCACTTTCCTTGATGCCCAACGAATAGCGTTTATCTGCCGCGCCGAAAGCGTCCGGCCTTGCCGCTGGTGCATCCGCGGCAGATAAACCTCGTTGGACTGAAGCGCCTCGACGGCGGTACTTA